>Ga0066187_1000759_pt1 | contig 10520 bp, 7 predicted proteins | sample WorMetexBAHAMAS1_FD_58706 | JGI IMG/M metagenome (GOLD analysis project Ga0066187, IMG submission 58706) | Marine gutless worms symbiont microbial communities from Max Planck institute for Marine Microbiology, Germany - Inanidrilus exumae... | ecosystem: Host-associated > Annelida > Digestive...
CCTCTTCTCCCTGGGCTGGCGCATTGGACCGACATAAAGGTTTCAGTGCTGGGGTCCAGACTCCAGAGTAGGCTGGACCCCTGCCCGCAATAACGAATGAATGAACGACCTGTACCATATTTTTGCATATCCAACTAATTATGATTCTGTTGGAAATTGCTGAAGCATTACACTCATTTTATATTTACCGTAAAAAATTGAATATAATATGCACACTTGTGTAATGCACAACCCCAACTTTGAGGGGGAAATATGGGAAAACTGTGGTTTGGCTGAATAATACACACCTGTTCTATGCAACCTGGTACATAGTTGTTTACTGATGCAAATTGATTTACTGGGTGACAAAGCCGGCGTCACTCGGCAGTAACCTTGCACGTCTTAGTCGGCATGGCATATGTGAGGCACCGATAGTGCATGTAACGAACGCACCTGGATGTTGAGACAGATGACGAAACTGGGGCATAGTCTAAGGCTTCCAAGCAGCTGTAGGCGTGCATTGATCGTTAGCTAATTACCATCCATTTAGGCGCCCGCCTCAAACACTCGTTCAACACAATGCTGCCACCCGCTGGAGATTACATAAACAGAGTGATTGGGAGCAGTCGTCCGCCTCCACCATGTCCAGAAGGGAGAGTATTCTGCCATGGTAGTTCATCTGCTAGACATAGTTACATTTTCTGTCAGACTTAGCAGCCATGTCATGTCGAAGGGGTGCCGATAGCAATTGACAAGTCTCGCGCAGACAGCCATGAGAATCAAGATGGCCGCAGCATGGCCGTTGCCGTGGTCTCACCATTAACGTACCTGGAATGTCAAGTGGTTTTTGAGGCAGTTATAACTTGATCTCTGCACACTATCAGCCTTAAATGACGGCAGCAAGTGTGCAAGTGCTATTACTGTACCTTCATGGTGAACTCTAGCCTCATTTTACTACAGGAAAATTAACAAGCTTATTAGTTCGTGTGTATAATATGCACCCCTTCTTTGAGAGCGGTAATAATGGTCAAAATTGTGCGCATCGTACATAATCCAATTTTTACAGTATATGTTATAATTATTTATTTTTACATCTTTTTTGGAGATGGCCTATAGGTCAGGTCTTTAAATACATTTTGTCATGTGATTGCTTTTTTTAAAGATGTGGAATCATGTGAGGGTGTACCTTTTGCAAGGTAGCAAATTATAATTAAAACTTAAAACTAACTTTTTACCTATTTAACCCCAAAATTTGACATTTGCCAGTAAGAACTGGCCCAAAAATCACTTAACAGTAAGGACTTATAAATTTTGTATTTAAATTGACAATGGTAAGTGCTAGTTAGATACTAAATTGTGCTCAGAGGAGTCTTTCATTTATGTTTCAGACAAGTTATAGACAAGTTAAACTTTAACATGTTGCTGTCGACTCAGCCTTCTGCCCTCCATGGGACGGTAAAATGAGTACCAGCCAAAGGACGGTGATGCTGCGTGGCTGGGGACTAAAGACAGGCATGGTGTAATTTGCAGGTTGTGTGAACCATGTCTGAGCGCATTAGAGGTAGTTACGACGATGCGCTATGCAAATCCACGTATACTTTTAACAGCCATTTTAATATGTAATTTTATTAATGTTGTACATTTTTAATATCTGAAACATAATGTGCACAAAATGTTGCTCACTGTAAGGGAAGTGTTCCTCACTGACATTGTGCAGTCATTTGGTCAGTGAAGTTATAGATCAGTAAATGTAAAACCCATGTGAGTTAACGACACTGTTGTAAGAGCTTTCAATTGGGTAATATTAGGTTAGTGGTAATATTAGCTTAGTGAAAGTTATTCATACATGTTCAGTCAGGTGGAACGTAGAAGACTCATTGTTGCTGTTGGTTTCTATCTAAGAACGTTTAGGCTTTTGATGAAACATTGCGTAATTGTTTGTTTCACAAATGACTTTATTGTGGTGAAGTGTTTTTAACTTGTAATTAATTTTCAGGTATTTCTAACTTGCCGTTGCTGTCATCTGAGATGCGTTCAATGTTCGTTCACTTTGGCCCTCAAGGTCCAGTTGTTTTTTTGCTGATGTCTGCTGAATGTGGGAAACGAACACGCAACATCCTTGGCATGATGGAGCGCTGTAGTGGATGTTATGATCCAGAATCGGATGGTAATGCTTGTGCTTTTGCATACTTCTGCCTATGTTGCACCATTACTGTAATTATCGACAGATGACAGATAACCCGTGTCATGTTACTTTGCCTTATAAATTTTCTTTATCGTCGATGTGGTGGAACATATAATGTATGTTGGTGCTTTCCTTTGTAGCAGTCAATTACAACATTGCTTTGTCATCTGCTGCATTCTGTATACATGAAATGTTTGTTTATAGTTAGAATTATCTAACTTGAGTCTTAATGCTGATAAACGATCGAACACAAAAAGTTGGATAACGTGTGCCAGTTACCACATAAATTAGTTTTTTTTTATAGCTGTACAATTGCATTCCACAAATAACAGCTATGAGGTGTTATTTTATGCATAGATGATTCAGTGAAATACGTCACCATTATTCCTGTGGGATCGCGTGTACCTGAAGGTGATATGCACAGTGTGGTCTCACAAATGCAGTCCAGCTGCGAACAGTCTTCAAAATTTGTATACAAGACCATCTCGGCGCCTGAAGCTGAGCAGCTGCTTTGCAGTATTTACAAACCTGTCGTGCCATCAAAGCCGGCAACAACTGCTGCGTCAACTGTTGTCCGATGTGCACCTCCTGTGACGACCACTGTGCCCCTTACTGCAACACGCCTACTACCAAGCCGACACGCAGGCAGCATCGTGTTGCCAGCACCAGGCTCACAACTGAAAATCATTGTCAGCTCGGTAGATGTGCTTCGGAACCTGAATATGTGCATGCAGGCAGAGGGCCGAGATGGAGAAGAGGAAATGGCAGATAGAAGTCGGTCACCATCACCACCTCACCCCATTTTCAATGGACCAGTTGTCCGGTATGAAGTATTTTTGTTATTTGCTGCTGCTATTTTTTTTTCTTTCCGTGTGCTAACCTTGCTTTGTTGTATTTGGCTGAGAAGTGTTTGCATCTTTGTTTTTCATAAAGTAACGTAATTTGTTATTGCATATTGACTGTAACTGAAAATAATTTATAATATCTGTTTGTCTTATTGGTCACCTACAAGATAGCTGAGTAGTGCATAACATTTTCTTCACTTGCTTCTTGAGCTTGGCGATTTTTAATGCCAATATTTCTCAAGGTAGTGCAGTAATACGTCTAAGATGTGATAGTATGTTTAGTGATTACTTTGCTGCAAATTTGCTACATAACAGTATTTGCCAGTAAAGTCATTAGGAAAATTGGTAAGTATATAATGGAAGTAACAGACGTGAATATACTGGCGTTATCTTTACTTGTGGTCTCTGTACGATAAATTGATGCATGATGCATATATGTTGTGGTAGTTTGTTCACGTACCCACCGCCTCCTGCTACTGGTGGAATAGCAGTAACTAATGAAGATTTCTACTGCCTGAATGATGGGGAATTTCTGAATGATGTCATTATTGATTTTTATCTCAAGTAAGTTTGTGCCAACATTATTATTTTTCTGATACCGTCGTCATCTAGATTATTGTTGAGAGAAAGAAATAATCAACAAATTTAAAGTGACATTATTGATAGTATAACAATGTTGCTTTTGTAGTTGTTTATAATATAAATATGATATTAAGATATAAGCATATCTGTGTCTTCTGTAGATATTTATTCATGGAGGTTCTGTCTGACGATGACCGTGCTCGAACGCATATTTTCAGCTCATTTTTTTATCGTCGACTTACTCAGAAACAGTCTCGTGGCATGACGCGTGAGGATACAGCTAATAAGACGTGAGTGTCTGCAGAAATACCGTTTTGTTTTTTTGTCCAGTATTAGAGTGCGGGTTGAAATTGTCGATTTATGATTGCTTGTTTTAAGTGTTACGAGATCATGGTGATTATGTGCTTTTCAGGCCATGGCCAATCACAATAGTGCAATTAACTTTTTAATATTTTTATGGTGTCTATGATGGATACACGACTGAATTGCTTATACCAGCCATCAAGTTAGAGCAGCATCTCGATGCTGATGTTGGTTTAATGGCTGCAATGTCCCTTCTATCAGCTGTGACTTGGTGAATCATGAAAGGATAGAGTCCAGCGAATGATTTTTAGGTCGATTCTTCAACAAGAGTTGACCTAATAAAGCTGGTCTCAAATGTCCATTTGTCCATGCGTACGTATGTAGATACGTACATACATCCCTCCATCCACAAAAAGTTTCTTTGATTTCAATGAAATTTGACATGTAGGTAGGTCGATGAATGATGCACGGCAGTATGCAGTATGACCCGAGCCAAGGTCAAGATTAAGGTCACGAGCCCTTCAAAGTTGGAAGTCCGGCCGTTTTCAACAGCTGTCTCGTCTGCCATTTACAATGGGAGCTGGCAACTGACCACGGATTCTTAAACTAGGGCCTAATATCTCATTTTTATCAGGCCGGATTTTTGATATTCGTCGTAGTTTTTGTGTCACGTGACTTTGAAGTTGCCACAAACGTCAGTTGAGAAGAGTCGACAGTCAGTCCCCATATGGGGCTAATTTTTTCTGTTTGGCATTAGTGCTTGAATTCCGTTGTTGAGTGGATAACACAAAGGTCATCTAGCCTGTAAAATGGACTCCAGTTAATCCCAGTGATTACTTTGCCCCCAGTATGGATGCGAAGTATTGCAATTAGCGTGTATGTCTATGTTTGTCTGTCCGCTTGCTCATCTCAAAAACCATATGTCCAGATTTAACCAATTTTCTGTACATAGTACCTGTGGCCCTTCCGGTTTTGTGGATATCATGTTTTCACATACATGAGTGAATGGGCCAGAATCAAAGATGGCGCATATGTTTTCGTCTAGTTCACCAGGTGGCGGCACAAGGGGCGAAGTTTGCCGTCGCCGACTGCATCTTGTTCTGTTTTGGATGAGTCAGTCCAGCGTGGAGTAACTAAAGGCATGTTGTAGTATCATGCGAGTATTGTATTTGTATTTTTCAGACTCGCTCAGAGAAGGCATTTGCGAGTGAAGACGTGGACAAGACATGTTGACCTGTTTAACAAAGATTTTGTGCTAGTGCCAATCAATGAAAGGTAATCAAGTCTGTGTGCAAGGTTCGTTGTTTAGCTGCAGCTGTTATATAACATCAACATTCATCTTTCTGGATGCATTGAACACTGGATCACCAATGCTTTGCTATGTATAATTTGTAGCTCTGCTGTTTTTAGCAAACGAGATTAATTACTTAATGATGCAACAATACATGTTTGTGATTTGTCATTTTGATAACAGGTTGTGGGTTTGCACAGTATTTAATCATAGCATAGTTATATATCTATGATATATATCTGACATGTATTATAAAACTAAATATCAGATATATATCAAAAATATAAGATGTTTTTAAACATGATGATATTTCCAACCTTCCTGCTGGATTAGTTTATGTAATGTATGCAGTTTACTGCAAACGTCCTCTGTGCAGTGGCATATGTGTGTGGTTTATGCAGTGCTCACTGGTATCTGGCGGTCATCTGCTTTGCTGGCCTCTGTGCACCAGTTTCAAGTGATGGAAAAGTTGAAAAAATGATGCAGGACAAAGTTGCTGCTGCTGCTGATGTATGCTGTTGTTTGACTGTTGGTCAAATTTTTTTTCCCAATCAGTTTAGTGGTCCAGATAGAGCAGTTGGTCCGGTGTGTGGGTGAGTGTGTGTGCGTATGTATGCCCAGACAACAACTTTTGAAGTAATTGACCGTTGAACTAGGTTTTAGTTCACCTTGACACTACCTAGGTCAAGTCTGTGCCTGTTGAAACTACCTAGGTCAAAGGTCAAGGTCATAGGTCAAGATTAACGGTCACATGAGGAAGAGGTGTTGATATCGTGGGCAATGCTGCATTGTGGGTAAATATTTGTGAAGTTGTGGCTCTCAGAAACACCCAGCACTTGTTTAGTTTAATAATAAACGTACATATTATAATACAAATGTACAGCACACAAAGTCAGTTGTACAGCTGAATTGTAGGAGCAGACAATTGCTAGATGGGCAACTATGGTAGTGTGTGTAGGATACAAGAAAAGTTGGGTTTATAGACAACATCTGAATATGTCAGTTGTTGGAGGAGCCCTAAATGGGGAGCAGTGTTAATGCAACTCCCAAAAGGCATTTCCGTGTGTGGAAACCAGTCATGTGATGTATAGACCATCATAATCCGTCCACCAGTTCAGGCTGGACATGAACCCACAAATAAAGTAAAAAGAAATGTCTGCTCTTAACTTCCTAGTGGCAAACTCCGGCACCTCTGATTTATTTTTATGACCATTGGCAATTTATAAATGTTTTCACTTAATAAGAAACCAAAACTTGAAGGTCACGTTTTCATACGGACCACCCATGTTGTTGCAGTGCTTCAGTGATTTGCAGGTTATATGCACATAGTTTTGTATTCCAAGCATTGTCAAAATCCATTCAGGGGTTTCTGAGCCACCGGGGGCTCCAAACTAGGTCATTCCTATTACTTTGCCTATTGGCTTTTACAACAGCTTGTAATACTGTACAAGCTACGATGTCTGTCAAAGATGGAAGAGATTGTTTGTTCACAACAGTGGCTACCTGTTCAGCATATAGGCTGATGTTATGAATGTCATTATTTTACCAATTTGGGTTATTATGCCATAATGTCTTGCAAACAGTGAATTACTCCAATATATTTGTTAAAACGTAGCATTCTGAACTTAGTTAGCAAGTGCAGTATCCTTCAAATGGGTTATCATAAAGGTTTTTTCAGCCATTGATGCTTCCACCATTTAATCTGCACTGTTGGTGAATAAATTCATAGAGCACTGAGTTCATTTTTTCAGTTTGTTGGATACATTTTCAATCACTTTAAATCTAAAAATATGGATTTATGAGTAGAATTTTGGTAATGATGGAAATGTGTATCCTTTGTGTTATGATCCTATATAAAAGCATGCCTTTACATGTTGCATAAATGTATGAAGTTGAGGATGTGATTATTACAGAACACAGAAGTTACTGAAGGTGTTGGGCAAACTGAGAAGGTTGTTACACCAGAGATTCAGTGTGAAGAAGCCAAGCCGTCCATCAAGCAGTTAGTCAATTTGTGCATTGTTTACTGTCAACAACTTAATACTAGTATTTCATTATTCTCATTACCACATCGCTATTTATTTATTTTTTACATTGATGAACATAAATTATTGCACTCGGAGTACTGTGTAATTTGCATACTGACTTTTGCATTTATTGCATTTATAGTTTCCCACGCCAATGGCAGTTGCGGGGGAGAGGGTAGGGTTTTCACCGGCGTTTGTTTGTCTGTTTTGTTTTTCCACATGATATCTCAAAATCCAATTCAGCTAGAATCACCAAACCTGACATAGAAATGTTCCACCATGAGTCCTGGAGACCATTTATCTTGGGGTTAAAAGGTTGCAAGGCACAAAAACTGCCGGCATGTAAACGTTTTGGCACTTGTGAGTGCTGGCTTCTTTCAGTTTGATGTGCATGTTGCCTGTTGCAAGTGAAGTAATGTATGCATAGAACAGCATGAATGTGAACTTTGTTGCTGATATCTGCAGGTCCTGTATTCTCATCTTTGATTCTCTGTTGATTGGGCATCACGGTGTAGTGCGCACACTGCGAGAGTATGTATCCATTTTATGGCTGTACTGGATTGTAAATTTTACTATCCGGCCAGAAACGGTACTGGATAGCCACGTGACTACTTTATGTCGCACACATTACACACTGCTACCATGCAACTTGCCTGATCAATGGTAAAATGTTCCCAAATACTACTACTTTTCTTAGTAGACAATTCAGTTCTTCTTTTATAATCTTTATATTAATAAATTTTCAAATTGCATTTTGTTTACATTTGTTTGTTTTTTACTTTGGAGAAAAATAGCACTTCTTGACTCCATTAAATAAGTAAATCATCCGGTTGCACTATCCAACTCCAGTCAATATTTTTGCCAGAATCAGAACTGGATAGCAAAAAAATGGCCAGATATCCTGCCAACCCGAACCAGATATCCAGCACATCCCTAATCCATTTAGAGTGTGTGTGGCTAGTATGTTACAGTTTGCACACTTCCAAGTTTTCTGTTCGTGGAAATCACAACTGCGAGTTAGTTGCTCATGTAGCGTCATCCGATAGTTTATGTAAAGCATGTGGCAAACCATCTTGGGAGCAGGTGGATGAAGAAATGGTAAGGTTCAGAGGGGGATTTCCCTGGTTGGCATTAGTGCATTTAGTTTCCTTCAGTGCTGTGGCGTTATGGGTTGGGTGTCAGGCGTGTGAAAAACCTTCAGTTATTCACAGAGGTTGTGTTTGTGGGGACCCAGCCCAGGATGAAGTAGCTCCAGAAAAAAGGCCTGTTAAATAAAACAGGAAGTAGTGATATATTTAGTCATTACTTCAGTGTTTATCACAGTCCAGGATTCAACACTACTTCCTGTTTCATTTAACATGCCTTTTACTTTTAGTTACTTTATTACATCGGCCACATCTAGTGGAAAGCATATTGTAACAATCTGGCGTCCGTCTGTCTGTCTGTCCCGTCGGCATACTCACTGTGACTCACCAGGGGGCTGCATGCAACGTGGCCAATGTATATTTTGACCCGACACTAAGGAGGACTGACTTGCTTGTTTCGTTGCTGTAGTGAGTAATTTATGGATAAAGTCTGTAGTGAACAGCATGAAAATGTTATACAAACTTTAGTGGTTGATGTGCAATGAACTGCCTGTTTCTGGGTACTGGAAATGGAGGCTGCCATAATTGTTGTGGTGTTCCTATCTCATAGGAATCCCTGGTGGCAGAGATAGGATGATTTTCCTTGGATGACAACGAGAGAGACATCCATTCTGTAAGAAACCAGCTCCAGTTATTCCTGGAGCTTCTGTTTCGTGGACTTAGCCCAACCTGCAGTAAGTTGGGAAAAGAAAAGGCCAGTTACATGAAAACTGGAAGCAATAATTTCATAATTTGTCAAGGATCTGTCAACATTATGCTGTGTTTTATGCTGTGAATGCTGAATGTGTCAAATCAGTTATTGCTAATGATTGAATATTTATTAGCTACTTTTGCAGTATTGTAAGGTTGTGAGTTTTAGATAACCGAGTAATCAGTGTTATTGCTATAAAACAAGTGTGATGGTTTCTGCTGTATGAATACAACGTAACTTTAAAATGATGGCACTCATGAACATGTGTACAGCTGTCTCATTGAAAACATTGCATTGCTGTTATATTAATCAAGATTTTTGTGACCATATTTCTAACAAGTGCAACACTGCACATACATTTAGTGTTTTTTGCTGTACTCGGTCATATGGCATAGTCAGAAAATACATATGTATTTAAAATGGCTTCTTTTACTAGGATGCTATGTGTAGTAACTCTAATACTTGTGGTGCATTCGCAGATACCTTCAGGAAGAGTGGAATGCTCGGAAACGCAGCAGTGCAGGTGAGCGGAAATTCACTACAGAAAACATGAAGGGCTGCTGTGTCAAGTGTCCTCAGCAGTCAAACTTCAGTGACTGTGGCATCTATGTCCTTCAGTATGCTGAAAGTTTCTTCACGGTACGTGGCAGTCTACCTTTAACCTATGCTCGTTATTTTCACATTTATTTCTGAGTGTGGCTAAAATTGAGTAGTGGAAATAGCAGATATACATGAATTATCTGTGACCATTTAGAGTAAATGCAGCACTGTCACTAGGCTTCAGATTTGGTTTATAACAGATGACAGTTGGTCACTATGACAGAGTGACACTGCTGTCCATGCCCATCTTGCTCTTTTTTCCAAATGTTTTTTGGTATTGTGTTATGTATTGAACTAGATGAACTAAAAGACAATTTCTTTCAAATGTAAAGATTTCTTCAGGCTTTGCAGATACAAACTCTTTGATTGCCGTCTACTTCATCTTATGCTATAAAAATTGTAGTCAGTCAGTCATAATGTTTGTATAGCGCCGTCTTTGCTGATCTATAAAGAAAAATGGATGGGTTGCATTTGAATTTTCCTGTATGGAAAAGTCAATACTGATGTATTGAGGGGAGAACCCCAGCCCAGCATTAACTACATTGCTAACAAAAATCTTGATCACCCCATTACCTTACAAATTCTATTAAAATATCACTGTCTCCTTACTCACTCCTTTAATATTATATTCTGCTGGTTGCCAAGTCATGTAGTTATTCCAGGTGATGAAAAAGCAGATAAAGCTGCTAAATCTGCATTAAACACCAATCCTTCGAATTTCTACCCATATATAGATCTCAAACCTATTATTAACAAATATATTCATGACAAGTGGCAGCAATCAATCAAATTCAAATCGAATTTATTGCCATAAGTTCAGTACACAATATAACAATTCATGAATTTGCATTGCGTTTGGCTGGACAGACAGG
>Ga0066187_1000760_pt1 | contig 10519 bp, 7 predicted proteins | sample WorMetexBAHAMAS1_FD_58706 | JGI IMG/M metagenome (GOLD analysis project Ga0066187, IMG submission 58706) | Marine gutless worms symbiont microbial communities from Max Planck institute for Marine Microbiology, Germany - Inanidrilus exumae... | ecosystem: Host-associated > Annelida > Digestive...
GTTGTCTGCAAGCTTTGGTCGCAAATATCGTCGGATCCAAATTGATTACTCCACAATACAAAGAATGAATGAACAAGTGAAGGATGGATGCTTCCAATCATTAAAACAGCCAAATCAGAGGTTTCAATATTTAATCAGAGGATATCGATTAGAAATCTTAACATATTGAAATAAAAGATATAGAAAACATCTCGCAGATACATCTATGGGCACCGTAATCCGATAGATAAATTTAGCCATTCTATTTTTTTACTGCAAATCTGCGAATAAAAAGCTTAAGTAGATTTTTTTGATCATCACTAATTTTACCGAATTTGAGTCCGTGCTTTTTTTGACAATTATTATCGATATAACAAGGCATTTGATAATTGGCGATCATTTCATATGGGATTGAGGTAACTATCATCCCTTTTCCTGGGACACGGATGGAAAGCAGGTTTGATTGATTTAAATTGATTTTCTCATTTGGATTAACCACGCTTAACCCACCCATGCTAATGTCAGAGATATGACCTAATTCAACAAATTTAGGGCGGATCATTAATATGGCTACGAATCCATTTTTTTGTAGGATCAATTTAGCGCCACCATTTACATCGTAGCGGGGATATTCTCTTCTTTCGATAATAGCATTCATAACCTAAATCCTATATTTCCTAAATTGTAATAAACCCTGCCGAAGGATTGAAAACGGCCCTATTCGGGCCAATCTTTTTTTCATCCGAACATGTTCTCTCTGTAAAAGTGACAATCACCGTATTGTTGCAATCATCTTTACCGAAACAGACGGGGCCTGCATACAACCAATGATCTCCGTCAGCAGTACCCCCTCCGAGGAGTTTTGACGGAATCCATCCCCTTTCGCCCTGGGGCCAGTACCAAAATTTGAATTCATATTGTCCCGGACCGACCCATGCCTGGTGAATAATGCTCTCTTTCCCCGCTCCAATAACATCCAGGCAATATTGACCTGAGGTTTTTACACGTTGAAGACAATCTGCATCGGTCTGGATGGTCAGTAGGTATTTTCCTGATTGAATCTGTACCTTAACTTTGCCGTTCATTTTCTCTCGCTCGTATATTTGATTTTATCTATCTTTTTGTTTTTCAGCCGCTGAACGCTATAGACCCATTTCACCCAAGTCATCGGGATTGGCGATATCGGCCATACTATAATTCAACAAATGGTTGAGTTCATGGCCCAAAACCGCCTGGTTTACGATAATTTTGCTGCCGACTCGTTTACCAAGGATGGTAATTTCATTATCCGCTGTGGCATACCCCAACACTCCGGGTCCATAATGCAACGCCTCAATATTGAAACGGCTTCGCGAACCCACGATGCGAATTTTGACATTTTTAAGCTCTATTACCTCATCCAAACTTGGCGATTCTTCGTGTGATGAAAAGCTTTTCTGAATCAAATTAAACCCTCTGTTGCGCATACGATTTATTTGTCTGGCTAATGTAATGGATCCCTCATCATGGTTGTATTCTTTCATTTTCGCTAAATGTATCTTACCAGCTTTTCTTTTTGTCGCAGCCAGAATGGGGGAATTGTCGAATTTAAAAAAGTTCCTTTCCCGTGTTGCTCTGGGATCGATCCGGGTCTTCGTGCTGATGATGCGATTTCTGACATGTTGGATGTGTAATGTCTTGCCCTCTAATTTTATTCTGAATGGATATCCGATCTTTTCTGAAAACCGATTGAACTTTTCGATCTCTTCGGAGTTTACACCATTAAAGGAGATCACCGGTGTCAATCCATCTGGTGTTATGAGTCTCAACCAACCGGACCCCGGTGCAAAAGCGATTAGGTCTAGTGTGTTGCCGATTGATCTGCTGACGAATTTTTCAATGATGAGATCTTCTACTCTCGTGACCTCACTTGCAGCGACAGATTTGCTCACGGCCAGGTATAGAAAAATACTTGCTAAAAAAATGATAAGTACCCGTTTCATTTTTCCCCCTAGCACAAAGAACACTCTTTGTATTTGTGTTTATGGCTGTGTTTCAATCCTGATAATAAGAATAAAGCAGGGGCATTGATTTGGGTATCGGTAAAAACCCTTGTTTAGGGGATGGGAAAACAGGTATTTAGCAAAAAAGATCCATGACGATTTCAGATTTTCTGAAAATCAATGGTTATAATAACGATTCGGCGGGTGATTATGTTTCAAGGTCGGTTATACCTTCCCTTATGGCGAATTTCGTAAGTTCGGCTATGCTATGAAGCTTCAGTTTGTTCATAATCTGACGGCGGTGAGTTTCAACGGTTTTACCGCTGATGAAAAGCTTCCCAGCGATTTCTCGGCTAGTGTAGCCTTCTGCAACAAGCTGCAACACTTCCCGTTCCCTGGAGGTCAACTCGGATAATGCGCCGGCGGCATCATCGTTGGCTGGACCAAACGCTTTTTCAATGACCAGTCCGGCAATGTCCGGGCTTAAATAGGTCTTGCCGTCCGCCACATTTTTTATAGCCCCTTTCAGCTCTACAAAAGAACATGTTTTGGGCAGAAAACCCGAAGCACCGGCTTCCAGCATACCCACCACATAGCGCTTGTGTATGTGTGTGGAAAGGCCGATCACTTTTACATACGGAAATTCCGTTACGATCTGGCGGGTGGCATCTATGCCGTTGAGATCCGGCATATTGATATCCATCAACACAACATGGGGGTCATGTTTTCGTACCAGTTTAAGGGTTGCCCGTCCGTCTTCAGCCTCTGCGACAACGGACATGTCAGGTTCCTTATCCAGGGCTGTTTTCAACCCGTGCCGCAAAATTTTATGATCGTCCGCCAAAATGATATCGATCGTCATCAGAAACCTCCGGTGGATTTTTTAATCGTTCCAAGTCTTCGAGAAAGAGGTGCTGAAAGCACCATCAGCGCACCACTGTCAGATTCGGAAACGGCCTCGACTTTTCCGCCAAGTGGTTCTAGCCTTTCACGGATACTGAATAACCCGAACCCTTTCAGGACTGGCGAATCGATCAACCCTTCCGGAAAACCAGATCCGTCGTCTTTGACACGGATTTTAATCATACCGTTATCAGCGGAAACATCGATCTGCGCATGTTTGGCCTGACCGTGTTTGACCGAGTTGATCAGTAATTCCCGTGTGGCCCGATAGAGAATGACCTTCACCTGTTCATCCAGCCGTTCCTCACGCTCTATTCCCTGATATGAAACCAAAATACCATATCGGTTACCGATATCCTCCGCCAGCCATTCTAAGGCTGCGACAAGACCGAAATCGTATAAAATCGGTGGACTGAGTTCAAAAGTGAGCGAACGGACCTCCTTGATGGATTGTTCGATGAAAGTAAGGGTTGTTTTGAGTTGTTCTGCAATGCTCCCGTCTATTAAAGACGCCTGTATGTTCTTTAGTCTGGATATACACATGGCGAGATTCTGACTGACACTATCGTGAAGATCTTGGGCAATGCGCCGCCTTTCTCGCTCTTCGGTGGAAGATAGCTGTGAAGTCATATTTTTCAGCTGCTTCTGATAGGTGAGAAGCGCAATGTGGGCTTTTTTATTTTCTGAAACTTCTCGGCGTAAGTTATCATACAGGCTAGCATTTTCAATGGATATCGCCGCCTGTGCCAGTAGGACACGAACGACTTCCAAGCGGTCGATGGAAAAAATGTTCGTGGCAAACCTGTTTTCCAGGTACAAGACACCAGTTATGACATCTTTGTGGCGGAGGGGTGTGCACAAAATCGATTTGGGGTGTGCACTGGCAACGTAGGCGTCGTGAATGAACTGGCTATCCTGACCGGCATCGTGGATGATCACATCTTCGCCGGTTCTGGCAACAAAATGAACGATCGCAGAGGAAATCTCCGAGTATTGTTCGACAGAGCGTTTCTGGTGCACTTCGATGTCCCGCCTGTCGGTTGATGCCACCGCCTGGATTAGCAGGCCCTCTTCGGATTTAAGCACCAGTGCCCCTTTTTCAGCACCGGTATTGGCCATCATCAAACGAATCAATTGTTTTAAAAGATGGTTTAAACGAATTTCACCTGAAATCGCCTGAGAGGCCTTGATCACGGTTTTCAAATCAACATCGGAAAAACTGTTCGCCAGCACATCATCAAGCCCGTTACTCTCATCGAAAATGCTTTTAGACGGCACTAGCAGGGGGTACCTCTCCCCCAACTGTTTCACTTTTCCCCGTGCACCCCACCGGTCGTAGCATTGAATGGCTCTCGCCATATACAGCCTGCTGATGGATTCCTTAGCGTGGGATAGATGGAATTTGGCGGCCAGCTCACATGCAATGGCCTCATTTTGAACAAAACCGTTCTTATTAGCGGATTCTATGGCCTGATCGTAGAAGTCAGCAGCCTTCAGGCTATTGCCGATAATTCGTTCGTACTCTGCTCTCACCAACAGGTGTTCGTTAGCATAATTTTCCGGGCAACTCTCAGCCCAAAGCTTCATTCTGTCAAGATTTTCGGAAATGTTGAGAAGATACTCTTTTTTTTCCTTTTTGTCAGCAGCTACATACAAACTTGAAAGAATAAGAGTATGATAGAAATAGTGCTCAGCACCATTGGGCTGCCCCGCTCTCAATTCCATATTCTCTCGAGCTTTTATAGAATACCAAAGTCCTTTTGTGCTGTACTCGCTCAGAAAACAAAGCATTTCTTTGACGTGGTAGTAATGGAATGATGAGGCGGGGTCATTTCTCTTTTTTAGAGTTAAAAATACTTGTTCTTCATTAAAATGATTATCTGTGAGGCTCTCCAGGAGCTTTGTTCTGCCCTGTAAAGCCAGGATAAGCTGTTTTCTCAATTGAAAAAGCAACAACGTCAAAGGACCCGCAAGATGTGACACCTCATCAAGATAACGGCGGCATTTCACCAAAATATCGTCAAGCAGATCTCCTTTGGACATCGAAAACATAATATGGTAAGTCGCGTTGACGAGCGCGGAATCAAAAGCCCCTGTCTCAATCCCGGATCTGAAACCTTCGACTGCCAAATCGATGCTTATTTTGATTGGCTCTTTCCAGTGCGAAATGAATCCCGAAAAGACCATGTACAAGGCACTTTTATTGGCATCAGTCTTCAACCGCCTGTTAAGCTTCAATGCAATTTTACCAAAGCGGTAGCCGGTGTCATAGTCATGAAAGATAGTGGTTAGTAGCATCCCGTATGTTGCGTAAAAAAAATAAGCATCAGCCGAATTCCCGTACCGAATGGAGATATTAACCATTTTTAAGATTGACAGAGCAAATGTATCCGGGTCTGTGTAATAGAGGGTCATGGCACCCGCCATGAAAATCTTGTGCAGTGAAAGCTGATCCTGATCGGTCATATCTGGGAGATCCAGGAGTTCTTCCACTGCTATTTCATCCAGCATTATTTTTAGTCTGTGCTGTTCTTTTAAAATTGCCGCTTTTACAGCACCCTTCTCCTTTGGCAGTTCAACATCAAACAGACTGAATCCTGTTCTAAGTTTCCGAATAGCCGTTACGTTATCGTGAAGTTGTGTAAACAACCTGATCATTAAACAGTATACCCGCGTTTTATCGTGCCGGTTGACGGCATGCTTCAGCAGATCCGCCAAGTGTATTTCAGCAGCCTTGAACATTCCGGTCATGAATTCCGTTTCCGCTTTCGAAAGGGACAACTCAAAACTCAATTCATAATGTCTGTCCCAAGCGTCCTCAGGAAGAAACGCCAATCCTGATGAAAAATAGCTGAAAGACGTTAAGAAAGCACCGGATGCCCGGGTCAACTTTCCTGCTTTCAAGTTCAATTTTGAAGCCAGGATACATTCTTCGGGGTCTATTGCTGCCGATCTTCCCAGATTTAACTGTTTAACGGTTTCCTTTAGCAATTTCCCGGATGAGAAATTTTCCCCATACTTTTCAATTAACAATCTGCCGATTCGATAGTGGACCTCCGGTTTCAATCGATCCGGTGTCAATCCGTAGGTCGCTTCATGTATTCGATCGTGCACAAACCGGTTGCTCTCATCTGTTCTGGCGATGATGCCGGCGGTAAACGCGTGACCAAGTCTATCGGATGCCCCCGCTGGTGTCGTTTCAAGGGCAAGGGCTAAAGTGTCTAGGGTGAAGTCATTACCGATACATGCCGCCAATTTTAATGCTTCCTGTGTTTCCGACGGCAAAGCCCTGATATTGTCTGCCAGTAGATCGACAACATTTTCAGACACTTCCATTGCTATGACATCCCGGATTTCCCAATTCCATCCACCATCAGCCAGGGTTAACACGCCATTTTTATGCAGAGATTTCAGAAACTCTCTGACAAAAAAAATGTTCCCTCCTGTTTTTCTGCGGACCACCTCTGCCAGCTCCCTGGCTTTATTAAGCGGGCAAGCCAGTACGTCGGAAATCAACCGATGGATCGGGGGTGTCTGTAGGGAAGAAATCTGGATAACGCTTTTTTTTACATGCGCATCCTCAATCGCCTCTATTGTGGTTGCAAGGGTATGGGAGCTGTCCACCTCGTTGTCGCGAAAAGCGCCGATCTGTAGCAGATAAGGCACTTGCAAAAGGTCTGTCATGGCATCGAGGCTGGCCGAATCAGCCCAGTGCAAGTCGTCGAGAAACAGGACCAGGGGATGTTTCAATTCGGCAAATGCACCCACAAAATGACGGAATAGAAGTTTGAAGCGGTTTTTTTCCTCATTGGGGCCCACTTCTGTAACAATCGGCTGAGGTCCGATAATCTTTTCCACATCCCCGATTACATCGACGATCACTTGTGCGTTTTTATCCAGCACGGACAGAATTTTTTCCCGCCATCTAACCACACTTTCTTCAGGTTCGCAGAGTATCTGCCGGACCAATCCGCCGAAGGCATTGATGATCCCGACATGAGCTATGTTTTGGGTCAATGCATCGAATTTGCCTGAAATGAAATAGCCCTTTTCCGCCAACACATGCTTTTGAAGGCCATTGATCAGCTCCGTTTTCCCGACACCAGCTTTTCCGGTGACAAGAACTATTTCTGATTTGCCCTGCTGAACACGTCGAAAAGCCGATATCAGTTCTTTGCTTTCCATTTTGCGGCCATAGAGTGTTCTCGGCAATTTCAATCGATAGGGCACATCTTGGCAACCCGGAATAAGTTTGGAAATTCGTCCGGTGCTTTTATGCTCACGAAAACAATGCAACAGATCATTTTTTAGACCAAGGGTGGTCTGATAACGATCCTCCGGGTCCTTTTCCAGCAGCTTCATCACGATGTCGGAGATTATTACCGGGATGTCGGGTTTTCTATCGATTAAGGATTGCGGGCGACGCGCTAAATGGGAATGAATCAGTTCCATGGAATCATGGGAACGGAATGGAAGTTGACCGCTAAGGAGCATGTAAAAAATGATGCCCAGTGAATACAGGTCCGTGGAATATTCGACGGGCCGTTCAACCCGTCCGGTTTGTTCGGGTGAGATATAGTTAAACGCTTTGCTGTGGCTTACCGGTGTCCGGAACAGTTGTTTATTCTCACCAACCTTAAATGATGCACTGAAATCGGTCAGCTTCGAGTCACCCGTATAAGGGTTGACGAGGACATGATGGGGGCTTAGTGCTCCGTGAACGATCGTTTTTCCGTGGATGTGATGCAGAGCCGACGTCAACTGCATCGCGTAATTTAGGAATTGTGCTGTATCGCAACCCTTTTCAGGTATAATCCCTGATAGCGCCACCGCACTAAAATCCTCCAACACAATGGCCGTTGTCTGCCTTTGCGATATAAAATTCAGATACCGAATTACATTCCGATTACTGAATTTCCTGCCAATTTCAAATTCATGTTTGAGCCGATTGAAGCGCTGGGGAGGGGCATCGCTGCCCATTAGCGTCTTCAGTATGACCGTACGGCCATCGACCGATCGCAACGCCTTGTATATACTTGTATCTTTCCCCCGGTAAAGCATTTGAACTATTTTATAGTCGGCAAACATCACGCTACCTGATAATTTAAAAAATCGGCCGGCATGACTCTGAACCCTCACCGAAAAAGAGAGCGGATCCATAGGACGAAGGCTATATATTGCCCATCCATAAATGGTCTTTTCCCGAGATATCGGCGCAGGACGTCATCAATTAATGGTTCAAAATAGTGCGCTATTCTTTGGAATAGATCTGACGCCACCCTGACAAAACGCAAAAATCCCTTTTTCTGGACCAACACTATCTAATTTGAAATAGCGGTCACAAAATTTAGACGATAGCTTATCAGCAACTGATGGAGGATGATTCCGGATAGATTTAATTTAGATATGAAATCATATGAATTTATTGATTCAATGTCAATGTTTGTATCAATTTGTCCGGCTGGTCATATGCTTCAAGCTTTATCTTTCATGCCAGCAGGGTTATCCATGAAACACAGCGATACGCAAACCTCACAATATAAATTATGTAAAGAAAACAATCTGTTTTAACTTGAAATGTTGCACTATCATTGTTAAGCCTAAATATCGATATGTATCGAAAGGATCTTGTCTTTTTCATACATCATACCGGCAAATCATGAAACAAATAGATATTAAGCTCGGCAAAGAGGTGATTACCCTTCATGAAAGTGACGGCAGGGGACAGACTGCATTATTGATAAGTGGCAATTGCTGTTCTAGTGAATCTTTCTCCCCTCAGTTGAATGGAAAGCTTGGAAAACGGTTCAGAATGATCGCGATCGATTTGCCTGGCCATGGCAAATCTCCTCCCGCAGTCGATCCCGAAAAAATCTATAGTCTGCCCGGATATGCTTCAATCGTTATCGAAGTCTTCAAACAACTTGAGTTAGACGCCCCCGTTTTGGTCGGCCACAGTTTGGGGGGACATGTTTTTTTGGAAGCCAGCCCCAATTTGCCGAACGCGAAAGGATGCTTTATTTTCGGTACCCCTCCTGTAGGTATTCCGCCTGCTATCGAAAGTGCTTTTCTCCCCCACCCGGCAAGAGCGTTTTTAATGAAAGTGAATTTGACTCATAAAGAAGCCGAGATCTGGTCTTCGGCGTTAACATTAGAAAAAAGTGAAACGCGAAATTGGTTCCTTAATGCACTGATGGATACAGACCCAAAGACCCGTGAGTTTCTAGGAAAGAGTATCATCCGTGCACAACTGAAGGATGAGATCGAGATTGTATCGAGATTACAATGGCCTCTGGCAGTAATTCATGCAGCTCATGACCAGATGATAAGTTTGGATTACATAACAAAACTGTATATGCCGACTTTGTGGAGGGGGTCTGTACAAATTATCCAGAATGCGAGTCATTTCCCGCAACGGGATGTAAGCGAAGAATTTGATACTCTATTAACAGCATTCATGGAATCCTTGGCGTAAAAACTGGATGAGTGGATCAAACCTATTCATTGTTGAAAAAACGTTTTTTAAATGAATCTTATATTGCAGTTTTGGGAATTTAAAAAAAGGCGCATCGAATAATGAAGAAGGTTCTTTATTTTCATGGCGGTCCCGGCTTAAATTCAAATCCTGAGAGGAACCTGCTTAAGGAAAGATATGCATCCGCTGGAATTAATCTGTTGTGCTGGGATGAACCGTCAAGACTCAGGACGTCGGGAACTTCGCCGTGGAAAAAGTATGATTTTAAAGAGTACTTAAATAGTTCGGAAGATTTTTTTCTCCAAAATCATACTGGATCTCCGCTCTGTATCATGGCCCACTCTTTCGGCTCCCATGCAGCGTTGTATCAGGCCCAAAAGCATCCGGATAAAATCGCCACAATTATCTTTGTTTCCTCAGACCTCTCCCTTGAACACGCAGACCAGAACATGTTTACATTTACAATGCTGGACTACAAGGAACATGGGGATACGAAATATAAAGATCTTGAAAATATCATTGCAAACTATTCAGGCAAGTTTGACCAAAACACGTTTCATGGTTTTCAGTTATTGTTGGAGAATCCACGATTGTTCGACTATTACTGGAGTGATAAAATAATTATGAATCGGTTTTTAAACCATTATTCCGGGCCGGCATATGCAATAGATGTCGAGTCGTTTTTCTCGGTCCGGAAATCATTTTATATTTTGGAAAAGAAACGTTGTTCGAAACCCATAGTTTCCATATATGGGTCTGATGACATAGTCATTTCAAAAAACGCGGAAATCGTTAAATTGGGTGAATATTTTCAAAATATCGAAGTGTTCACTGTTGAAAATGCTGCACATTATCCTCACCTTGAACAGTTTGATCAGTGTTTGTCAATTATTCTAAATGAACTCCATAAATACTAAGGACTCAATTCTAATCATCAATTATAGTTCATCCTGCCGATCTGTTGCCTTAAGCAACTTTATGATATTCGGGTTGATAAAAGCGAAAAACTTTTGGGAATTAAGCTATTCCTTCAGTTAGTGGAAATAAAGCTTCGACCCTGCATATTGCTCTCAAGGGTAATTATCCTATCCTTAGGTCCTGATGAGGGAAAAATACTTGTTAATACATTGAATAGCGTTTTATCATCATTGCATATCATTAATGGCGGGATCATGCAAAA
>Ga0066187_1000761_pt1 | contig 10497 bp, 4 predicted proteins | sample WorMetexBAHAMAS1_FD_58706 | JGI IMG/M metagenome (GOLD analysis project Ga0066187, IMG submission 58706) | Marine gutless worms symbiont microbial communities from Max Planck institute for Marine Microbiology, Germany - Inanidrilus exumae... | ecosystem: Host-associated > Annelida > Digestive...
GTCGTAAAAAGTTGACGTTTGCTATCTCATCTCCTGATGAGTTCTTGTTTTACTTTATGTACCAATGGAAACACGAATGAATACTATACAGAACAGGTATAAAACATGCAACATCAGTTACATCACCTTACGTCACCAATGGTACTGCGGTTCGGGATGATCGTGGCCGACCGTTTCCTGCAGCGCGTTCGATCGAACTAGTAGTGCGCAACTTTCGCAGAAAGTCGTCCGATGTTTATCTTTTCAATTTTTGTTAGCGTATTCATTGTTGAGTCTTCGGGCAAAAATCTTTCAGATTCCCGCAGGTTTTGATCAAAATTTTGTCTTCAGAACTCAACATTATTCCCATATTCCATTTTTCTGCATTATTATTACGCACAAAGAAACCTGAATGATTAGTGAACATTATAGTCTGACGCAATTTTAGGACATCATCAGTTCGTTGTAGAGTATTCCTTCTCGTTTCCATTGGTGCAAAAACTGTAAAAATCCACTACGAAATACGGGAGTTTCAATGAAAAATAAAGTGGAACGTTTTTTGGCCCACGGTGTATAACAAATGCATGCTGGACAGTGATGCATCGACATTATTTTCTAATATTTAGTTATCAGTAAAATTCTATCAATGGCTGAGCACAATGGAATTGTGAGCAACAAAACGATAGCCTTTGATGATGCGACTGACTGCACTATTTATATAAGTTGATCTCTGTTGACCCCTTGCCCTTTATCTGTTGTCACCCTCAACCGATCATCAATATGTTCATCACTGGAAAATCACAATTGATGACTCATCACCTTCAATGTCTGATCTTTATTTCTGTCTGTGTCTGTCAGCGTTCAGCCGACGCTGGCAGGCTGCCACTGACCGTTGCTTATCTGCTAGGACTCCTCGCGCATGCTTGTGAGACAAAATTAGACAGGCCTATATAGATTACTATATACGAAAAGGAGTTGCTATGGTCGAAACTGCACAACGTCGGGCGAACATCAGGTTGGGAGTTACATTTGTACACGTTGATTGCCAACGTTGTAATTTTTGTAATGTTAAAAGCGCTTACGCAATAGCGGTATATAATTTAGGAAAAAATAACTCACGACTTGAGAAAACTTGTAATACAGTTGGTTACTAGTAGTACTAGTAGTAACATATTAAAATAATATGTTACAGGATTTTACAACAATTACTGTTTAAGACATTAATTAGCGTCAGTTTGGAATTACCGACGTTAAAAGTAGCCATTTTTAAAACCGTTATAAAATACAAAAAGTGACGTTAGTTTGGCAACTGTACTCTATCGTAGTGTACGTTTTTACATCTGACAAATCTGGTCTTAGCTCGACAGCTCAACAGCTGGGCCTACGCAACGACGGTCACCGCTCGGCGACTCGTGCGTCCCAAGTGTCACGACACCAACCAGTCTTCCAGCTGCCTTCCGGCTCCATCTGATGTTTGTGTGCCCGACCAATGAATGTCGTCATAAATTGAAAATTCGTGTTCGCGCCGTGTATACGGCGACCGGAGTTCTCTGCCGCCGCAGCAGCCAGCCGTCTTCCTCATCCCTAGGCACCGCCATCGTCGTCGCCATCGCGTTGATGAGATTCGACAGACACCCGGCTACTTCAGACTGGGCAGCAATGAAATCATGTTGTTACAGTACGCAGACGTGCGCGCACAGTCTGAGACAGACAATGTTCTATTACTACAGGGCCTACGTTATCGACAGACGCACTATCTTCTACGAAATCTAATGTTTGTAGGCCATCTTAAGTCAACACAAAAATTGCAATTAAATGGTTCCACACAAAACGTGATCTTGATTGCCACGCTACCGCAACTTAGCATAATTTATAGGCTAATAATTTCAGCATTTGAAATAACAGAAAAAAGTCCAGCAACTGATGCGGAGGCTGACCGTGGCTGAAAAAGCAGACCTGGATTTTAAACGGCAACAAAGTAGCAGCCAGCCGAAAATTTTCTAAGCACCCCGGAATATTTTTGGTCAAAATCCTGCGATTTGGTTTGTTTTAGGTAATACAATGTGCTTCAGTCCCGTACAACAAGATCAATGTTATGACCTGTCATGGATTATTGGGGGCGGGGGATCAGAGATATATCCTTGACCACCCAGCTCTAACACTGGAGGTCAGCTGAGCCCCCGCCGCCACGATCCGTTTAGCATAGTCCCCTCCCCATCAAATTTTTATTTTCAACGAAAATGATGCATTTTAATACGCTTATATACAAAGCAGTAGTAGCAGCGACCACGTAAATGCAGTGCTTCATAAAGTGGTATAGGCCTAATTAATTCTCTGACGTCGATACAACCTGTCCTATTAGTGAGCCTCACCGGGATGTTGAACAAGTCGAAAATGAACGTTGAATATTTCCATTTCATGTGAAATTGGATTATTAGCACAATGCAAAGCACGATTTATTGCTTATAAGGCAGTGTTTTCAGTCGTGTATTCAGCTGCTTTTTATGACGTTGACGGGGGCGCCCCCCTAAACCCGCCCACGAAAGCAACAGCCAACTTCAAATAATTAGACAGCCTACACTCGAAGTGGCATCGACTACTTTATTAACAGCTTTGCTTTACAGTTTCCAATTCAGTTCTGATTTCCAGAGTGCATAGATAGGCCTACGATGCGGTAACTGGTTTTCGCAACTTTACCTTCGATTTTTAATCAATCGTCTTCACCATAAAGAACTTGTTGTCATCCTGTGACCTTGACCTCTGACAACGACTATCGAACTTCACCTAGACAGTGTCAAGGTAAACATCTAGGTCAAGCCGCGCACACAAACACATACAGCAGACCGACTGCTCGACCTGGGCCACGTGATCAGTAACGAAAGAAAAGGCGAAGCAATAAAGTGGCGACATTAATCACTGGTTGGTTGAAGTCGAAACGCCGATCGATTTGTAATCATCCGTCAAACAGCATAGGCCTGGCAGTGGCCACGGCAAGTGACGGTTTCATCTCAGCAACACGACGGACGGGGATAACAGCGGCAGACTTCGGCGCTCGGTCAAATTGCACGATCAGTTCGTGAATCGTAGCCGCCGCGCGTTGAAAGGCTGACACACCCGCACCCGCCGGCAGTAATCGATATGTCGGCGTGCGTTACACGTCAGATGAATGGCGTCTCTTTCAACTGTAAATTTGTCGCGGTTCGGCGGCATCGGCATGGCCGGCTCTGAATGAAGTGGCGCGTGATGGAGGATCAACACGGAACCGTGCACGCCCGCCCGTCGCTACCTACCCGGCCCGTGTGACCGGGACACCGTGACCACGTCCATGTCACCGCACTGTCTCCATCGGCGTCCGCAATAAATAACACACACCGGCGGCAATCATCATTTTTGTTTGTCGCATAAGTACCCCGGGCGCTTAGTGCCGCTTACGGTACGAAGACGGCGTAGGCCTATGTAGAACCGTTAACTCTATGGTCTTCTCACTAATCAGAATGCGCTATAGACGCCGTCAACAAGGCACGTGGACTGCAAAACTTTGCTCCAACAAATTTACGCACGTGTTCACGGCTAACAGAGGTTCAACAGTGTGATGGCGCCGAAAAACGGTTGCGTCTACTGGCAGATCTAGACTGTAAAGTTGGAGAAAGCCAAATTGGGCCGAGATGCCGAGAATCGAGACGTACATAGTCTTGGCATTTGGGGGGGGGGGCATAGCACCCTGCCCCCTAAATTCGCCAGTTGTTGCGTGTGTGCGTACCCGGGCGCTGTGCACGTTGTAAATGTAACGTATCCGTATAGAATACTAGGCCCATGCATGTACTTTATTCCAACTGCACATCATTTGTATTTTGTAGGAGTTATTGCTTGATTAATCGCCGTTTGTCTGTCTGTCTGTTTATCCGCACGATACCTCGAAAACAGATGCAGCAGCTAGGATCACCAAACTTAACATAGAAATGTTCCAGAATCTGTCCCGGTAACCCATTTATTTTGGGTCAAAAGGTCAAGGTCACAAAAATAGTGCCGGCGTGGTTCGTTGCACTCTTGTGAGTGCTGGCTTAGTTTTTTTGTAATACATCAGCCCCGCAAAACCTAACAGATCGTGTACTATCTCTTCAACTCCCAAGTGATTCTCCGCAACTGCCGTTTCACTTTAGTCACGTTCTTAAAATACTGGCCTATGAGGCCTACAAGGCTGATGACGTCTCAATTCTACAAGGCCAACTGTGTAAAAAGCCACGTTTGCCACAGTTCTTTTGCTGACCACTCAATTAGCACTAAGGACCATGCTTGTGCCAAATACTAACTGTTAATGCTACTGTTGTTTGTGAAATAGTAACTCTGTATCACATCATTATGAGCTGTACGTTGCCTCATTTTCGATAAGAATTACTGCGTGTTGTAGCACTTGTAGGAATACGACCTGACGAATACACATGTAAATACGCAGCGGATAATGGAATTAACAAGAGACTCAGCTATCCCTGAGAGATCAGCGCGACGCTCTATGTCATCTTGTCGAAATGTCAACTGCTACATAAATGTTCGACGAACTGATTTTGAAAAGGCTTACTGCGACTAACCCAGAAGGTCGCTCAAAGTCACCGTAAATGGCGTGATTTGAAAGTCTGTTTCTAAGACATAGCCGGTCAGTTGTCAAAAGTCGCAGGTTTTTCCTACCCCACATGCAAATGGCGCCCTCAATGAGGGTGACCCCATTCAAATTCCGCTAAGACCTTTTGCAAGAGAAAACTAGAGTCGCTGGTGTTGTTTGCATGATCCTGCGTTTAGCCGCTTTGATAGCGCTCTGATATGTGACGGACAGACAGACATACAGACGGACGCAACGACACAGGGTCATAGCATATGCCACACTAGTATGGCATCGCACAGGTAAAAAGTATTTAAATACTTGACCTTACATACTGGTTAAGTATTTAAATACTTCACAACACTGATTACTATGATATGACATAACATATGTGCAAAAATATGTGAAAACTATATTATAATTTACGTTATACAGCTTTACTGAAAGCTTCTATACGAAGTGCAACGGTTTGCTCATTGAGAATACAGGAGAATATTTACATGACATCACTGTCACAACGTCTGCTTCTAAGTAACAGAGACAATGTGTGCATATCTTTGCATCTATGCGCATGAATGTATTTATGTGTAATAATAGTAATAATTCACAGTGTTTATGGTGATGCTCTTTTGACCATAGCATTGTGAAATCTCAACCAGTTCATTTGTTAAATGCAGACTCACCAGGTGGCCACTGACCCACAGAGGCTGCATTCTTCCACATCCACCATCATTATTAGATCGACTCTTCTGAGTCGACCTAATAAAGTGGGTCTCAAATGTCCGTCCGTTTGTACTTACGTTGGTCCGTTTGTCCGTCAGTCCACAAAAAGTTTCTCTGATTTGGAAAGTCATATAAGATGAAACAGTCTATCTTCACAGATCATTCTCATTCAGGCCACACTTGTACATCTGCTAAAACACATGCAAATATTCAAATATGCATCATCGCCGGTAACGGTAGCGCTTGAAGTGAAACCACAGCTGAAAGATGTTATTGTGAAACTGACAGCGAAAGCCTCGCTTGTATGAATATTCCCACTCGCGGTTGACGATCTTGAAAGCAATATCCTGCACAAAAAAACACACAAAAAAAATTTCTGAAGGTAAATTGCTCAAAAGTTAATGATTACTTGCTCATAAACGACAATAATCTGCAGAGCTTACGTTCATGTCAGCAGCTTTTCCAATTTCAGAAGGTAACTGGGCACTAATGATTAGTTTATTTACAAATGACCTGCATGATAAGGTGTCTTTACATGAAACAAACACCGAATCTAATAACTAGGGATGGACGGGTAGTGATTTTCTGCCAGATACCGGATTCGGTTAACCGGCGCCTGATATCAGGCTGGTTCCGGATTCGAATTTTTGACATAACTTTTCCACTATAGTCTGTACCTATAAAAATACAGCAGATCGCGTCCAATGCTTTATTTTTCTGTAACCTTTAATCTGTAGTGATTGCATTGCGCTTTTACATCATCCTTCCGTTTGATGGAGAAATAACTCCAAATTTTCTCGTGCGATTTCGTGCCATTATGAATAACGCGTATACGCCACTATCGAACTAACGAAATGGAAATGGTCACATTGTACTGCTAAACCAAGTGAACCAGGACTAGAGTTCAGTAAATCGATACCACTGTGAAGTGTGAACTGGTAGGCCATCTAATAAACGCCAGGGCCAACCACCTGCTGGTCGCGTCATTCAAGTAGAGATTAGTGACTGATTCCTATCTGCATATTTCTGTGAAGCATCAAGTGTCAACACAGCGTGTTGCAACAGCGTCTCTTGCGTCAAAGGTATAACACACGGACATTAATCGGCGGGCGGCAGGCAGTGGGCGAGCGGCGAACCTGATTGGCGGCTACAGTTGGCGCCAAAGCACCCTTCATCGGCAGATTTTCGCGGCTGATACCAACTGTTAATTGCACGGTCACATTGGACTTAGGGCAAAACGAGGTACTGTAATTCCTGAAAATCCGACCCGCCGTGCCACATACAATCTGGCCAAAAGCGGATTTCACCGGTTCGTGGAAAACCGGCCGGATCCGGATGACCGGGCCGGATAAACGTCCATCCCTACTAATAACACAACTTAGGGGAAACAGTTTTCATAGACCAACCAACAAAGCAAATTATACTAGCATCAATTTAACAACTATAACTAAAAGAAACCAGCACTCACAAGAGTGCAAAGACCCACGCTTGCAGTGTTTATTGTATCTCATGATCTTGACCTTTGACCCACAATAAATGGTTTTCCAGGATGCATTGTGGAACATTTGTATGTAGAGTTTGGTGATTCAAGCTGCATCGGTTTTTGAGATATCATGTAGAAAAGTGGGCACACAGACAAACAGCAGTAAAAACCCTACTACGTGACTGCCATCAACATGGGTAAGTCAACATTCTTCATGGCTAAATGTGACTATAATGAAAATTACACACCTCTATTTTAAATAAATGAAACAAAAATAAGTAAACCAACGAAATAAAGCAGTCACCTCATAAGGAGGACCAGCTCGAAACCTAAGAATAGCAAAGTCTTTGTCATCTTCATCACACGGTGTCTACAATGCAACAATATCCATTTCAATGCAGACTAACTGGCAGTCATTTTCAAGATGCCAAAAATTAATTAATTCTTAAAAATGAGATATTTGTTTAACAGAATGTACATATAAGTGATTCTTTAAAATACATGACCGCCAGCACAACCACAGAGAATTGTTATAATATACAAGATATATTAAAAAACACTAACATTAATAAAAACACGACGACGACAATGGTTAAGATACTGACCAGTATATACTGTGGTGTCTTTGTTTTGTCAATCAGATCTGGATAAAATATCTGCCAATCAAAAAATTCACAAATGACAGATTAATACCAGCCACTGTATATTACATGCACGTACAGATATTCCAACATAATACAGAGGAGACGGTGCCAATGCACAGCAACAAATGTAAGATGTTAACAAGCATACAACGTATGTATGGAATCGAAACAGTACACAAACAAAACCAATATCTATATATATAAAGTTGCTGCGTCTGTGTGTGTGTCTGTCTGCCGGATTTCTGAAAAACGTGCAGACCGATTTCCATGAAACTTTTCACAGTTCATAGGGGTCATAGGTAGACGTGAACGGATAAAAAAACACATGGAAAATTTCGACCCTTAATGTGTAAAAATTACACATAATAAATGGTGCAAAATAGCCGATTTTGAGAAAGTTCCCACGGGCACGCGCGCTGGCCTGCGGTCTGAGTTGGCACGCATGCCTGCACGCTGGCCTGTGGTATGACTTCGGCATGGGCCAATTGCGTGCTGGCCTACGGGCGTGGCCCATAGCCATCAATGGGGGACCATATCAAACGCTTTTGTGCTAATGAGTTAAGTTTAGTGGTCCGACTTCCCGGCCGGCCTTTGGCCAGGTAAACGCTAGTGTCTACATATTAAGCACGCAGCAACACTGCACAGCTTATGCATTTTAAGCTGTTGCATGCATCATTGTACCGGCACTGTTCTCAGTTACATTTGTCACTACTGTTAATGCAATGTTGTCAAATAACAAAACGCACGGCACATATTACTGAACACACTATGAAAATAAAGTGTAACAATTTACATTGAATTTGTATCCTTGTACAATCTTCGGAGGTGGATTATCCACGTCATAATGCGTTTGGTTGTACTTGTTCCACTCGAATCCCTGCATTGAACAGCCACAACAACAGTAATAGAAAACAAACTGAAGACCAAGACACACATACAGTAATTAGTGCATTAGGCCCAAAATCATTCAAACCAAATGCAAACAAAACGACAAGTAGCTAGAAATGCACTGAATTCCGTTTTTAATCCAACCAGAACCGCATTTTGATGGACATCAGATAAGATATTCGGCGGAAACCAGATAGTCTGATGTACAATATATTCAATATACTAAATTTCTGTCATAAGGTAGTGACAATGTACAAATACAAATTTGTCATGTGTATCACTGCAAATCACTACATACACAAATACACAGGTAGTGTTTACTCAATTTACTGAAATCAGTGATGATAGTTAGAATACTAAATGTTAACTGTGTTCAGTTTAGCATGTTATGAAATCTACGCTCCAATAAGGTCCACACTGTATTCCATGCAGATTTTTCTGCATTATCAGGTTGCAGTCACATGCGATGTTCTTAAATGACTTCTCTAGAAGTGCCTTTTTAACTTCACCAAAATGGCGGCTGCAGCTCTTAGTTATGAATAAGAAAAAAAATATTCAGTTCAGATACTGGCAGTTTACAGATTTTCTGCTGGATCCAGAGCCGGATGTTGAAAAATGGCTAGATATCTAACCAACTGGATCATGAACCAAATATCTAGTACATCCACGCAAGTAGCACAGCGTGCTTGTACAGCAACGTACCGTGTGAACGCGGTTAAAAAAGCGCGGCTTCCTTGGTCGATATTTGTCTGACCAGACCAGTGCTTCCTGTTTCACCGGAAATTCGACACTAAACTGACATTCCTCGGCATTCATACCTTCCTGAGCACGGCGGATCAGCTCTTCCTCCTCATCTTTCTGCCAACACACACAAAGTTCTCATTTCACCACATAACCAGACAAGACACTGCCATTTTAACGCCAATTTTCCAGATAAACCTGTGTCAGCCATGTTTTCTTCCGTGACTTGTTCCAGAACAGCGCATTCAGGGATATGTGGCACATATTGCTTTCCTGGATCAATTTCCTTATTCGACCAACAGCAGACTCAAAGCAGTAAAAGAAACAGAAAGAAAACTCACTTGCAGTTGACCAGTGACTAGAATCTGGTGACGAGCAAACTCGAGCCGTTTTATGTCATCAGCAGCATCAAAAACAATCGTGTCTGGTGGCAACTCAGATGCACGGATGAACTGCGGACTGTAGTTGCCGGCTTCATATTCTGCTGTTGCCGGATCGACAACATCTTCCCCTGTAACCAGCCTTGTTCCATCCTCATCTTCACCATCAACATTGCCTTCAGCTGACGTACTGTTTCAATACACACATACCAGCTCCAGCCTAGTCATCACCGTTACATTAAAACGCACATGTATATCAATGTGGCCTGTGTGGCTTAACGGTAGAGCATTCGCTCGCAATCCCAAAGGTCACAGGTTCGAATCTTGGCCGGTCTGCTACCAGGTAACAGTCTTGGGCAAGCTGCTCAGAAGAATGTGCCTCTTTCAGCAAGCAGTATAATTTGGTACCGGCCGACGGGCGGTGACTCTCTTCAGCCAGGAAGGTAACCGCAGGCCTGGCGGTAAGTAATGGCAGCCTACTGCCAGGTGGATGGCTTCAAGTCACCTGCGGACTGACTGCCTGTACACCGGGATCAGCACCGGGGGCCAACGCTCGGTAACGAGTATGGGAGAACTTTACCTTTTATATCAACATCTACAGGAAAATAACTCTATATGTAATTTCCATGATCCATCAATTATATTTTTATCAGTGCTGGTGAAGATTAAAAATTAAATCAACTGATTAATCAAACGTCTTTAACTGCAATATGATTGCTTAAATCGATTAAGCCAGTAATTCAAAACTTGTTAATATACACTCCACCAAACATCACTAAAGCAACAAAGTGTGAAATTTTATGTATTACCCAGTAGCAAGTTATAGAACAAATCAATTAAAATTATTAAAGATTAATTGCTCAATCAATCGTCAAATGACGCAGCCCAAATTTTTGTAAACATGAACTGCATGAAGCAGCAAAACGTATTGTTTAATCAAATAGAAGCATTACTGTTTATCACAATCAGAATGCATCAAAAACAGTTGGGATGATATACCAGACACAGGCGCCTCTGATTCGCCTGCGACGTAGGGCGCTATATAAATTCGTTTTGATTGATTGA
>Ga0066187_1000762_pt1 | contig 10495 bp, 13 predicted proteins | sample WorMetexBAHAMAS1_FD_58706 | JGI IMG/M metagenome (GOLD analysis project Ga0066187, IMG submission 58706) | Marine gutless worms symbiont microbial communities from Max Planck institute for Marine Microbiology, Germany - Inanidrilus exumae... | ecosystem: Host-associated > Annelida > Digestive...
TCGAAGCAACGTTCGATATTGTCTAAGCAACATTCGACATTGTAGCATTCGACAATGTTGCTTCGACACTGTTGCTGGTGTAGACGGGGCTTAAGAGTAAAGATTTGATCACAATGTCTGCCTTTTCTGAACTCTACTTGTTTGACCTACTGCTGAATTTATGTTCCGTGTGATACTTTACATAACGTTTCTTGTCACTCCTCCTTAGCTGTTGTAGTTTGATAAATCCCCTTTCTTTGGCAAAGGCCATCCTGTCTTGCCACTTTGTCCTTTTTTCCCATATATCTTGTTACAGATGCTTGTTAATTGTTTGGCAGCGTCTCTTCGTGCAGTTAAGCCAATATTCGATTGTAAAATGTCGAAACTAATATTGACACACAACACGCTTTTATTCGTTGTTTCACGTCTAGTTACCTCCGCCGCTTCTGGCGGAGGTACTGTTTTACCGCCGTTTGTCTGTTTGCTTGTTATCGGGAGAACTCAGAAAGTTACCAGTGAATTTTCGCAAAACTTTGGTGAAGAAGTAAATTGTGGACCTCATGAGAATTTGTCAAATTTTGGAAGGTTGAGGTTAGGATTAATGTTATATATAGTCCAGTTCCAGTAGCCGACTGATGCTAAAAGTGAAAGTAAAGTTGGCAAAAACCAGCCTTGGCGGGAAAATGGCGGATGAATGCGCTCTACCGAGAGCAAGGGCACTAAGCTGCAAAGTTCTGTATGTATCTGTGTAATTTCTGTGAAAAAAGACGAAAACCACAATTTCCTCGTCCTTGGTTGACAGATGTATGCGACTTACTTTGTACGAGCCTAGCGCTGTGTGTGGTCAGCCCAAGCTGGTTCTCGGCCTGTACGCTATACGCCCGGAAGCTGGTCGCCGACACACGTCGCACGAACAGTATCGTCTCAATGACGCTGTCTCCTCGATCCTGTCACCACCAAGTTAAACAACAATCCTGCATTTTAGAGGTCCCAGTTTCATACTCCGTAGAACTACCATGGAACACGACGGGCCTCCATGAAGTTTTCACGTCTTTGCCCACGTAGAATTCCGTGGAAAATCTACCATCCATGGAATGATTTCTATGGAACGTTTTCCATAGAATTCCACTGGGACTTCTAAAACTCAGGATCGCCACTTCTTTCTGTTGTACGTCACCGATCGATTGCGGCTGATAAAACACCGTTATCTGGTTCATCACGACCTAGCTGACAGCAACCGTGCACGTCAACGGCTTAGCCTATGTCAGCAAGTGACGTCGGCATCCTTTCAGACAGGATGAATCATGACTGCCTGGGTTTACGAAGTGTCGTCGTTGATGAGGGCCAATCATCTGCAGCCGAAATCCGACTGAGATCGAAATCCTTCTGGTTAGGGTTGTTGCCAGTATCAGATCCAAATCACTTTTGTGCGTATCGGCACCACGAACGTCCTACCTATGGTTCTGCTGAAGCTGCAATGGCTGGTGTCCTAACTGGCCAATGTTTTAACTAACCGCCCCAAGAATTGTTTAAACTAGATGGCTGTATTGCGTGTAATGCCCACAATACAGTATTCGGCTCGAAGCGCTCGGTTATCTGTGCACAAATTGTTTACTTCCTGCATTCGACCAGGCCTAGTGTCACGTGGCTCAATAGTCGATTCGATGGTGATTGGCTACCTGCGACTGAATAATGTCAGCGTTATCTGCTGTGTTGTCAACCCGCGTCGGACGTCGCAGAAAATTTTGGGACGTTTTTTGTACGGAGAGTACAGGCCAGGGGAATGACTTTGAATTGATTCCAACGGTAAAACGGACTAAAAATCCCGTAGAAGTCGCATGACGTTAAAAAATTTTGAGAAATTTTTATTTGCTTTTTTTGTAAAAACGACCCTTACAGTAAAATTTTCAAAATTATGTTCTAAACGTTTTAGTCGCAACACCGATCGACGTGTTGTGTTGAAATTTCGTGAAATGTGGCCAACACAAAATAGGTGAAATCGTGCCTTGCTTACATGACAAAAAACAAATTCGCCTGGCTCTCTAGCTGTCACTATTTCGCAGATCGCGCCCAAAATCGGCCAGGTCGTGTCCCCGACAATGTACTCAGACTGCTCCAGATTTCATCCAAATCGGTTTACTTTCTGCGTAGCTACGGCCGAACGCGTGAACACCGTCAAAACGCGCCGTAAAGGGAATCCAATACTCAACTGAATACTAGCTTCGAGCCGAATAATTATGTTATATGCAGATATTCGTTGAAAAGAAAACTTCTCAAAGCTCACAAAAAGCTGCTAAAATGCGTTTACTGTCATACAGTAATTGACATGCGTTTTTATTCAACCAACCGAGGGCTTCGACGGCAGTTAAGCAAAATGTGCATATTATTAGGCCGCACAGCCTGCACGCATTAGAGGTATATACGACAATGCGCTATATAAATCGACTTTTACATGACATTACATTACGAGATGCGGCCTATTGCTACATATGTCGCACGTAGTGTGGTCTGCACTGTGTGTGGGTCGGGCACACAGGCGAGATGTGCAAAAACAGCTAACCAATCGAGATGCCGTTCGGAGACGGACTCGTGTGAGCCCCTATATTAGATGGGGATCCAGATGCCCACAGTAAGGGGCACTTTTGAGGGGGGACATGTGCTGCCCATTGTAACGTACGTACGCACGCATGAGTGCATTGTTCGCAATAGATGGACGAACGCATTCGCCGCCGCCAGGGGTGACAAGACGGCGATGCGGCCTTTCGTCAAAATTCTTTGACCACTTTATTATTTTATTATTATTATTATTATTATTATTATTATTATTAGAGACTGCCAGACACGCGAGATATATGACTTTCACCATCAGACAGCACTGCGAGAAGCCGATTTCCACTGAGTCAATTAGACAAAGATAGATAACGCATTGAATGAAACGAACCCGGACGAGCGTCGAGTACTGCCCGACAGCGGCGGGGACGCCGGCCGGCCGGTCGCCGGCGGCGGCGGTGAGGGTGACGTTCGGCTCGGTGAGCCAGAACAGCGACGCCGGGCCAGGCCGCGAGTCGACGAAACACCTCAGTTGGACGTCGCGCTGTCCGACCGTCGCCTCGACGTCATCGCAGGTGATTTTTGGCGCGTCTTAACATGTCACACGTCATCCGCAGTTTTTTTACGTACGATATAAAACGTAAAAATGTCATACTGCAACGGGAGCGTAGGCTGGGTGTTCATCTCCCTGTCTGAGGCCGATGAGCCGATAGCTCTCGACCGCGTTAGCCGGGAAGTTAAAACAATAAGTAGTGTTCGTCTGTCCGTCCGTCCTTCTGTCCGTCCGTTTGTTTCTACTGTTATCTTTTTGAACCGACTGACCTTTGAACTTGAGTTTGTGCGTGTGCGTGTGTGGGTCTGGACCATAGCTCGCCTGGGATTGAAAGTCAAGGCCATAGGTCAAGGTCAAGGGTCAAGGTCAAAGCGGTCGGTCTGACCTCGATCCTCGATCGAAAACATTTTTCTAGATGGATATACGACAGAGTCTGTGACGTATGGTGAGTGCGACGCCAGACCTGCGGTTACCTTCGTGGCAAAATAATACTGTCACTGACCCTCGGCCGTATTCATTTTCAAAGTAAATTTGTGATGTATTATTAGGCTTCATTCAGAAAGTGGTCGTACTGGGTTCATGTAAATCACGTTGCGCATGCCAACTTGATTGACAAACGGAAATGATGATGATGGCGTCGGAAAACCGGCGTAAAGGATGTGGCGTACTCCCTGTGTTAGAAGTTAGTTGACAGATCAAGACAGAACGAGGCCAGTACGTGATTTTATTGAGGTTCGGGTCAGGTCTTTGAATTTTTTTCGGTGCTTTGACACTGTTGTTGGGCTAAAAGAAGAGCTTCCGGTGGCAAAAACGTTCTTTAATTACCGCTGTAAACCCGGCACAGTTTGCAATAATTACGATACAATACAACAGGATATCTTTAACGTGCGCTTAAAAGTTGACGAATAGCCTTTAATGTACGGCATGGTATCAAAAAGAAAAATAAGAAGAAACTAACAACAAAAAACAAGTTGCTTAAAAGAAACGGTCCGGGTAATGGTCCGTGAAGGCAGTTCTGAGGAAGGAAAGAGTCTATGGTGGGACGGATTTGTGAAACAGGTGGATTCTATAAGCCAAGAGTGAAAGACGTAGACAAGAAGTTCGACTAATCAAAAACTGGGTGTATGTGCTAGTTAAGAAATTCGTCGTGGGTGGCCTACATCTCACAATGAGTGTTACGTTGGCGGATGCGACGTCGACGTCAGCAACGGACGCGACGCAGCGCAACCAGCGGCCGTCGTGGGCTGACGACGTCACGAACGCGTTGGTCCAGCAGCTCGACCGGTAGTGGACGGTCCTGAGACCGCGCGGCCCGGTCACGTCGGTCACGTGCGACGCCTTGAACTGGTCGGTGATGTCCATCCGGTCCAAGTAGACGGACAGGCGCGGCGCCGGGTGACCGCCTTGGCTGAGACAGCGGATCGGTACCGGGCGGCCCTCGGTCAGGCCCAGCGTCACGACCGCCCGGCCCGTGTCGGTGGAATCGCTCGGCGGCGCCGGAGACCGCTGAGACTCGGTCAGACTTCGGTCAGCTACGAAGTAGATCCACTTCACCGGCGCTGTACGTTACATACAAGAGGCTCGGCTATCGCACAGTATCGGTGCATGGCAGCCCAGAGGCCGGATTAACAATCACACATAGTCATTCAGTCTGAAAAGTTGATGGACATTACAACAGCAAATAAACGAGTTCTTAAATCTGTTACTGTTTGAGAATATCAGCACAAGGAAGGCGACCAGTGACAGACTGGCCACGTTCAGCAGGCAGCAGGTTGTTCAGAGTTCAGAGTTCAATGTTCAAAGTTTTAAACAATCTGGTCAAAAAGTTTCTTGGTCTGTTGTTGGCGTCGTGTGTGGAGGCTGTCCATGTCAAGAACACGACGAGGTTTTCACAATGTGCATGCGATGTTCCGTGTCACATACACGAAACGCCGACTTTCTGTCACTACCAAAGAATTCAACATTGCATACGTACTGCTGTGTTTAGTGAAATGATAACAACTGCTTTCGTTTATATTTTGGCAACCTTTGTCAACGGAAAACGCATGAAACTGTTGTCATTAAGTATTTCAGATTACGACTGACAAGGTTTTTGAGTATTATCACGCCTATACAGTTGAAAAATAGCCCAACAGTGGATATTTACTTAAAGAAAGCAAAGTATCAGAATGACTAGAGTGGTGGGTTTAACTCTGTTATATAATATACTGTACAGTTGCGGTCACTTCCAGACTGACAAATAACAGTACAGCTTACAAGGGAATAGATGGTTGCCAAATATGCCATTTCAGCCTTATATAATCTAATATAGTAGATGATCTCAATATAACCAGTGACATAATGCGCCATGTCACTCATAGGCTTGAACTCTGTCTTTGACGATTACTCCGGTAGCCTACTAAACTGCTGCCTATTTCATTTGAAGTAAGCAAATTTATGCTTCACTATAAACATGAGTACTAGATTCTACTAGTATTGCAGCTTTATAGAGATTCAAAACCACAACTAGCAGACCTCGGACTTTTAGACTGTGCGTGACTTTTTGGAGAACAAGCGATTTTCGCCCGCGAACTTCGCACGTGTAGTTTCCTGTGTCGGCAATGGTCGCATCTAAAGACGAAATGAACAGCCAATCAGCTCAGCTCAACTCAACTCAACTTTATTGTGAGTGTGACATACTTGCAGCTGAACAGCTGAACAGCTGAATTGCTATATATACAATAGCCTAGGCCTAAACATGTGCGATAATCAAATACAACAAATGTACAGTGATACAATAAAAAATACAATGAATAATACAATAATGAATACAATAGAAACATGGTGCAATATCACTAGCTCTGACGGCGAAAAGAAAACAAACGACACACACAAAAGCCAATAGACCAATCTAAGAAATAAACTGGCTCTGGTCACCTACAAAAATCACCACCGAACGGATATTTTCAAGGGCAGTGAAATCGAATTCACTCCAGGAACGGAGAATGCGGAGTTGATCAGTTGAATTGACTAAATATACGACGACGGATCGGTAGATTCGACGAGCAACGGCATGAGAATTACCGGTGACGGCCGTCAACAGGGCCGGATGCATGGGTGAACTAGTGATGGGTTATGTACCGTTATCGCAGTGTCAGGGTCTGCCTAAATACCGCAAAACACCGCAAAACAATGGCATTCGCTACGATAACGGGTAAATGCCCTAACCCTCTTAACCCGAGGCCACCAGCGCTCTCTGCATCCTCGGACTTTATGACGTTATACAAATGTATTATTATCACTACTATTTGTACCATCACTAGGATGTCAAACATTAATCAGTCAATCAATCATATGTATTTATAGAATCGGCGCCAGTAGTCAGTCAGAAGTAGAATCGGAGGCACGACAGTGTGTCGGCTACGGTGTGTAAGCGTGGTTAAAAAGCAATGTTTTAAAATCCGATCTAAAAGCAGTTAAGGCAACAGTATTGCGAGTTGAAGGCTGTAACCGGTTCCACGGAGCAGGAACAGCAGCGGAAAATGTATTCTTAAGTCTGATGGAGCATACGGTTGATGCAAAAGCGGGGCAGTTCTGGATCTCAGCGTCCGTGATGACTGCTGACGGTTGATGTCTGTGGCAAGATAGCCCGGTGTACCTAAGTAGGTGACTTTGCGAGCAACGACACCGAACTTGAACCCCATGCACACGCTGGCGGACTGGTAGCCAGTAAAGTTCTCGGCAAAGCTCGGTGCGTTTTGTCTTACGCGAAGCATCACTGCTCTTTCTTCACTGACGGATTGATTTCGGCCGACTGTGTTTTTATAGACCTATAACGACGCGTGAAAGTGTCTCAAATTGCAGTAGAAATATGCTGTAATTTGGATGAACCGTTAAATTGCTTTGTTATTCAGGTCTTCGAGTTTTGACATTTTAGCGGTTAATTGCGAGTTATTATTTCAACACTATCACGCAAAGCTTGCAAAGGGTACAAGCAATGTCTAACGATACATACCAACTAAGGAATCCGTTTCGTCGCTAGTTTCGGACAAGGCACCCTTCTTCCATAATTAGTGATGTATTTTACACTAGCGACTGCAGAGCTTGGGGCTGCAAGCCAGCTTCAGCGGGAGGAAACCGAACAGTCACTAAACATGGCGCCGCGGTCTAGTCACCGGTTTCACTCGGTATTTTGACACCTGGCGGTATATATCGCCTCACTAGCGAGCCTAGCGGACGGATACGACGACGGGCACGCATCAGTTGCATCTGTCGTCGTCGCGGCTAATCACCGACCTAACGACCGTGCCACATCGAAACCGACCGCCCGCCCCGCCGCCCCGCCGAGCCGCGGCCGTCGTAACCGAACCGTCGTCGACATTCTCTCTTCCATGGTCGCTCGTCGTCAGCCACGCGACTCGATATCAACGTTTGTGCCTCGTTTACGACCGCGGCGATGATCTGACGCCGCCGAACCGCCCGGCCCGGCATCCTAGCGACCGACCGCGCTGGAACCGTCTAAATCACGGCACCGAACGAACCGCGTGCCGGCCGGGCCGAATTCGGCACATCAGCAACCCATTACGACGCTGATCAGGCCGTCGCGAAGACGTCCTAAGTAAGCATTACTTGTCGTTAATCCCGCGTCCGCGGATCTCGTTACGACTATATTCGGCCCGGGCGACATCACACTCTCGACTTAACTCGACTTCACACACAGCCAGTTAGACGGCCCTAGTCCCATTAGGGTCGCGTTCTATTAGTGCATCAGATCACAGCTGTGCTCTATAAACTTGCATCAACGTGTTGTAAACTTGCGTGATTCTCCGAGACAGACGTTCGTTTTGCCGCCGAACCGGACTCGGATTAGTAACCATCCTGATTATCCATCATGCTTGCGGTTTATACAATTTACGATCGCGTGACATGAAACATCCAATGAGCGCTGCGTTGTATCGTATATTGTATCGTATTTTTTCTTTTCCTTTTTGTTTCTTTTCTTGGCTACCGTTTTTTTGACGGTGAAATAAAGTTATATATAAAGAACACTCTTCGGTGCTAGCATGTTCTACCAACATGCTCAGTTACGTTAAAATGGCTGTTACATGCCGGACTATGCAATAACGCAGATGATTACTCACTATAGTTAGGGCCTCTATAGCTAAAACGAGTGTCCGACTTGTCACCCCTCGTGGCTGCGAATAGATTCGTCCGATATTGACCCGCATCTAATGCATGGTTCCTTGGACCCACATAAGTCAGCCTTAAAACGGCATCTGGATCGGTTCAGCCATTTTTGCAGGATTCATGGACGTGACCAACAGACACACAGATATACAGACAGACAGACATGAATACATGCCGAGCGACTGCTATAGAATAATTGTGTACCAAGTTTGGTGCTAATAGCTCAAGATTTTCCGTTTAGAGCGTGGACAAATACACAAACAGACATACATACAGACGCGACTGAACGCCCTACCTGTGCTGGCGGCTATAACGCCGGCGTGTGTAATAATAATTACGTGGTCCACAATATTCTACTACTACAATAAGATAGCAATTTAGTCTTTGAAGAGCAGTTTATGCCACGACAGATGTCACACGTAGCGTGGTCTGTATGTTGTGTTCGTGTGTTGGTCACACGGACGCAGGCTTACTGCACAAAAACATCAGCTGAACCATCGAGATGCCGTTTGGTGAACTGAACTGGCTCCTGTGGGTCCAGGGAACCATGTATTACAAGGGGGTCCACATCGGACGAATGCATTCGCAGCCGCGAGGGATGACAAGTCAGCGATGCGGCCTTTAGCCAAACTGTTTTCTTTTCATTCGAAACACTTTCTTAACTGATTCTCGAAACTTTCTGACGTGATTTGACTTACAGCTCCAACATAAACTTTGCTATGCCAATTTCCTGAAGTACATGCGTAAAATAAATAAGGAACGAAAATCCACATTTCGCCAATTTCAGCGCCGATCCGCAGGGAAAAGATTTAAGCTTTTTCGGTGGTTACTGTTCTACTTGTATATTGCCACCAAATTGAGTATAGAATAGGACCAAAAGGACAGCGAATTGCATTTTACTTAGGACAAGGCGGCAAGCAATCGCGATTCGTTGGCTACAGCGCACTGAGGTGCCGCCCCTGTTATTGTGCCTCCGATACTTTGACAGGAGTAGGCCCTACTGTTTTCATCGTTGTTTGTCTGTCTGTCTATCTGGTTGTCTGTTAGCAGATGGCTCAAATAGTTATGGGTAAATTTTAAAATTAAACTCATTTTGAAGTGAATCGGAATATATTTAGTATATTCTGGTTATTCTGTAATTCAGTAGTCGATTAATGTAAAAGTTAAAGTGAGGTTGAGAAAACGAGGTAGGTCGCAGTGAGGGAAAATATAGGCCAACTTTAGGCCGATGTGCCTGCTGCTGCGACACTGTGCCGATTACAATGTGGCATGGCGGAGGTATGCAGTGAAATCAGTGCCGGGCGGGCTACACGTTGGGATTTGCTCCGCTTTCTAGTTATTATTATTATTGTTTCTGTCACCATGATACCATCTGTCATTCTGTTAGCCTACTGTTTCACTGTAATTTAGTTGTAATAGTAACGCTACTATGACAAGAAGCTCACATAAATACCGCCTACGAGTCTGACAACTTGGGTTGGGTTCTTGCATGCGTTCGGAGACTTCACTACAGAAGAATCGTAGTTATCCTGTAACAATAAGTTACCGGGTCTGTGACAGTTGCACGCGTTACAGCCACGACAGGAGTGGAGAAATTCAATGGTGTCATGATCCAGTCCTTGGGTTTATACAGTCGTGGCTGCTGCGAGCGAGCAGGCCGTGATTAATCCGCTAGTTCACCGTATAGTCCGTTTGTTAGCGAGGGGACATCGAAAATCGGACACTGCCTGATAAATCAGGTCCTCCGGCTGCCGTAACAACGCTATACGGACTGCGGTCGACGAGCGTCGACACGCAAAACTAGCTGTATCGTACGTTAATCAGCGGCGTCCGATGCAGAGTTTGACGATCGCCGGCAACGCTGTTTGACGTACGATAGCGTCGTATGTTTCGTACCAGTATAGAGGCTTTAACGATCATCATGCAACGCGATACTATACACAAATTCCAAGCGCTTCATTCAATAACGGCGGTACCAAGGATGACCTAAGTATATTCTTATTAGCATCCACCGTGATTCCTTTGTCTGCTAAAATTTAATGAACTTTGGTCCAGTAACCCCTGAGATCTTGTTGCTCATTTGCATGGGTGGGTGGGTGCACACATGGTAAAAATACGCACGTTTCCCATGTTTCCGCCACAGTGCCTGGATTGATCTTCGCCAAACTTTCACGAAATATAAAGGGGTAAGTCGGCTTTATAACGAAAGATTCTGATTGCGACGGCTCGCTCAAGGGACGTTGCTAT
>Ga0066187_1000763_pt1 | contig 10494 bp, 6 predicted proteins | sample WorMetexBAHAMAS1_FD_58706 | JGI IMG/M metagenome (GOLD analysis project Ga0066187, IMG submission 58706) | Marine gutless worms symbiont microbial communities from Max Planck institute for Marine Microbiology, Germany - Inanidrilus exumae... | ecosystem: Host-associated > Annelida > Digestive...
GGGCATACCACCTCGGTATGTAACCAGCCACCCAGGCCAACTCAGCCTCCTACCCTCTGTTGGACGGGAAATGAGTACCGACCAAAGTGCAGTGATGTACTGCAGCTGAGGAGTAAAGGCAGGATGGCTCATTGTATTTGTGGATAAACGTGTGGGTGGCGGGTAAAACCGTGTCATCCCTCATTAACATGTGCCATTCTGAGCGTTTTACAGGCGAGTTTTCAGGAAAAGGTGCTATACAATGTCCTACTTCTACTTCTTACCATCACCTTACAGAACATTACATTAAATCAAAATCAAAATTTATTTTTAAAAAAGTAGAACAGCTATGTGTATTCAGAGAAGAAATATACGCAGCTCTTCTGTTTTTCGACGATAAATTTATCAGGAACCACACAGCAGCAGTGTTGAATTGATTTGTTATGACAGGTCTTGGTACAAGACATAGCAGACAGAGAGATGAAGTTGCACAGAGCTGCACTGAAGCTGGATGAGCTGAGGGCAGGCTCTGCTACGGAGGCTGTTGTGTCAGGTCACACGATCGATCTCCATTCTACCCTCGACGCCATAAGCCAGATGACGTATCGAGCGATTGACGCAAAGCAAAAGACGAGACATGAAATTGAACAGAGCGAAGAGGAGACCACCAGGCCAGTGAAACCAGTGAAGCTGCCACAGCTGCCACCTACCGTCGAAGAACTGAAGCAAAAAATTGCCCTGCATAATGTAAGCAGTGTGCAGTAGTTTAATTACATATGTGGTTTACCTATACATTACCGTGATTTGCCTATGGATGTAATCTGAGAAAGGGAAATATTATGTATAGTATCACTGGTGTATAGGTCACAGGTCGCAGTGGTCTAGCGGTAACATGCCTGGCTGCATTGTGAACTTAGCCAGCTTTGAGCCATACTGCCAGCAATTCTGTTTGTGAGGACAGCCATTGTGATGTACAGCCTTGGGCATATACTGCAGTGCGTAAGTCGACTCAGCCTTCCATCATCCATCGGACAGTAAAATGTTATCAGCCTACAGACTGAGTAGTAATAATAATAATAAAATGGCGAAGTAGATGCGGATGGTAGCAGTCTTTACCAGCAGACTCACAGCCACAAGTCAGTTGGCTTGCTCTGAGGGTTGGCGGCCACTCGGCATTCATTAGGTGAACTGGGAAACTGTCGCAATGGCTTGCCATGATGACTGCACCATAAACAATATCATGGTATTATTATTATATTTTTAAACCCACAAACACAAAGCCGCAGGGTGATGCAAAAAAACTGAGCAATTGTCCGCTGTGACTCAAAAAAGAGCTGCCACTTGCACTCTTGCCCATAACTTTGTTGAAAGTCAGTCAACATTTCACTATCAAACTCAGAAATAAACTGGTAATAAATCCATTGTTAGGAATCTTGCCGCATTTTAAACGTGTTGCTGGATTACTTGTGAAATAGTTAACACCTTGGCCAATGTGCCAATTTTGCTTTGCACCACCCTTCACTGTTACTGACAGAAGGCTCAGCTATCGCCGAGAGACCCGTGCGACGCTCTATGACAGTTGAAATGTCATCCTACTGATCACATGTCAGTGTCAGCCCGAGGAGCACTTTCAGCAACTGTCACGTTTTATTCGGCTATCTGCATAGTTTTGTACAGGCATCATTGCAGTAGACTCAACTATTGCGCATTGAGCATGCATTGCCATTGGTGTCATTAACAGACTTCTGTACAACTAACCTTGTTAATGTCAACTGGACCATAACTGTGATCTTCATATTTCGACTACCACCAGAGTTGTGGATGATACCGCTTATTCCTTCACCAATGCACCATCGTGGACGTGGACGATGGTGACGGATGGACACAATTTTCGGTGGTAAAGTATCTGAGCCAGAGACTTCTCGACCGGTTGAAAAACACAATTTTTACCTACCCCACCTGCATTTGGCGTCCCTGTCGGAGGTGATCCCATCAGAATTTTATACAGATTTCTGCATCATGAAACTAGAGTCCCTGGGCTGTCATGCGGCATTGTCTTTGTGATCCTACGTTTAGCTGATTTTGTACAACTCCGACTTGTGACGGACATAAGAGATGGACACGCAGTGACAGCAGATACCACGACAGATAGCGTAGCTTTGCATGGGTAAAAAGCGTTGATGATGTATAGATAGATATATATTTCTAAAAGACCCGAGAATGATGCGTGCAATAGCCTGCCTGTTTAGTGATTGACTTTTTTAAACTGATCAGATGCAGATATTATTATGACATTGAGTTTTCTTTTTAGTAAATATGTGTGCTTAGTGACTGTGCATTAGTAGTAATATTATAATGCTTGATTCAAAAACATAGCTTTATAATTTCTCATGATGATATAACTTGTTTAGCCAGATCGTGTGATTGTACTGCTCTTTCAGGCTTTTGTATTTTACCACTGTATTCTTTCCTTCATTATTTGCTATCTTTTTTCATATTTCTCATTTGTCGTTACAGCAGTGTATTGTAGCGAGCTGTTATTGCTTGTAAAGTAATTCTGCGTGTTTTGTAGTATTATAATTATAGAATCAATGCATGTCTGATTCCTTCAATTAAAATGCATTTCATATGTACAATTTGCTTGTAGACCGTTGATTCACAGCACACTCCATTCTCTTCTATGACAACAGCACTGACTGGCCCATTTCCCAATGTACCATGTCATGGCTACAGTGATCTAGCCTATATGAGGGATAAGACTGTTTCTGCTGACAGTTGTTACGGAGGCAGCAGTCCGGTCGTTTCTGAAGGGCCAGTAGTGTCGAATGATGGTTCATTGAGTGGGTCAGAAACGTCCCTAGTTGAGTCTTCACGTTCACTGAGCACGGAGTTTATGAGCGCTGCTGCGGAGGAGAGCCCCCATCTTCAGCATCATCTTGGTCCAGCTGAAGGTCACATTGCCGTGAATCTTCCAGAATCACGGTACATGTATCACTTGGCTTTTGATAGCAGTCTGTGTCTGGACCTAGATAGAAACCTCGTCGTTGAGGTTGGTGATGTTAAAAGTCAGTCTGAAGTGGCATTTTCCAGTACCGCGGACGTTTCTGTGGCTGAAGCTGTAACGTCTGTTGATGAAGAAGAGTGTGCTATGGTTGATATTGGTGCAGAAGAAACAGATGTGCAGGGTGGACCTAACAGCTCAGCTGCAGGTGCATGGGATAGAGACGTAGCAACCAATTCTGTTTATGAATTGCCTCTTGTTGCAGAAGCTGCCACCGTTGTTTCTCACGTACCACCCACTAGCACATCAGCAGCTGATTTGAGTAATGGTGACCTATTAGCAATCACTGGAAATAGTGTGAGTGAACCGTTTGACGAAGATCATGCTGCTGCAGTTAGAATGCCATCAGAGCCAGATACTTGCATCACCATAGGCAGTCCAGTGATGGATATTGATAGTTCAGAGTGCAAGCATTCACACACGGATCTCGAGGAAAGGTCATCAGATTGTGTTTGGGAAGTCAGCCCGAGTGACGTTGGAGAAGATGATAAGGTTCGTGATCGTGGCGCTGGTGGAGTGTCTCGTGTTATTCCTGTAACATCCGTGCAGCATGTAAATAGTACTGGAAATGTGAGTGTTGAGATGTCTGCTGGTAGTCAGGCTGAGGTCCGTGACAGGGACCCTGGTGAGGATGATGAGGAATGTTTCCAGTCGACAGCCGTGTCGGCCTCCGGTGAGGACCTACTGGTGCTGGTGAACTTCCGCATCACTGCTGATCGCTATGAAGGCGCGAGCGTGGCAAGCGAGACCCGAGAATCCGTTTCTCGTATAATAGTTCGGCAGAGTGATGTACTGCCAAAAATGAAGCCAAGCTGTTTTACTTCATCGGATTGGGCGGATATGTGTTCCACCGAGAACCGGCAGTTCTATCTAGTCCGTAAAATGAAGACAAATGTTGAGTTGAGTGGTGAAAGGCTTATGATGACATCAGCAGATAATGGAAGATCATCAGATGTCAGTCAGACTAACTGGTATGGCAGAGGTGCATGCAATACGGCAGCTGGTAGAATGAGGCAAGTTGCAGACCAGTCTGTTACTAAAACTACCAGAGTTATGAAACATGTTGTTGTTACAAAGTCGCAAACCACGACGAATGTTGATGATGCTGCAGAAAACAGTCCTCGGAATGTTTACACAGGAATAGGAGAGACTGGAGGTGTGGATAAGGAGGATGACAGCCATGCAGCTACATGGATGACAAAGATAGTTCGAAGAAGCAGATTAAAAATGGGAGATTCGGGTGATAGCGGTGCATCCGATGTGGCCGAAAGTGGAACCACCGACTACTTATCTTTGAGTGACAATTACGAACGTGAGGATATTGATGGCAGTTTCTCGTCAGGCCTGGAAGAAGTGGAAACCTCCACTGACATGGTAGCAGTGGACACGACACTGGTTCTGAGTAGTGATGATAATACTGAAACTACTGAGATAACTGCGAGTGATTTGAATAGGACAGCTTTAGATGTCGGACTCAGTGAAGCAATAGAAATTACTGAACACAAAATGTATGTCGAATTTCCAGATGATGACAAGAGAAAGAGAAGTGCAGGTGTCAAGGCTATGGACTATGTGGACAATGCTCAGAGTGTGGACACTGGAGTCAATGTGATGGCTGATGATGACGGGCATGAGTTTGATTCACTGAAAGAGGTGAAAACTGGTTGCATTCGGATGATGTCTGAGGCATGTACTGAAACACATAATGATGATTGGGATTGGAAGTCCCTCACTTGTGAAACACAGTCGACAGCGTGTCAAACAGACAGTGATGTGGCTCATTTCCAGCAGTTACAACAGCAAGCAAGCGCCATTTCTGTCGGGTTGCAGACATCCTTTTCTCATGCCGATGCAACAACGTCTACAGCTGAGCTGATGGATGAAGATAGCAAGCCGTCTGCAGACAATCGACTGTTCGGTGAACGTGATATCATAAAGACTACTCAAACTGATGAAGATATAAGTGATGCAGTGATAACTGTACATGAAGCTGTCGATAGGATAAATATATTGAGCACTGCAGTACAGACAGATCCTATAGATTCCGTTAGTTTGTTTACGGTAGAAACTCAGACCGGCAGCTGCGAAACATCCATTGAACCTCGCAGAAATGCAGATCAGGACATCACAGCAGATGTGCATACATTAACAACTGTGGATGTGGCAGTAGTTGAGACACAGACGTTGCCATGGAACGATACAGCTTCAGCAACTGAAGCACAGACGTCCACTGCTCCAGTCGATCTTGTAAGCACTCACACGCAGACCATAGAGCGTAATGGCGATGTGTTAATGGCAGATGTGGAAACATGTACTACTCCTGTAGAGGTGTCTGTGACTGAGACACAGACGTCACTGGATGAGGACCGAGTTTTAACAGCTGAAGCACAAACTTCCACAGATCCAGTTGATCTTGAAGGCATCGAAGCTCGGCAGCTGGAGTACAAAGTGACTGTTGAGGATGAAACTTGCATGACTCCTGTGGACGTGGATGTAGCAGAGACACAGACATCACCGGACATTATTTCAGCAGCAGAAGCACAAACATGTGTAACTCCAGTTGACCTTGTGATGGTTGCAACACAAACTGTTTGGACTGATGAAGAGACTGATGATGACAATGTTGATCACTTATCACATTTGCGAACATCTTCCATAGATGTTCCTGTTGTTCACGTACCGCAGATTGATCAACTATATGGCAGTTTTCCAGATATCTTATTACAAGCTGCACACGAATCGGAAGTCACTGACAGCTCTTACGAGAGCATTTATCTTGAGGATTATTCGTCTTCTGCAGAGACATTATATACAGATGTGGAGGAAGACTATGAGGATGTAATAGGTCCTGATGGTAGCTTGAAGACAGATTCAGATAAAGTCGATGATGAAAGTGTCTCGGAAGACTTGCAGTCTGAGCCCAGTGAGTCTGAATACACTGATGCATCAATTGGGAATGTACTTCTTGAAGAAAGTGACAGTGCAGGTCATATTGGTGTCCCACAAGTGGAAACGTGTGACCTAAGACACATTCCCACCTCGCTTCCAGGCAGTCCTGTTTTTGTTTACATGGAGCAGCAGCCAGTCAGTCCAGATGCTGGGTCGACTCGGAGTCAGGTACGCTCATTTACAAATGGCTATGGTGATGGCACCCTGTATTGCTTCATTACCAACGTGCTCATGCATTTAGTTTGATGGCATGTCAGTTTGCTTCCGGCATGTTCGTTGTAAAATGGAGAGTGGTGTCTTGCGTGATGCACTTCTGTTGTACAGCCTTTGCTTATTATTTCGTCTTTGATTATTATTTTTTGCTTTATTGTTTCACTTGCATGCAGCTGTTTTGACACAAGCTTCATGGGTTTGCTGGTGTGTCGCTAAGAAATTACTCAATCACTTACGTGTTGCTATTTCTGCTGTTGAACGCAAACTCACGGCTGTACTAACGTGATGATGGCTTGATAGTCATTTACCGTTTCATTTTGCCAGAGTAGTTAGGTTTGCTCTGTGTGAAAATGTAGTATAAATGTCACATGTATCTGCTTGCGGTTGTTAACCTTCTGCATGTTTGCTTTGTTATTAACACTATGATCTTGCTACATTGATGCTTCAAGCAGTTCCATACTCCGAATTTGTTTAGCACTAAGATAGAATCTGTTGGTTTTACAACAGTTAGGTCATCAAGTCACTCGTGATAGTTTTCTTTCAGATGGAAACTGTTTCTTTAGCTCATTATATGTCGAGATCATTCTGCTGCACTTGATAATGATGTTACAACAAAGATGATAAATGCATGGTTACAAGATATGTCTTTTTACGATACTATATGATATGACACAATAGGGAATACTTAACATGCTCCGAAAAGCTGACATACAGCCAGCTTAATCTACCGCATGGAATCAAAAACAGAGAAGTGAGGAAAAACCTAAAAACAAAAACAGATTTGTTCAGAAGATATGGTATGGAAGAGAGTTTATGGAGGGAAGGATTTGTGAGGTTTTAAGCAGGGAGTGAAAGAGTATGAGAGTTATGGGTGACAAGAGTGGTGGATCAACGGAGAAAGACAGTGTGACAGGCGTATGAAGAGGAGAGTGAGAGATAGTCTGGGATGAGGCTGATGGAGAGAAATGAAGTTCAGTACAGAGACAAGGTGATGCATATCGAAAGGAGCAATCATTTATTCATAACAACGATAATATTGCTGGCCAAGTAAGGATGATAAGAGATGAAGAATGAGTGCTGTGAGGAGGTTGAACAGAGATGAGGTTGTGCAGATATGAAGGTTGGACGGTTAAGGACTTTGCAAGTAAGTGACAGGCATTTAGTTAGTTTCAGTCAGAGAAGAGAGCATGAGATGGGAGTGGTAAGACCGGATTTGGATATTTCTTATTCATTCTGCTTTATATCTGTATTGCTGTGTCATCATGCCTAAGATAACTTCGTGGATTCAAAAATTCTACAAACGTTAACAGTTTTAGTATGCCTTTAATTATGAATGTTAAACATACCAGGCTAAGACCCATTCTTACCGTGAGTGAGTGAGTGAGTGAGTGCACAAGTTTTTCTGATTCCGACAGGCAGGTCTGCTGTTGCTTTATTTTAACAATGCAAGATTATTGTGCTTCTGTAACATAATTTGATCTTAGTATATTGCTTTGACGTTTGATTAAGCTCTAACTTTCTGCACTGTTCTGTTGTTTTGTTATTTCCGTCTGCTGCGTGTGGAACATGAATTGTTATTCATTATTTGTTGCAGTGGGAGAAGCAGAGTGAAGAGTTCAATGAGACATTGCGTCGACAGCAGCAGTACCAGCAGTCCGTTCATGACATCTCAGACAGGCTCGACCAGTTCAGATCCTCTCTTGATGCACTCCTACTCAGTGTACAGTCGCCTCTGACGGATGATGAGCTTGAAAACAAGTCGCTTGCAGCTGAGGTATCATGTTGGGCGGATGTAATGTTTTCATCGGCGTTTGTTTTGTTGTTTGTTTGCTTGTGATCAGAATAACTCGGAAAGATACGGATGGATCTCGGATGGATCTCGTGAGATTTGCGGATTAAGTAGATTGTGGATCAGAGAAGAGTTGCTTCAATTTTGGAAGTGATCCGGAACACATTCTGGATATTGTAAGTTTACCGGTCCATTGTAAGTACTGCCACACTGTGATTGCTGGGCTTTACATAGAATGGGGACCACGTGTAGTGACTTACCTGCAAGATGCTGTGCTGAATGCTGTTGTTCTTGTTTACATTTACTACAAAAGTATAAGTTAAAGGGTGTACACATATATTAGGGGAATTGGGAGGGAAGAAATACGCATATATAAATTACTAAAAATTTACTATTATTTTTCCTCTTTAAAAAATCAGAAATATAAACTTATATAATATTAGAGAAAATTCCTTTTAAATTAACAAATTTTAGACACTAAAAAATACAAAAATAGGCCTGTTAAAATTCCTATGTATTTTTTTCTGTTCCTGTTTCTTATTTCCTGTAGCATAGGCAGTCGGATAATTTTCCTTTCCTAAGCTTTTAAATATTTAGTTGGTTAGGCCACTGAAGTTTGTAACAAATTCATGGCCAGTGCAATGCCAAAACTACAGTTACCTTTTCAGCCACAGAGCGTCACCGCCCATTGATTGGTACCAAATTGCTTGGTGATGGGCACAGGGTGTGAACAACTTGCTCAGTGCAGCAGTGCTCTGACTGGGAGTTGAACCCATGACTCTGTCATCACGAGTCCAACGCCCAACCCGTATAGTTATTAGAGATGCACCGATAAGGCACTGGCCAGTTACCGGTCAGCCGATAATCGGCACTTAACAATCGGCTGATTATCGGCCGATAACCAATTAATACAAAAAACTTATTTTGCTGTCTCATTTAGGTTATTTATTTATGTTCTGATTGTTATCTGAGGACTCTTACTTGCTTGAAGTAAGTAAGTAAGTAAGAAGATTTATACACGGCGCTCCTAACTAAGCGTCACAAAGTGCCACGGTCTCAAGCACCAAACAGGCGGGTCTTGAGCAACCGTTTAAACAGTTCAAGACTGTCACAGCCGTAGATGAATTGGCAGCATGTTCCACAAACGTGGTCCAGCTGCCGCAAGGACTGCAGAGTGCAGACAGAACAAAAATGCATCATGCAAAAGGAAGTTGATTGTTGATGTGTGTTACTGTTATTATAAATTCAACAAATGGCATACATAGATGCACACATAGACTTTATTTCAGTGACATGTAGTCCACACAATGCAGGATTCAAAAGATTAAATAGGAAGATAAAACTGTAGGAGAGACAAATCTACAATACACACTCGCACAAGCATTCATCAAACTAAATTAAAACACGGATACACCATGTAATAAAAACTTGTACTTACCAATTGTGTAAACGACAATCAGCTGACACCAACGTACTAATCGGCCATTAACGATTATCGATGCATCTCTAATAATTATATGCCTTTGCCACTCGACAGTTTTGGCAAAGACATTATGTTTACATTATGTTTTTAGGCTGTCCAGTTTTCCCATTCGTTCGTCCGTTTGTGTGTTCATTCGTTCATCCGTTCATCCGGTCAGATATTGCTGCCACGATATCTCATAAACGGTTTGAGCAGTCTTGATGAAACTTAGAGGGAACATTCACTAGCCCCAACTGATGATCTGATTAGATTATAGAGGTCAAAGGTCAAGGTCACAACAGGTCGTCGACGTCAAATATTGTGAACACCATATCTCATGAACTACTTGAGCAATCTTGATGAAACTTACAGGGAATAACCATGGCATAATCCCCTACTGATCTTGTTAGATGTTGGAGGTCAAAGGTCAAGTTTGTGGTTGTGAAGCATCCACATCGATGCTGGGGCGTCGAAGTCTATCTTCTAGTTTGTAAACTACACTGTATTTAATAATATGGTAGCACTTGTTGTAGCAAACATCATTCATTTGTAAAGTATGTACACACTACGCTTGTACTGGTTGTCATCACAGGACCTGATGGTGAGTCTACAAGTGCTTGACGCCAACATTAGCACTGTCCGCAATGAGATGCAGCAACTGGCCAACGTCTGCAATGCCAGTGACCATGAGGCGACTGTTGTTACATTCAGACTGCTGGAACAGCGTTTTCTGAGCCTGGAACAGGATGCTCACGACTTGCTGACTGTGCTGAAGGTTTGAAACTGTATGATGTTAACAAATATGGAATTGTTCTAGTTAGGTCGACTTCTCCGAGTTGACCTAGTAAAGCCGGTCTCAAATGTACGTCTGTCCGTCCGTACGTCCGTCCACAAAAAGTTTCTTCGATTTCAATGAAATTTGATTTGTAGGTAAAGGCCGACGACTGATGCATGACGGTACGCAGTCACAAGCCCCCAAACGTCGGAAATTCGGCCATTTTCAACGGCTATCTCCTCCCCCATTTATAATGGGGGCTGGCA
>Ga0066187_1000764_pt1 | contig 10490 bp, 7 predicted proteins | sample WorMetexBAHAMAS1_FD_58706 | JGI IMG/M metagenome (GOLD analysis project Ga0066187, IMG submission 58706) | Marine gutless worms symbiont microbial communities from Max Planck institute for Marine Microbiology, Germany - Inanidrilus exumae... | ecosystem: Host-associated > Annelida > Digestive...
TAGTTCAGTTGGTTAGAACGCCGGCCTGTCACGCCGGAGGTCGCGGGTTCGAGTCCCGTCACTCGCGCCATTTTTCCTGGCTCTTCACGAAGCAAAAACCGCGCAGCAGCCTTGGACCAAGCCGGTTCGGGGCCGTGCCGCGTTGGCGACTATAGAAACGCGGGGCAACGGCCTTTGCGCTTCTGTTCGTTCGGACCGAAGCGATCGTTCCCGCCGGATGAACCAGGGCTTCGATCAGCGCCGCCGAAATGGTGCCTTGTGTGTGGCGGTCAGCGCGCCTTAGCCAGGTTGCTCGTCAACGCAGGCGCTGTTCGGTGTCGGCATCGAAGAGATAGGCACGGGCGGGATCGAATTTCAGACCGACCCGGACGCCTGCGTCGGAACGAATGTCGCCGCGCTCCTCAATGACGAGACGCTCGCCGTTATCTGATCGTACGTAGTCGTAGGACACGCCGCCAAGCGCTTCGGTGAGTTCGATCGAGTGCGTGTCGCCTTGCACGATCTCGATATGCTCCGGTCGAATCCCGAGCTGCACTTTGGAGCCGGCCGCCGGCTTTTGTACCGGAAGCGTCACCGTCGTCTTCAGCGCCGGGACGTCGATGGCGCCATCGCCGTTCACTGTTCCAGCCAGAAAATTCATTGACGGTGACCCAATGAAACCGGCGACGAACCTGTTGTTGGGGTTCCGATAAAGCTCGAGCGGCGCACCGACCTGCTCAATGTTGCCCAATCGAAGAACGACGATCTTGTCCGCCATCGTCATGGCTTCGACCTGGTCATGGGTCACATAGATCATCGTCGCGCCGATTTCGCCGTGAAGCCGGGCGATCTCGACACGCATTTCTACCCGCAACTCGGCATCGAGGTTCGACAACGGCTCGTCGAACAGAAACACCTCCGGGCCCCGCACGATGGCGCGCCCGATCGCCACTCGTTGTCGCTGACCGCCAGACAGGGCTGCCGGTTTGCGCTCCAAGAACGGATCAAGTTTCAAAATACGACTGGCCTCGCCGACTTTCGTATCAATCTGGGCTTTGGGCACTTTGTTCATTTTGAGCCCGAAGCCCATATTCTCCCGCACGGTCATATGCGGATAGAGCGCGTAGGTCTGAAACACCATCGCGACGCCGCGCTCGGCCGGATCCATATTGGTGACGTCGCGCTCGCCGATGTGGATTTTGCCCTCCGATGTCTCCTCCAACCCTGCGACCATACGCATGAGCGTGGACTTGCCACAGCCGGAAGGGCCCACGAAAACGCAGAATTCTCCGTCCTCGATATTCAGGTCGACGCCATGAATCACTTGCGCGTCGCCATAGCGCTTGACCACATTGTTCAGCGTTACCCCGCTCATCGTCGTTACGTCCCCATTAGTTAGATCAGTTGTTTAGTTTCCGGAAAAAGCCAGTTTTCTGCGTCCGCGGCAATACGCGCTGCTGTCGTCTGAAGGTTTGGCACGAGTTTTTCCAGTTCGTCGAAATCAATTTGGCCCCGAAGCGTGGTCACCGACAAACCGCCCAGCAGAAGACCACGGTCAGACAAGATGGGCACGGCGACGCAAATAATGCCGCGTTCGTGCTCCTCATCGTCAAGCGCATAGCCTCGCTCCCGGATTGTCGCCAGTTCCGCGAGCAGCGCGGATTTCTTCACAATCGTGTTTTCGGTAAAGCGGTATAAAGACTGCTGGGCCAGCGCGCTCTCAAGCTGGTCCTGGGCGAGATAGGCCAGCATCGCCTTGCCGACGCCGGTGCAATAGGCCGGTCCCACTTTTCCGGCGCTCGAGAACATTTCAACCGGGCGGGAAGGGTATAGCTTGTCCACGTACAGGACGTGGCCGCCCTCGAGTTGCGCCAGATGGATGGTCTCGCGCACCAGACCTGCCAATGCGTCCAGGTGCGGCCGGGCGACCGGAGCCAGCGACGATTGTTTCCAAGCCGCGTGGGCCAGCCTCACAAGTCGCATGCCCAGGAAGTAGACCTTTCGTTCGGAATCGTAGTTGAGCAAGCCCTGCTTCGTCAGGGTCTGAAGGAACCGATACAGCGTTCCCTTCGGAAGATCGCACTTGCGCTGCAATTCGGTGAATCGCGCAGGGCGGCCAATTTCTGCAACAAGATCCAGGACTTCCAAGGCCTTGCCGACGGTCGTCGGGCCATCCGCCTCGTTGTTCTTCAGTTTGCGCCGCTCCGTCATTCACCCTATGCCGAATCTTGATTTTCTTCGCTCAAGTTTGAGTTGACAGCTTAAAATGGGACAGACTAGTTTTTCAATAATCAAAACAATGACTTCATAATGTGAATCACAGGGAGGATACCGTGAAATTCAAACTCTCATGGTCGGCGGCGGCGCTCGCGACCACAATGCTGATCGCTGGCGGTGCCAACGCCCAGGCACTGAGCGGCGATCTCAAGATCTTTTTGGATACGTCCAACCCGGCGCCGCGCGCGACGATGGAGAAGGTGATTGCCGACTTCCAGGCGAAGCATCCCGATCTGCAAATCGAAACCACGGTCATCGACCGCGAGGCGTACAAAACCCAGATCCGCAATTTCCTGACCGCCGAAGCGCCGGATGTGGCGTCCTGGTACGCGGCCAACCGGATGGCGCCGTACGTCAATGCGGGGCTGTTTGAGGATGTGTCGGACCTTTGGCAGGAACCGGCTATCGCCGAAAACCTCGCCTCTACCAAAGGGGCGATGACCATCGACGGCAAGCAGTGGGGCGTCCCCTATACGTACTATCAATGGGGCGTCTACTACCGGAAGGACATCTACGAAGAGTTGGGCCTGGCCGAACCGACGAACTGGGAAGAGTTCAAGTCGAACTGCCAGGCGATCCTCGATTCCGGCCGGAAGTGTTTCACCATCGGAACGAAATTCCTTTGGACCGCCGGCGGCTGGTTTGATTACGTCAACATGCGCGTCCATGGCTTCGATTTTCACATGGCGCTGGCGCGTGGCGAGATCAAATGGACCGACGATCGCGTGCGGGAGACTTTCGCCAAGTGGCGTGAGCTCATTGACATGGGCGGCTATGTGGACAACCACCAGACCTACAGCTGGCAGGAATCGCTGCCCTTTATCGTCTCGGGCGAGGCGGCGGGGATCCTGATCGGCAATTTCGCGGTGGCGCCGCTACGCGAGGCGGGCTTGGACGACACCAAGCTCGACTTTTACCAGTTCCCGTCGATCAACAGCGGTGTCGCGCTTGCCGAAGACGCGCCGACCGACACCTTCCATATCCCAACGAACGCCAAGAACAAGGTCGCTGCGCGCGAGTTTCTGCGCTTTGTCGTCTCACCGGACGTGCAGACCGAGATCAACAACGGCAAGAACCTGGGTCAACTGCCGGTCAATGCCAAGTCGTCGGTGGACGACGACAAGTTCCTGAATCAAGGCTTCGCCATGCTGTCCTCCAACAGCCCGGGCGGCGTCGCTCAATTCTTTGATCGCGACTTTCCTGCTGAAATGGCTGCCGAGGCCATGCAGGGGCTGCAGGAATTCATGGTGTTCCCGGACAATCTGGATGACATCCTGAACCGGCTCAATAAGGTCGCCGAGCGGGTATACAAGTAAGCCAAACAGGCCGGGCGCCAGGGGTGCCCGGCCGTCCCGCGCCGTAAGCGGCGGACGAACAAGGACGACGCACACGCCAGTTCACGGTCAGAGTTTTCCCATGCGCCGTCAGCTCCGGGAGCAGTTTCGATGACCTACGCAGCCGCCAGTGACCTTCACGATTCGAACGTCGGGCGACGCGGTTGGTACAAGCGCAACGAAATCGCGCTCACGCCATGGCTTTTTCTTGCTCCGGCCATCCTGTTCTTTCTGTTCTACGTCATCTTCCCGATCTTCCAGAGCTTCTCGATTTCGCTCTACGACTGGGACGGCCTGGGTGAAGCCAAGTTCGTCGGGCTGGGCAACTATCAGGAACTGTTCGACGACAACGCCTTCGAGGTGTCGTTGTGGAACAATCTCAAATGGCTGGTCCTTTATTTGCTCGCCATTCCGGTAGGGCTTTTTATCGCTCTGTTTCTGAACCAAACCGTCGTTGGAATTCGGCTCTATAAGTCATTGTTCTTCTTTCCATTCGTGATCAGCCAGGTTGTCGTTGGCCTGGTCTTTACGTGGTTCTACGATCCTACATTCGGGCTGCTCAACAGCTTCCTCGGCCAGTTCGGCATTCCGGTTATCAACGTGCTCGGTGATCCGACGCTGGCCACATACGGCATCATCGCCGCTGGCCTCTGGCCGCAGACCGCCTATTGCATGATCCTCTATCTGACCGGGCTCAACGCGGTTGATCCAGAGCAGATTGAGGCCGGTCGCCTCGACGGCGCAAAGGGGTGGCGGATGCTGTGGTACATCATCATTCCGCAGCTCAAACCGGCGACCTTCATTGCTTTCGTCGTCACCATCATCGGTGCTCTGAGGTCGTTCGACCTGATCTCGATCATGACCAATGGCGGCCCCTTCGGCCGGACCCGCGTCCTGTCGTTCTACATGTTCGAAAAGGCGCTGTCCGAATACGGCTTCCGCATGGGCTACGGTGCCGCGATTGCGGTGGTCCTGTTCCTGATCATGCTCTTCTTCATCGCGTACTTCCTGTATTCGATGTGGAAGGAAGAAAGGGGCCGCTGAGATGTTTCCGACACCCATCGAGAGGGCCCCGCGCGCCTGGCAAGTGAGTTATCAGTCCATGCTGCCGTTGGCGCTTCTCCTGTGGTTGGCGCCGCTTATCGCCGTTGCGGTCTTTTCCATCAAACCCGATGTGGACTTCACCCAGGGCAACTACTGGGGCGTGCCGACGTCCTTCGAAGGCGTGCACAACTACGGACAGGTCTTCTTCAATTCTGACATGCCCCGCTACCTATTGAACTCCTTCCTCATCACTGTCCCGACGGTCGTGGGGGCGGTGGCGCTGTCGTGCATGGCGGGCTTTGCGCTCGGAATCTACAAATTCAGATCCAATCTCCTGATCTTCTTCATGTTTGTTGCGGGTAACTTCGTACCCTTCCAGATCCTGATGGTGCCGGTTCGTGACCTCACGCTCGATTTGGGGCTCTACGACACCAAGACCGGCCTCGTTCTGTTCCACATCGCGTTCCAGTCAGGATTCTGCACGTTGTTCATGCGCAATTTCATACGCGCTTTGCCTTATCCGCTGATCGAAGCGGCCCGGGTCGAAGGCGTCGCCGAGTGGCGGATCTTCTGGTTTGTGGTCCTGCCGCTCATGAAACCGGCAATCGCCGCCCTCAGCGTGCTGATCTTCACGTTCATTTGGAACGACTATTTCTGGGCCATCGTTCTGACCCAGGGGCCCGAGTCCCAGCCGGTCACCGCCGGGATTACGTCGTTCAATGCCCAGTTCCGCGCCGCCTATCACCTGATGAGTGCCGGCTCGATCGTTGCCGCCCTGCCGCCGGTGGCAATGTTCTTCCTGATGCAGCGGCACTTCATTGCAGGTCTGACGCTCGGCGCGGTGAAATGATCCGGTGCTGGCGGCTTGATGACGGACGCCAGACCCTAATCCTCGGCTCCAAGCGGGATCGCCTCGCCGAAGTCGTCTATTGGGGACCACGACTTCGGGACGATGAGGATCTCGAAAACGTCTACCGAGCCTACGACATCGACGTCACGGGTGGCATGCTCGACGCCAATCCGGAGCTCTCGATTTGCCCGGAGGCAACGCGCACATTCCCGGGGCAACCGGGGCTGATCGTTCGTGACGAAAGCGGCACGCCGCTTCTGCCGAAGTTCTGTTTTGAGTCGGAAGAGGGCGAAGAAAACGAACTCACGCTGGTCTATGCCGACCAAACCAAATCGCTCACCTACACCGCGCGGTTTGCTATCGACCCCGTCACGCACGTCATTGAGGCCGGCGCGACGCTTGAAGCGACGCGCCCGATGCATCTGCATTGGTTTTCCGCGCCGGTGTTTCCGGCTCCCCAGCTTTCGGACGAGATGATCGACTTCTCTGGTCGCTGGTGCGGCGAGTTTCAGATGAACCATACGCCCTGGTCACCCGGCATTCGGTATCGCGAGAACCGCACCGGACGCACCGGCCACGAGCATTTCCCGGGTCTGATCGTGCCTTGCCGCGGCGCGACAAACGCCAGCGGCCATGCCTATGCCTTCCATTACGGCTGGTCGGGCGGGCACAGGATGATCGCCGAGGAGTTGCCTGATGGCCGGCGTCAGATGCAGTTCGGCCATGCTGCGCGGTTGGAGAACGATCCGCAGACGCGATTCGAGACTGCGACGCTCTATGCCGTGTTTTCCGATGATGGTCTGAACGGCTGCTGCGTCGCCTTTCAGCGGCATCTTCGCGACCGGATCGTGAAGTTTCCCGACCCGGCCCGCCCGCGCCCGGTGCATTACAATTGCTGGGAAGCCGTCAACTTCAACCACAACTTGCCCGACCTTTGCGAGATCGCTGAAATCGCTGCGGATCTTGGGGCAGAGCGGTTTGTTCTTGACGACGGATGGTTCGGCAACCGCGACGATGATACCCGCGCGCTTTCCGACTGGGAGGTCGACCCGCGCAAATATCCCGACGGTCTGCAGCCGCTGATCGAGCACGTGCAAAAACTGGGCATGACCTTCGGCCTCTGGTTCGAGCCTGAGATGATCAACCCGGACAGCGACATCCACCGGGCCCATCCGGAATGGGCGCTCGGTGGAGAGGACCAGATCCTCGGCCGCTACCAGATGGCGCTGAACATGGCTTTGCCGGCGGTTCAGGAGTTCCTGTTCGAGCGGATCGGCAAGGTGATCAGCGATCACGACATTGAATACATCAAGTGGGACCACAATCGCGTGCTGCCCATGCCGGACGCGGCCCAGACGCGCGGCTCCTATGCCCTGATCGACAGGCTGCGCAGTGCCTTCCCCGGGGTCGAGATCGAGAGTTGTGCATCCGGGGGCGGGCGGATCGATTTCGGCATCCTGAGCCGGACGCACCGGATCTGGCTGTCCGACAGCAACGATGCCGTGGAGCGTCTTAAAATGCAGCACAACGCCGCGGTCTTCCTGCCACTGGTCGTGACAGGCAGCCATGTCGGCCCACGTACCTGCCATACGTCAGGCAGGGTCATCGACATCCGGTTCCGCGCCTGGGTCGCCGCCCAGCGGCATCTGGGTTTTGAAATGGATCCGCGGGAATTGACAGAGGAAGAAACGCAGGTGCTGAAACAGGTGACCGCCTGGTGGAAGGCCAACCGCGACTGGATGTCCCGCGCCGATATCCTGCGGCTCGACAGTGCCGACCCCGCTGTCTTCGCCGAACAACATCTGGCGGAAGGCGGCGGCCGATTTGTCGTTTTTGCCGGAAAGGCCGCGACGTCGCGGCAGATCGCACCGCGCCCGCTGACGTTGACGCGTCTCAGCAAGGATGCGCTTTACCGTGTCGAGTTGATCAATCGGAGCGACGCTCCGGCGCTGTCGCGCGGCGAGCCGCTGCTGAAATCCGGACCCATCACGGTGAGCGGCGGTTACCTGATGAATCGCGGGCTGACGCTGCCGTGGAGTTTCCCCGAAACGATGTGGGTTGTTGAAGGATCCCTGCTGTAACGCGGTGGTGACATGGCCAGGCCTGAGTTGCCAGGGCCAACATGACAGGCCCGGCGGGCCGCTCGAACGGCACCGTGAAGAAAAGACAAGGGGCGCCCGTCAAGCGCCCCCGCTTACTCGTTGTCGCTTGTGTGTTGCCCCGAACCTGGGAAACGAGGTTCGTTCGAAGGCGTCAGTCAGTCGAGAACCACCAGGTTCTCCGCTGAGGACCGTCCGTCGCGTCCTGGGACCAGTTCGAATTCTACTTTTTGGCCCTCCCTGAGCCCACTCAGGCCGGCCCGTTCGACGGCGGAGATATGCACGAATGCGTCCTTCGATCCGTCGCTCGGCTGGATAAATCCAAAGCCCTTGGTTGCGTTGAACCACTTCACTGTTCCGGTAGCCATAGGCTACTCCTTTCTTAATTGATCAACTTGCTTCGGACACCCGACTAGGCGGACCGAAGCTGTACGGTGGTGCAGCATTTCCAGGAGTAGCTCGGCTCGGCGCAATGGCGCGAAGAGGTTACGCCACGGTAACGTGCATCCTATGGTCTTTTTTTGAACAGATCCGGCGGAATTTCAAGACTCAACTTGGTTTGTGGCCCTGGATTCGCGTCCCCCGGAACGATCCGGTTGCCGGACGACCTGCAATTCGAAATCGGTTCGACACGCCGGCTCTGACCATATCGACACCCGGGAGCGGACCAGACGGCCGCGCCCCAAATGGGCGTTCTTTGGCGATCTCCGTCTGCATTTGACACCCCAATCCTTGCCTTGGTTGCCGTGCAAAGCGTCGGTACACGGCTGACCCCGGGGGACTGGGAGAAGTAGGCATACTCCTGGCCATGCTAGAAAATCCTGCTGCACGGCCAAGGCGGTCTGTATAAAAACTCCACGGCATCTCTTGCAGGCTGGTGGCCACATTGGAGCGACGAGGCACCCAATCCCGGCGCGCTCACCTGCGGTCGGAGACGCATGGCAACTGAATGTGGCTTGAACTGAATTGAGTTCGAGGGGGCAATGCTAGGAGTCTGCTATTTCCCGGAACACTGGCCGGAACAGGAGTGGCCGAAAGATGCGGCGCAGATGGCTGAGCTGGGCCTGACCTACGTCCGCATCGCTGAATTTGCCTGGAGCCGCATTGAACCGTCGCGCGACGAGTTTCACTGGGACTGGCTGGACCGCGCCATCGAGACCTTGGGGGCGCACGGCCTCAAGATCGTCATGTGCACTCCGACCGCAACGCCACCCAAATGGCTTATCGATGAGGCGCCGGAAATCCTGGCATGGGACGCCGACGGGCGGCCGAGACGTTTTGGTTCGCGCAAACACCATTGTTTTTCCAGCCCGGTCTGGATTGAGGAAACCCGGCGCATCTGTGAAGCGGTCGTGCGGCGCTACGGCGGAAACGAGCATGTTGCGGGTTGGCAGACCGATAACGAGTACGGCTGCCATGACACGGTCTTGTCCTATGCGCCCCATTGCGTGCCGGCCTTCCAAGCTTGGTTGAAGGATCGATACGGCACGATCGAGGCGCTAAACGAAGCCTGGGGCAACGTCTTCTGGTCGATGGAGTACAATGACTTTTCCCAGATCGATCTGCCGAACCTGACCGTCACGGAAGCTAATCCGGCCCACAGCCTGGACTTCCGCCGGTATTCGTCCGATGCAGTCGTTGCCTACAACAAGCTGCAGTCGGACATCATCAGGGAGCATTCTCCCGGGCGCTTCGTCAGTCACAACTTCATGGGCTTTTTTACGCAGTTCGATCATCACAAGGTGTCCGAGGACCTGGACGTTGCCACTTGGGATAGCTATCCGCTTGGCTTTACCGCACAGCGCATGCCGTTGAGCGCCGGCGAAAAAGCCCGCTGGGCGCGGACAGGCCATCCCGATGCCGCCGCCGTCCACCATGATCTTTATCGCGGCATGACCAAGGGGGGGCGCTGGTGGGTAATGGAACAGCAGCCCGGACCGGTAAACTGGGCCCCACACAATCCGTCACCGGCACCGGGTATGGTTCGGCTCTGGGCCTGGGAGGCATTGGCGCATGGTAGCGAGTGTGTTTCTTTCTTCCGTTGGCGTCAGGCTCCCTTCGGCCAGGAGCAGATGCATGCCGGGCTCAATTTGCCCGATGGCAGACCTGACGTAGGATTTCACGAAACGGCCGAAGTCGCCCGGGAGCTTGCGCGGATCCATCTGGACGACGCTGAATCGACGCCGGCGCCGGTTGCGCTGGTGTTCGACTATGAGGCGGCCTGGGCGCTTTCCATACAGCCTCAGGGCGACGATTTCGACTACCTCGCGCTGGTCCAACTCTATTACACGGCATTGCGGCGACTGGGAGTCGACGTCGATGTCGTACGGAGCGGCGCCGACCTCAAATCGTATGCGCTGGTCTGCGTGCCCAGCCTCCCGATCGTCTCCGACGCGGCGCTTCGGGCGTTCAGGTCCAGCGATGCGGTTCTCGTGCTGGGGCCGCGCAGCGGGTCCCGCACCGTCAGCCATCGAATTCCCGAAACCCTGCCACCGGGCCCGCTACAGGACTTGATCGACCTCAAAGTCACGCGCGTGGAAAGCCTGCTGCCGGGACAATCGGAACAACTGGCCTGGAATGAACGCCGCTATCCCGCAACGCGCTGGATGGAACATGTAGACACCGGCTTGGCTGCTGATGCTTTTGTGGGCGCTCATGGTGCGTTATTCCGGCAAGAGAACGTCGTCTATCAGGCGTTCTGGCCCGATGAGGCATTCCTGATCGACTATCTGGATTCCCTGATGACCGAGGCCGGCATCCGCACGATTCGACTGCCCGATGCGCTGCGCATGCGCCGCCGCGGCAATCTGCAATTTGCTTTCAATCGTGCCAGCGTGCCGATCGGCGCGCCGGCGCCGGCGGGTGTGACCTACGCCATCGGTGGTGACCGTATCGAAGCCTACGGCG
>Ga0066187_1000765_pt1 | contig 10488 bp, 9 predicted proteins | sample WorMetexBAHAMAS1_FD_58706 | JGI IMG/M metagenome (GOLD analysis project Ga0066187, IMG submission 58706) | Marine gutless worms symbiont microbial communities from Max Planck institute for Marine Microbiology, Germany - Inanidrilus exumae... | ecosystem: Host-associated > Annelida > Digestive...
CGCCCGACGGGATCGGCCAGCTCTGGAAGGACTCCGTGGCCGGATCGAAACGCACCAGGGCATCCGGTCTTTTGCCGGACTCGTTGTACCAGATGATGCCGTCGAGGATGGCCAGGGCGTAGGGGTGTGACTTCGGCCCGCTGGGTGACGGCCATTCCTTGATCTCGCCCGTCCCGGGATTGTACCGGCCGAGCCGGCCGAGCCTGGAATTGACGTACCAGATCATACCGTCCTCGGCGATGTCGAGCCGCCGGACCGTGGTGCCGGGATCGGGCAGTTTGATCTCCGTCAGCGCCATCGTCGCCGGGTCGACCTTGATCAGGCAGCTGCTGCCGTTGCACGCCACCCAGGGAACGCCCCGGGCATCGATCTTGATCCCGTAGGGCCGGGATCGCGGCGTCGGCACGGTCACCAGCTTGATGTCGCCGGTCGACGGGTCCAGCCGACCGACCATGTTTGCCCGCTGCAGGGTGAACCACAGGATGCCCGCCGCGTCGAAGATCGCGGTGTGGGGGTCCCGCGCGTCGGGGTCGGGCATCTTGTATTCTGTGATCTCGCCGGTCTCGGGGTCGAGCATCCCCACCGTGCCGTTCTTGTTGCCCGTGTACCAGACGTTCCCCGCGCGATCGAGCGTAACGCTGTGGGGCATGGCGTTGTCCGGTAATGGGTATTCCGTCATCGCGCCGGTGCCGGGATCGATGTGCCCGATCAGATTGCCCCACTGGCCGGCCCACCAGATCGACCCGTCATCGGCCTGGATTGGATCGCGCGACCGCTGGCCGAGCGTCGGGACCTGCCATTCCTGGAAGGCGATCTCGACCTCGCCCGCCTGGAGCGACGGCGCCCGCCTTGTATTCGGAGGAAAGTGTGTCGCCAGGTACTGAATGATCTCGTCCTGGTCCTCTGGGCTGGCCGACAGGTCGATCATCGTGGCCGTGAGCTCTTGCCAGCCTTCGCGGCTGTAGCCGGCACTGCGGGTTATCTGGCTCGTGCCGTGACAGTCGGTGCAGGCGCCCATGACGGAAGCAATGCCGGGCGCATCGGGCAGCACCGTCGCCTGGCCGTGGGCGGCAACCGGGGCGAACGCGAACAACAGCGCACCCACGTACGATAGGGTTGTCGGTCTTGGCATGGTTCCGACGCCTCCCGGTCCGGGTTTGACCTGCGCCTGGGAAATCGGCGCCCGCGCGGACCAAATAAGCATGCGCAGTATAAGGAAGCATCAAGGATCGTCCGGCGGCGGGCAAGAAACAATGCCGTGACGTCGCGCCATCTTGCAGCGCCAGTGGCAGCCATATCCGGTAAAACTGCTTTGAGGGTCTGGCTTGGAAGGGTAGCCTTTCAGCATCAACAGCAGGGGCCGGGGCAAAGCCCAGAATAACTGTGCGGCCCGCAACAAGGAGGAAAAGCATGAAAGCCACACCCAGAATGATTGCGGCTTGCCTGACGGCGGCGCTGCTGCCTGCCGCAGCGGTCGCGGACTCTTCGACCCGGGTCGCGCTGGTGCCAGGCGGGCCGCATCCCTATTTCGCCGCCTGGGAACAGGCCGGCGTTGACGCCAGCGTCGATTTCAAGCTCGCGGGCGCCGACTACAAGGTGCCGCAAAAATGGGAACTGGGCTTGCAGAACCAGATGCTCGAGAGCCTCGTGACGCAGGGCTACAACGCCTTTCTCGTGTTTCCAGGCGATCCGGTCGGTACCGTTGCCATCGCAAACGAACTTGCCGGCACGGGCGCGCCGGTCATCGCGCTTGCAGGCTGTCTCAAGGATCCGTCCGACGCCGTGTTCTGCATGGGCACCGACACCGGCAACTCGGCCTATCTCGGCACCAAGGAACTGCTGAAGGTCCTGGGTGACGGCGCAAAAATCGCCCACTTCACCGGCTTCCTGGTTGACCCGAACACGCAGCTACGGATCGACGCCGTGGAGAAAGCAGCCTCCGAGGGTGGCGCGGAGGTCATTCAGGTGATCGCCGACATCGACGCGCCGGAACCGGCGGAAGAGAAGATCAACGCCTATCTTGCGGCCCATGCTGCCGAGGTGGACGGGATCATCACCACCGCCTGGGTGCCGGCCGTGGTTGCCTCGAACGCCCTGCGCAAGATCGGCGACAAGCGGATCAAGATGGTCGGTATCGATCATGACGAGGTCGTGCTGAGTGCGATCAAGGACGGGTACGTGCACGGAACCATGCTGCAGAACCCGTATGGCCAGGGCTACATCGGATCGTTTGCCGCCGACAAGCTGCGCTCCGGCTGCACGGTGAAAGCCAACGCGCCGTTCAAGTCAAACGCGCTGACCGACAAGTTCATCGACAGCGGCACCGTCTTCGCCGGAGTCGACGATGTCGGCAACTACGTGCAATCCATGCAGTCGATCACCAAGCAACTGTTTGAAACGTTCGAGGCCACCTACCTCGATTGCTGAGTCAAGCAAAGCGGAGCCCTCTCTGGGGCTCCGCTTCCTTTCCCGGTCTCTCTCGAAATGCAGCGCTGCCCATGGCCGACATAGAACAAGACCGCCATTTCGAGACCGGTGATGCGGAAACGAAACAGGGCCGCATGGGAGTCGCGGCAAGGTTCTTTCTGAGCAACGAGTTCGGGCTGCTCGTCCTCGTCATCCTGTTCGCCGCCATCTTTTCCACGCTGTCGCCGATGTTTCTGTCGAAGTTCAGCCTTTACGCGCTGGGCCGGACGGCGGCGGTGAATATCATGATCGGTTTCTCAATGATGGTGGTGATTATCACCGGCGGGCTGAACCTTTCGGTCGGCGCGATCGGGGTCAGTTCCGCGATGTTCGGCGGCTGGCTGATGCAGGCCTTCGGGATGCCCTGGGTTCCCGGCGTTTTGGGCGGACTTGCCATGGGCGCGGCGCTGGGTGCCGTCAACGGCGTCATTATCGTGCGGTCCGGTCTGCACAGTTTCATCATCACGCTGGCGACGATGAGCATCTTTTTCGGCGTCATGATCTTCCTGACCCAAGCCGGGTCCTACCGAGAGATCTCAAGCACCTTCACCGGGTTCGGGCGTATGAAGGTCCTGGGCGTTATCTCACCGCTCCTGATCACCACGCTCGTCATTGCGGTCATGCTGTCGGTGCTCTTCCGGTTCACCGCGCTGGGCCGCGAGATGCTGGCCGCCGGCGCCAACCCGAAGGCGGCGGAACTGTCCGGCGTCCGGGTGAACCGGATGATTACCTATTGCCATATGCTGTCGGGCGGGCTGGCCGCGGTGGCGGGCCTGATGCTGGTGTCGCGAACCGGGGCGGCGATTCCGTCGATGGCCGGCCAGCTCGGGCAGGACTGGCTGCTGCCGGCATTTCTCGGCCCCGTCCTTGGCGGGACGCTCCTGACCGGGGGCCGCGTCTCGGTGCTCGGCACGCTGCTGGGGGCCTTCCTCGTCACCATGCTGACCACCGGACTGCTGCTGATGCAGGTCGGCGCCTTCTGGGTGCAGACCTATCTGGGGCTGCTGTTGCTCGCCGCTGTCCTGCTGGATCTTTTCCGCCGGTCCTATCTTGCGCGCAGGAAGCTCGTCTGATGCGGCAGGTCTGGCAATCGGACTGGTTCGGACCGTTCGCCGTGACGGTGGCGGCGATCGTAATCGTCGGTGCGCTCAACCCCTCGTTCCTGTCGCCGTTCAACATCCAGATCCTGCTGCTGGCAATATCGGTCAACGCGATGATCGCCTTCTCGCAGATGATCATCATCGCCATCGGCCAGATGAACCTCTCGGTCGGCGCCATCGGCGGGCTGGCGGCGATCTCCTTTGCCGGGATGATGGAAGTATGGGGAATCCCGTGGCCCGTTGCCGCGGTCCTGGCGCTCGGGATCGGGCTGCTGTGCGGGGTGGCCAACGGCGTGGCTGTTGCCTTCACCGGCATCTCGGCCTTCGTCATCACGCTGGCGAGCCTGTCGGTCTTCAAGGGCATCAATCTCGGCATCACCGAGGCGCAGCCATTCTACGAGGTCCCCGGCATGGTCAAGGCGCTGGGCAACGAGACCTTCCTGCACCCGCTGCCGTGGCTGGTGATACCGGCCGTTCTGGTCTCGGTGGCCTTGTGGTACCTGCTGTTTCGCCTGCCGCTCGGCCGCTCGATCCTCGCCGTGGGCGGTAACACCCACGCGGCCGAACTGTCGGGCATATCGGTTTCCAGGATCGTCATCGTTTCGCATGCCATCTCCGGCTTTCTGGCAGCCCTCGCCGGCGTCATGCTGGTGGGCCGGCTGCAGCTCGGCCAGCCGACCATCGGCGACGACTGGCTGATCCTATCTTTCGCCGCCCCGGTGATCGGCGGTGCGGTTCTCACCGGCGGCAAGGTCAGCGTGGCGGGCACGTTCCTGGGCGTGGCGATCGTCGCGATCATCACCCAGGTGCTGGTGCTCTTCAGCATCGACCCGTTCCTTGTCCAGGTGGTGTTGGGCGGCCTGATCCTGTGGGCCGTCGGCGTCAACCGGCTGGGAGAGATCAGGGCACAGCGGCAGTCCGCTGCGACAAGCGCATGACCGAGACCGCCTTTACAGCCCGGGACATCACAAAGACCTTCCCCGGCGTCACCGCGCTGGAAAAGGTCGCGCTGACCCTGTCACGCGGCTCGATCCACGCCCTGCTGGGCGAGAACGGCGCGGGCAAGTCGACTCTGATCAAAGTGATGACGGGTGTCTACCGGCCGGACAGCGGGACGATGATTCTCGCCGGGGACCCGTTCGATCCGCACAACACCCGCGATGCCATTGCGCAGGGCATTGGCGTGGTGCATCAGGAACGCAACCTGATCCCGCGCTTCTCGATCGCCGAGAACATCTTCCTGGAAGGGATGAGCACGCACCCGCTGCGCCGCATCGACTACCCTGCTCTTTACCGGGACGCGCGCCGCTGGCTGGACATGCTCGAGATCGATGTCGATCCGGCGACGCCGGTCGACCGGCTGAGCGTGGCGAAGATGCAGCTTGTCGAGATCGCCAAGGCGCTGTCGCTCGACTCGCAGATCCTTCTGCTGGACGAACCCACCGCATCGCTCACGCCGCACGAGACCGACACGCTGTTCGACATCCTGCGGCGCTTACGCGACGACGGCGTCAGCCTGATCTTCGTCAGCCACAAGCTGGAGGAAGTGCAGGAGATCTGCGATCAGGTGACCGTTCTGCGCGACGGTCGCAACGCCTGCCAGAGCCGCCCGCTGGAGGGGCTCGGCCGGCAGGATATCGTGCGCCTGATGATTGGACGCAGCGAGCAGATCCCGGACTGGAGCGCGCGTGACCGATCCGGCAACGCTCCCGCCCTGGAACTCTCCGGCGTCGCGACAAAACTCGGCCACAGGGACATCGACCTGACTGTCCACCAAGGCGAGATCGTCGGTCTCTACGGTTTGGTCGGCGCCGGGCGCAGCGAGCTGGCCAAGGCGATCCTCGGCAAGTTCGAGATCACTGGTGGAGAGGTAAAAGTCGGCGGCGAGACGGCCTTCATCGGCAATGTGGCCGATGCCGTGGGACGGTACCGGATCGGCTATGTCAGTGAGGATCGCAAGAGCGAGGGCCTGGTCCTGATCCATTCGGTGCTGGACAATGTCGGCATGACGGTGTGGCAGCGGCTGGCCCATGCCGTTTCGTTCCTGACCGGCGGCCAGGTGCGGCGGCACACCGAACCCTACATCCGCAAGCTCGAGGTGCGCACGCCTTCGCTGGAGCAGCATGTGGGAAACCTCTCGGGCGGAAACCAGCAGAAGGTCAGCGTCGCCAAGTGGCTGGCGGCCGAAGTCGGCATCCTGATCGTCGACGAGCCCACGGTGGGCATCGACATCAAAACCAAGGCCTACATGCACGAACTGATCCGGGCCCTGTCCGACAGCGGCACGGCGCTTTTGCTGATCACCAGCGACATGCCGGAGATGATCGCGCTGGCCGACCGCATCGTGGTGATGAACGACTACCGCGTGAAGGGCGAGATCGTGAACTCGCGCGACTATACAGAGGTCAGCGAACGGATCATGGAGCTGATCCAGGGCGAGGACAACGCGCTGGCAGCAGAGTAGACCGTTTCGGCACGACCGGGCGCCGCGAACGAAAGGCAGACACATGGAGCTTCCAGAATTGGGCTTCGGGGGTGCGCCACTGGCCGGTCTGCTCGATCCGGTCGGCGATGCCGCCGCCATGCAAACCCTGGACGCGGCGCTCGCCGCCGGCATCCGGTATTTCGACACGGCGCCCTTTTATGGATTCGGCCTTTCGGAGCGGCGGATCGGGGACGCGATCCGCGATCAAGTCGGGACCATCCTTTCGACGAAGGTGGGGCGGTTGTTGAAGCCGGGGCTGCCGCCCGACCCGGCCGCGCTGGGCTGGCCCAGGCCGTTGCCGTTCCACCCGGTCTATGACTACGGCTACGACGGCGTTTTGCGTTCGGTCGAAGACAGCCTGCAGCGGCTGGGGTGCGAGCGGATCGACATTCTGTTCGTGCACGACATCGGACCTTTCACCCATCCGGACCCGGACGAAGAGGCCCGCCATTTCCGCGACGCCATGGACGGGGGATACCGGGCGCTGGACGATTTACGCCGGTCGGGCCAGGTCTCGGCGGTCGGCATCGGCGTCAACGAGATCGACGTCTGCCTCAGGGCACTGGAGCATGGCGACTGGGATCTGTTCCTGCTGGCCGGACGGTACACCCTGCTGGAACAGGACGCGCTGGACCCGCTGTTCACCCGATGCCGGGAGCGCGATGTGGACATCGTCATCGGCGGGCCGTTCAATTCCGGGATCCTGGTGGGCGGCGACACCTGGAACTATGCCGAGGCGCCGGGGGACGTCCGGACACGAGTCAACGCGCTGGGCCGCGTGTGCGCCGCCCATGGCGTCGACCTTCCCGCCGCGGCGCTGCAGTTCCCGCTGGCGCATCCCCAGGTCGCCAGCGTCATTCCGGGAACACGCACGCCGGACGAATTCGCGCAGCTTCTGGTCTGGCGGGACACACGGATTCCGGACGCGCTGTGGTCGGATCTGAAAGCAGAGGGGCTGTTGCACGAAGACGCGCCGACACCCGGCTGAGCACTCAGTCGGTGTGAAAGACCTCTTCCATAGAAGCCCAGAACTCACCCTCCTTGCGCGTTGCAAGCGGCTCCTGACAGGGATCAGTGAACGTCCACCAGCGTTGCGTCTCCGGGTCTGCGGCCATTTTGGCGGCGTCGGCGGCGAAGTCGCTGCCGTGATATTCCCAGTAGGCAAAAAGCAGGTTCTCAGGCTCGCGCAGAAAGATCGTGTAGTTGCGGATGTTGCAGTCGGCGATCATCTTCAGCACGCTTGGCCAGGTGTCCGCGTGCAGCCGTTTGTACTCTTCAATCTTCTCAGGCTTCAGCCCGATCACCATTCCCATTCTCTGCATGCGTTCTCCTCCATTGGCCGATTTACCGCGGCGAAGCGCCATCGCTTGCGATCCTCGCTGCGATACCGTGAAAAAGCATGGCGGGCGGTGTACGCGACCGCAAGGACGGAGCAATGATGACCGTGTGATTTACGACGCCGCGGCCCGCCAAAAATAGCCAAACAGAGAAGCCTAATCAGGCCGGGCAACACGGAAGCCGACGCCGTTGGCCCGGGTTCCGATGCCGTATCCGCTGCGGTTCGCCGACCGCACGAAACCGGGTCCGTTGTCCCATGACCCGCCGCGCAAGACACGCCGTTCACAGGTGCCCTGTGTCCATGCGCCACCGTCCGACGGAGCGCCGGTGTAGCTGTCGTTCCAGCAGTCCGCCGTCCATTCCCAAACATTGCCGAGCATGTCGTGCAAACCAAATCCGTTGGCCTTGTAGTTGCCCGCCGCGGCCGTATGGGCAACGCCGTCGTTGCACGCATGGGTCGCCAAGTCGAACCCGTTCACTGATTTGCCCGTGCGGTCATACACATTCGCAAAGGTGCATGCTGCCGCACTGTCCTCACCCCACGAACGCGCCGTCGTCGTCCCGGCGCGTGCCGCATATTCCCACTCGGCCTCGGACAACAGGCGATAGGGCTTGCCGGTCTGCCGCGACAGCCATTCTGTGTAGGCCCGCGCATCGTCCCAACTGACGCAAACCATGGGGTCACGGTCGGATTGCCGAAAACCGGGATCGAGCCACATCCGTCCGGATCGCTCCTCCCACGTGCCGCCCTCGTATGTCCAGCAGGCCGACCCGACCGAATAGCCCGTCGCCGAGACGAATAACGCAAACTCCCCCTTCGTCACCTCGTATTTGCCCACCGCCAAGGCCCGGGGGATCGTCACCCGATGTACCGGACCTTCGTTGTCGCCTCGGCCTCTCTCGGAGGACGGCGAACCCATCTGGAACGAGCCGGCCGGCACCATCACCATCTCCGGGCACACGTCGCAGTCCTTGAAGCTCTCGACCGGCTCTGGCGTTTCCGGATAGACACCGACCGCGGGCTGCGCAGGCGACGGTGCAGCATCACGCAAGAGCGGCGCGAAGATGTAGGCCGTGCGGCCGCCCGCCAGCGCGATCCGGTACCAGTCCTTGCCGTCGACTTTGCCCGTCACCGCTACGGGTGTGCCGCGGGTCAGGGTCTGCACTCTCTCAAAGGTCGTGCCGGGCCCGGTGCGCGTGTTCACGCTGACCTCGGCGACGACCATGTCTTGTCCATCTCAACGACGTCGAATGCCTGCGTCAGCGCGGCAACCTGTGTTGGCTCGGCGGGCACAACGCCCAAGAGCGCATCGCCTGCACCCTGGACGCTCGCCGTTTGTTTGCGCTGGAACCGTCGGCGAGCAACGTAGCTCATCTCCTCGTCCAGATAGGTCTTGGCTTCTGCCGTGGTCACACGGCCGTCGCCATTGCCGAATGGTTCCTTGTCGGCTTCGCCCTGAAGCGCCTGGAGCAAATGATAGGTGAAGAGACCGTGCTGGTTTTCCTCGTCCCAGCTCGCCACCTGATCGGCGCTCGCCGCCGTCAAGACGGTCAAGCCCCCCGCCGTCTGCGGCAACGCCGCCTGGACGAAGACAGGCGAGGCCGAGCGGATCAGCATACCGCCCCCACTTTCGCCCGAAAAACAGGCGTCCAGATAGACCGTGACCGACGCCGCCTCCAGCTTCGCAAGGTTCTCGTAAAGCACGTCGACCGGATAGCCGTTGATCTCCGGCGTGTCCGGGTTGGCGTTGACCGGCAGCAGATAGCCACGGCCGTCCTTCAGGCCCGGCACGCCATGGCCCGAATAAAACACCGTCACATGGGACTTGCCGGGCCGGACGTACCCCCAGAGCTCGCCTTCGTGGCTCACCCGGTTGCCGAAGGCCGACGTCATCTGCGCCTGGGTGGCGTCACGCAGGTCGATGATATTCCCTTCGCGGTAGCCCAGCACCTGCGTCAGGTATGCTTTCATGGCGTCGGCGTCCCGATGGGCGTAGGCAACGTCGGGGATGCGGCCCTGGTAGGTCTTGTTGCCGATGACAACCGCTACCGAATGGCGATGGTCAGGCGGGTCGGCCGCGCGGGCGCCGCCCAGCGCCGCCATCATGACCAACAAAACAAACGTAAGGGACGCGCGATGGATCATACTCGCACCCGGGGCTCGTCGGCCCCACCTCTGCTCTTTACGGGGCGCATTATGGAAGGGCCAAGCGGACAAGTCAGCCCCGACCGCGCGCGTTGCCGGACGGCCAGGGTTATACTGGTGCCACGTGAATCCAGCGAGGAGAGCGAATATGAGGATGCCGTTCCCAAACCGCCTAATGGTGGTGGCAATCGTATCCGGCCTGTCGTCAGGCGCTTTGGCGGATTCCAGCCATCGGAATCACTTCGCGTCCATCCTGGTCGACGGCAAAAAGATCGGCCACGTCCACTACAGCGTGATGCACAACGATCAAGGCGAGCTGGAAGAGCTGCGGACAAAAGCGTCTGTATCCGTGTTTGGGATCAAGCTCTACGACTTTACCCAGCATCTGCATGAGCAGTGGGCCGATGGCGAGCTTCAAAGCCTCCGGGGCCACACGAACGACGACGGACAGATCGACGACATCTTACTGACCCGCGCCGCCGGGGAGTATGAAGGCAGCCTCAACGACGCGCCGCTTACCCTGTCGCTCGATGCCTTTCCGATCTCGCTCTGGCACTACAAGGTTACGCAGCAAACGACGTTGTTCGATCTGACGGACCTGCGAAAATTGAAGGTCAGCGTATCCGGACAGGGCGACACCGTCGTTCGCGGCAGCGAAACGATCCAGGCGGAGCGGTTCGACTTTACCGGTGACTGGGACGGCAGTGTCTGGTTCGACCAGGACAAGCAGTTCCTGAAGGCAGAATACACGAGCGACGATCGCCGCATCACCGTCATGATGGATCCCTAACGGCCGAAGCCTGTCGGTGAAGGCGCGGCGAACGCTTCGGAGGAGTTGCTAAGCGCTTGGGATGGAGCGTGGGGTCTGCCCCGCGCGGCGCGCAGCACGATGGCGTCCCCTAGGGGACGGGTCCCAGGTGACCGGAAGTGCTTGGGATACTGAGGTTTCCAGG
>Ga0066187_1000766_pt1 | contig 10486 bp, 6 predicted proteins | sample WorMetexBAHAMAS1_FD_58706 | JGI IMG/M metagenome (GOLD analysis project Ga0066187, IMG submission 58706) | Marine gutless worms symbiont microbial communities from Max Planck institute for Marine Microbiology, Germany - Inanidrilus exumae... | ecosystem: Host-associated > Annelida > Digestive...
GCTCAGATCCTCCCGCCGGGTCAGCTGGCGCGGTGCGCCGCCGTCGACCGGGACCACCCAGACCGACCCTTCCCGGGCGCCCTGGTTGCTCAGGACATCGTTGGCGGAGATCGTCAATCCAAGGGCCTGCAGGATCGGTGCAAGCTTTGCCATCAGGCCGCTGTCGTCGTCATCGGCCGCGGCCTGGCCCAGAAGACCCAGGACGACCGTCATTGACCAAGCCAGCCGTCTCATCCGCCCCCCTTCCCGCCTTGGCACCCTGACAGAGCTATCGCCGCGCCCAGCGGCGCAAGCCGGACCACGGCCACGTCGTTGAGGTCGGACGTGGCAACGGTGTAGAGCCGCCGGTTCTCGGCCCCGGATCCGACCGTAACCAGCACGGTGGCAAGCGAGCTGCCGCGGTCGACCAGCCATACCTTTCCCGCAGCCGCGAGGTCTGGCAACCCCGCCAGTTCGGAAAGGCGCTTGTCTGCGTAAAGCGTACCATGGTGGATCGGCAGCAGCATGAGCTGCACGACGACAAGGAACCAGACGCCGCCGCGCAAGGCGAACGGATGCTGCCGGGTTTCGGCCCGCCAGGCCAACGCCAGCGCCGCCGCAAGCAACAGGATCAGCAGCTTGAAATGCACAAGGCGATAAGGGTCGCCCGGATCCAGCGCCATGCATGTGAGCCGGTGCGCCACCGGTTCGCCCGGTGCGGCGGACCGGAACAGCAGACCGGTCACCTCGACGACCTTCAGCGAAAACACCATGGTGAGCACCACCAGCACCGAGAGGAACAACGCCTCCAGTGCCAGTGCCTTGCGCGTCGGTGGCTGCGGGCCGGAAGTCCGTTCGCGGCCTTCTCCGCCCCCGGACCGCCGCACGGCGATAACCGCAGCCGATACCAAAGCCGCCAGGGCCACCAACGGGACCGTCTCGACAACGATGAAGACGAGGAAACGTGCGCCCGAAAAGAGATAGCGCTCGTCGAAGATCGTGAGTTCCGGCGCCGCCCCCAGCGCGGTGTAGTGGAAGCGTTGGGAAAGGTAGCCGATGGCGTAGATGAGGACGGTCGCCAGCGCAGCGACCGAGCCCCAAAGGCCACCGACACGCGCCAACAGGGCCGCCGCGCTGGGTGGCGGCTGGTCAGCCACCGGTCACCTGCGGACCGGCCCAGAAATAGGGGTGCCGGCGCTCTTCAGAACCGTAAACGGCCAACATGGCCTGTCGTCCCGCCTCGGCGATCGAGGCGCCCGACGCACCGGCACGATAGAAGGCCTCCACCCAACGCGCGGTCGCTATGTTGTTCACCCGCCAGCGCGACATCACGATGCTGCCGGCGCCGCTGACCAACAATGCCCAGGGGATGCCGAAGACTTCGTTGGAGATGCGCGCACCGCCACGGCCGGATTCGCAGGCTGCCATCACCACCAGCCGGGTGTCCTGAAACGGATAAGCCAGGAGATCAGCGGCAACCATGTCGCGCTTCGCCCCTTCAAGCCGCATCTCCAGCTTGGACAACAGCGGCTCGCGCGGATTGAACAGGCCATGTACCGACATGTGCAGAGTCGAGGCATCGCCCACAAGGCGGGCGAACCGGTCCGCTTCAAGGCCGTCGATGGAGACGATTTCCGCCTTGCCGCCGCTGATATCCTTGATGATCGAGACCTCCCCCGTCAGGGCATCGATCCGCGGATCGGAGACGGCCACCACCCGGCCGCCCATGCCCGAGGGCCCGCCCAGGACCTTGGCGGCAAATGTCATGTTCGGCGCATAGGAAACGGCGGCCTTTTCGATCAGGAATCGGCCGTCCCGCGGATCGATCAGGGTTTCGAAAGGCAGTTCCGTGAGGATGCCGTGGGGCACGACAAGGATCTTTTCTTCGTCGATCCACTCGGCCAGGGGGGCAACCAGGAACAGGTAAAGCTCCCGGGCCGTCTTGGCATCGAAATCGCCCGGTGTCCGCTCGCGTTCCAGAATGCTTCCACGCAGGGCGCGGACCTTTTCCTCAAGCACGCTGCGCGGAAGAAACACGGAGCGCGGATGCGAGCCGTTCCGGCCGATATACCAGACCACCACGTCGCTGCCGGTGGCCCAGTATTGCAGCACGGCGACGCCGTGCGCCGCGGCGCGTTCCTGCAAATCGGCCAGCGAGACAGGCAGCCAGGCACGCTGCATCAGCCGGTCGAACCGGGCGCTTTGGGACCGGAGCAATTGGCCGCGTGCGTGTTCCAGGGCTTCCAGCCGTGCAAGGGGACGGGCGTAGTTCTCGGGCGGCTTCGCTTCCAGCATCGCCGCGACGACGGCAAGCTGGTTGAGGCTGATCTCCGCCTCCATGGATACGACCTGGCTCAACGCGCGGCGGTCTCCGGAAGAGATGCCGGCCTCATCTGCAAGAGCAAGCAACTCCGCAAGTCCCCTCGCCCGGCCTCTTTCGAGCATCTCCACCGCAACCGCATCGTTGCGGAAGTCGAGCTGGCGAAGCGCCGCCGTCTCGTAGAATTCCACCGAGGTCTCGATTGCCGTACCGCGGCGACGCGGATCGAACACGCTTGCCCTGACCGCCTCCAGCCTGCGCACCGCCTCCAGGTAGTGAAGGGCGCCGGCATCGAACTGCCCGCGCAGATCCGCTGCGATACCCGCAAGATAGTAGGTCCTGGCGCCGGGCTCCTGTCCCGACACGGATTGCGCAGCCGACGCTGCGATCGCCTGTTCCACGAATTCAGGCGTTACCGTGCCCGCCAGCTTCGACCCGCCTGCCCCGAATTCCGTGTCGATGGAGACGTCCTGGATCGACGCCGGGGCAAAGACGCCCGCACTGCGTTCGAACGAGTCCTGGGCGATTTTCCATTCCAGAAGCTGACCACGGGACTGCAACCCGCCGCGCAGGCCTCCGAGCATCTGGGAGAGGTGGGCCCACCCGCGTTCTTCGGTTACGCGCAATGCCCCAGCATAGGCCGCGTCCGAGGCGCCGAGGGCCTTCTTGCAGGTTTCGTAATGCCCCCCATAGTCGCATTGCTGGACCATCTTCTGGAACAAGTCCGCCAAACCCAGGTGGGTATAGAAACGATCCGACGGATCGCCGGTCTCAGCCGCAAGCTCCAGAGCCCTGGCCGACGCAATAATACCGGTCGGAAGGTCGCCTTTCAGGCTCATGATCTCGGCCTGATAGCTGGCAAGCTGGAATCGCGTTTTGGCGGTGGGTTGCATGCTTGACGCCGCTTCGGCCAGTGCCAGCGCCTGTTCCGCCGATGCGAGATCCATCGGTTCACCAAGGTGGCTGCGCGCAAGGCCGATCAGTGCGTCGAAACCAACGCCGGCAGGATCGCCGTCACTTGCGAACTGCGCTGCTTGGGTCAAGGCTGCAATTGCCGCGTCCCGCTCGCCAAGCATCCGGGCGATCGAGCCGTATTCGTACAGCGCCTTTGCGGCCACCAAGGGATCCGTGGCGCTTTCCGCCACGGAGAACGCAACCATCGCCGCCTGCTGTAACTGACCGTTATCGAACCCCCGGGGGCCGAGGCGGCGGAAGTTCTCGATGTTGCTAAGGCGAACGGCTTCGATCTGAGTGACCACGTCTCCAGCGGATTGGGCGTGGGCAGCAGACAATTGGGCAATGCCGAGCATTACGGCACTGGCCAGCAGGATCAGCGACGGTCTTTGCATTGGCGAAAACCTCCAAGCGGGGCTGGGTTACCCGGTCTACCCGCGCATCATCGCCCAATCGCCATTGCTTCTGATGTGGCCTTGATCACACATTCCCCTGTCCACCCGCACGAGGCGGAGGACGTTCTCCTGCATCCCGGCGACCGAACGGTGCAAGCATACCACAGGGCGCAGCGGGCATCGTCCGCGCATTTCACTGCGGCGGCGCCGGTTCAGTGCAGTACGTCACAAAACGCAATCCACATCTCCCCTATCCTGGCCCGCGGTGGATTTGCCATGGGATGGAATCACCCATACGCTAATACACCGACGCCGAAACAGGCGTGCGCAATGCAACAAACAGCCTTGTCATCCCGCACGCGGGTGTCTCTGGCGAGGCCTGGAGAGATTGGGGCGGCCATGCGGTTCTTGCTTACGTCTTTGGGATGTGTCGCGATTGCCTTGCTGTTGAGCGGGTGTCCCGAGAGGAACCCCTATGGCGGTTTCCAACTTGGGGAGATCGACCAAACCGGCCCCGAAAAACCGGCGGCCATTCTGGTCGGCGACCCGCAGGTCATATCGCGCGAGGCGCTGATCAACGACCGTCTACGCGAGGTCGCCCATCTCGACGTCATGCTGCAGGACAGCGTGAACCAGGACTTCGAACCCCAGATCATGCGCGATCTTGCCGTGGTCCAGGCGATCTCCGCGGAGCTTGGGATCTCCTTCAATCCGGCGCTTGGCACGAATTTCCAGCGGCGGGACGAGATCGACGCCGCCCAGACGGAATTGGAGCTGTTCAAGCTTCGCAACGAACTGGAGGAGCTGCGAAAACTGGCGGAAGAGCAGCCCGATGCCGCTGCCTTGAATCCCAGCGACACCAGCATCGGGCAGACGCCGGGCATCCAGGACCCCTCCACCGCCGAAATCAAAACGCGTTTGGCAGCGGCGGTGAAGAATGCGGATGACGCCATCAAAGCCCTGCTTGCGCAGAACCGGGCGGGCGCGGGCGCACGGCAAACGCAGGTCAAACCGTCTCCCGAGGAGCGCTTCGAAGATCTCGACGCCTACCGCACCCGGCTGCGCCAGCGGCAGAACGAGGTCGCGTTGGACGACGTGCACGACGCAAACGGCAACACGCTGTATCGCCTGCAATTCACGGCAACCGTTCTGCCCGGCGAAAAGCCGAGCAAGTTCGGTGTCCTGGAACTGGAGATCGTCCCTTCCACTCCCACAGAAGGCGAAATCGAGCAGTTGTACGAGGACTGGCTGGTCACCATGGCGGCGCGCGGCCTGGAACGCCGCGTCGGCGAGGAATCGCTTGCCTGGGAACGCGCCCAGTCAAGACTGATTCGTACGGACATCGTCAAACGTGTGCCTCTTCTCGATGTCCCGCTCGAATCGGGCGGTACCGCAACAATCCCGCTGTTCGTCTATCCAGACGATAGTGAGACGCTGTTCGACCTGATCAATGGCGAGAAGTTATTCCCTTGGGAAAGCCCTACCCACGACGGTATTGAGTTTAATGAAGCGGCGCTAGATCGCTTGGCTTCGTTATTGAGCTTTGAGCTCGTACGGGAAACCGCAGGCTGTTTCATCAGACCACCAGATACCGACAACGAAGAAGTCGAGAGCGTCTTAGAACGCGTCGATGCGATCCTTGTTGCGACCAGAAGCATAAGGGCGCTTGAGATCCTCTTCTCATCAGACCCTGCCAAATCAAATCCGGAGCTGCTTCTCGTGCCCAAAATAGCATACACTGATGGACTGCAAAACTGGCTGAAGCAACGGGTAGAGGCGGCCAGAATGGCCCAGCGACAAATATACTCTCGCGTTTCTACGGATGTGGAAGCTGATAGAGAAGAGTGCACCAGAAGAGAACCGGAGAAGCCGATCCCAAGCGGGTTCAAAAACGCCGTTATTGACAATAACGGCGCTTGGCTTGGTGCCTCATTCACTTACCAGGCCCAGCCGACGACCCGTGCGCAGCGGCTTTCGACCCTTGCAAGCGCCGTGAATTCCATGGAAGTGGCATTCTCACTTGCGGCGACGCTGCCCGTTCAGGGCGTTGGTCTGGAGGCCGGCGCGGCGGCCGCACGGACTGCCGCCGGCAATGCCGAGGCAATCGAGCGGACGCCGCTGGTGATCGGCTACACGGACCGGCGCGCTCAAATGGCGGCAGCCGGCAATGACGCGAACGGCAATACCGCAACCGAAAATGCAGCACCGGACAACGCAGCACCGGACAATGCACCAACGCGCCCTCGGTTCGGCTACCTCTTCGGTCCGCGCATCGTGCTGGATGCGTCGTCACAGCAGCTCGTCTACAAGCACATCGCCGGAAGCCACGCCGTTTACGCCGACCTCTCGGTACCGGCCTGGTGGCCCTCCTTCAATTTGAGGGTCAAGAGCGGTTGGGCAGCGAACTGGCACGAAGGAACGGAGACCCTCAGGGCAACGTCGTTCCAACGTGAGATCCCCGTTCGGCTGCGGCCACAGCGTTTCGACTTCGAGATCCTGACGAGTTTCCTTGCAGAACAGAGGTTGCTTGGGGCTTTCGAAACGGTCTCCATCGAAAGCGTATCGCCGAACCGGGTCTCGGCCTGCGCCGACAAGCCGATCGCATTCGTCGTGAAAGGCAGAAACCTCTGGCGTGGCGCAACGGCCTATCTACGCGGCCAACGGCATGATCGGCTTTCGGTCCTGCCGGACATGGGCGGCATCGTTGTGACCTTCGACATCAAGGATTTGCCGCAGCAGGCAGGCGACGGGTCCGAAGCACGGCTGATGGTGTGGACGAGCTACGGCCTGGCAAGGGCATCGGACGGGTCGACGGACGGACAGCGCATCGACATCGTCAACACCAGAAACGGGCGCCTCTGCCCCAGCGCGGAAACAGCCGACGGGAACGTCGCCGTTTCCGCGGCCGGCGCGCGCCTTGTGGGCAGTGGCAGCCAAACGGTCCGGGTCAATCTTGCCGGCCCGCTTCCGGCAAGCGCCCGCAGCCCGGAACTTGTCGCCCAGCTCTACCTGGATGGCGTCGGGTATCTTCCGGCCGTGACCGCAACGCCGACGAACCGTTTCCCGGGACGATACATCGAAGGTAGCCTCTCGGTCGGGCCACCCTCGGGAATGGACCCGGCCGCAACGGACGGTGCCCCGGTCCGGGTCGGCATCCGGTTCAAGCGCGGGGAATTCGGCGAGCACGAATTCGCATGGTCCGACCGGATGCTGGTCTATTACCCGAGCGCGGATGAGAGCAATTTCAAGCTGAAAACCGCCGAAATCGACGGGCTTCCTGCCGAAGTGGAATTGGAGACGCCCGCCCAATTGGCCGCGGCCTTTCCGGAGTTCACGCAGGCACCCGGCGCATTCGCCGTCGCGATAGATAACCATGACGGAATCGACATCAGCGTCGATGCGGACTGGGACAGTCGTCAGAACGGGGTGGTGCTCCGCCTCACAAAACTGACCGCCGATGACGATGCCGAGCAGAAGCTTATCCAAGCGTGGTGCAGGGCCGCATTGAAACTGTCGGTCGGCCTTGCCGATTCGTCAGTCGACGGACCGGCGGTTTCGGGCAAAATCACCTTGAAGAAACGAACGGGGCCCGACTGCCCGGCCTAAAGACGCCCCGCCGGGCGGATGCAATCACGTCGCCTTAGAACAGGGTCCCCATCTCGTCCGTGGCCGTCGGATCCGGGTTCTTTGCGGCGGGCCGGTCCTGCACGGGCGTGCCGATGACGGGCATCACCGGGGCGGGCCGCGGCGGCGCGGCGGCATCCGGCCGCGGCCGTTCGGTCTCCCGCCGCCCGTTCAGATAGGGGCTCGCCACATAGCCGGTGCGGCCGTCGGCGAGCCGCACCCGGGTCCAACCGTCCGCCAGGGGGTCGCTGATCGTCGTCACCGCCGTGCCGCGGGCCATCTGGCTCATCACCGGGAAGTCCTTGCCGGGGCCCGACCGCACGTTGACGCGGTTCGCCTTGACCACTGTGGCTGCCGGCGCTGCCGTGGCGGGTCCGCTGGCAATCCTCAGACTTGGTGGCGGTTCGCCGTCGAACCCCGGTATGGTCGCCACCAGGCGCCGCGCGAGATCCGACGTGACCCGGTGGATCTGCTCCTCGCGAGCATTGCTGGAAGCATCGAGGATCTCGGTCACGACGCTGAACGGCGACAGGATCAGCCCGCCGCCATGACTCTCAGCAACGTGGCGTGCCTGCCACAACTCGGTTCCGTCGCCGGTGCGCAGCACCCTCACCCGCGCGCCGACCTCGACCCTGGAATAGACCCCGTAGAAGCTTTTGCGATAGGCGATGACCTGACCGACCAGATAACTATCGCACCCCAACAGCAGCGCAGCCCGCCGGTACGGATCGCCATGGCTTGGGTGCTGCCCGGCGAGCACGTCGTCGACGCGCTCCAGTTCCACATCCAAACGGGCCGAGGGCGCCAGGGCGGCATAGAAGGCCCGGCGCACCAGCCCGACCTGTTCGCCGTTGAATGCCTGCGCGTTCGTTTCAACGTCCCAGACGGACGAGAACGGCATCACGGCAATGCAGCGCGGCGGCGCCTCGAAGAAGGCCTCACGCACGGCATAGGTCACGGGGTCCATCAGGATGGCCCCGATATCGCCTTTCGGCTGTTCCAGGTCCTGCCCGTCGCCGCGGTTGATGTAGGCGGGCGACAGGCACGCCGCGAGCAGTGCCGAAGCCGCGACCGAAACGTGCAGCCTGTGCAACACCCGTGCGCCGGGCGGAAACGACAAACCAGCGGCCATGGGTCCCCCCAACGATCGGACGTGGAGAGAGTCTATGGATCGGTTTCCGGCCCGGCTAGAACTATCAGTTAAGAAACAATCCTAATTCGATGATCTCTTTAGGAAAAAGCTGCTTCCAGTTTGGTCAGTTAAACATGCTGTTGGGCAGAAATAGGGCGATCTGGGGAAACAGGACCAGAACCCCGAGGCAGACCCCCATCGCCAGCCAGAACGGAAGAATGCCGGCGAATATCCGCCCCATCGGGACATCGGCCGCGATGCCCTTGACCACAAATACGTTAACGCCGACCGGCGGGCTGATCAGGCCCATTTCCAGGACGATCACCATCACCACCCCGAACCAGATCGGGTCGAAGCCCAGTTCGACAATCAGCGGAAAGACGATCGGCAAGGTCAGGACCAACATGGCGAAACCCTCCAGGAAGGTCCCCATCACCACATAGGCCGCCAGTACGATCGCCAAGATGCCGAACGGTCCTATGTCCAAGCCGATCAGAACCGTGGCGAGATCACCGGGTATATGGGTCAGCGCCAGAAACGGCGAGAAGATGTGCGCCCCGATCAGGATCAGGAACGACATCGCCGTGGTTCGCACGGTCTGCATCAGGACCCTCTCCAGCCTGGCCCAGCTCAGCGACCTGCGGAACAGGGCGACCACCAGCGCCAGAAACGCCCCCACCCCTGCCGCCTCGACGGGCGTGAAAACACCGCCATAGATGCCGCCGATGGTGACCAGCACGATCCCGACGATGGCGCCCGACCGGCGCAGGCTGACGAGTTTCTGCCCCAGGTCCGTGGCCGGGCCCGCCGGCCCCGCGGCCGGTTCGATCCGCGTCAGAATGTAGATCGTGAGCATGAAGAGACCGGTCAGCAGGATCCCGGGAAGGATCCCGGCCATGAACAGCCGGCCGATGGATTCCTCCGTCAGGATCGCGTAGATCACGAAGCCGGTCGACGGGGGTATCAGGATGCCCAAGGTGCCGCCGGCCGCTATACAGCCCGTCGCAAGCTGATCGTTGTACCTGTAGCGGCGCATCTCCGGCAGCGAGACCCGCCCCATGGTCACGGCCGAGGCGATCGACGAGCCGCTGAGCGCAGCAAACCCTGCACAGCCCACGATCGTCGAGGATGCGAGACCGCCGCGCCAGTTCCCGACCCATGCATAGGCGGCGTCGTAGAGGTCGCGGCTCATGCCCGAAACCGCGGCAAGGTTGCCCATCAGGACAAACAGGGGAATGACGCTGAGTTCGTAGAACCGCGCGATCTCGAAGGTTTCTCCGCTGAGGATCGACATGGCCGCGGGCCAGCTGTTCAGAAGGCCCGTACCCACGAAGCCCACCAGGATCATCGAAATCGCGACGGGCACGCGCAGCGCCAGGAGAACGAACAGGCAGGCGATTCCGGCAATCCCCGCTTCGGTCGGCCCCATCGTCAGCGCTTTCCGTCCGCCCCGGGCGATTCGACGAAACCGAAGGCCTCCAGCAGCAGCACCGCCACGTAGACCGCGAACCCGAACGACAGCATGAAATAGAACGGCAGGTAGGGAATGTTGAGCAGGTTGGAGGCCTCGCCGTATTCGGCCGCGTCCAAGCCGTTGATGAAGCAGCGCCACACGACGACAGCAAGGATCGCCGCGGAGACAAGCCGGACGAACACGTCAAGGACGCGCGCCAGCCGGCGGTTCAGGACACCCCCGATCAGGTCAACCGCCACATGGCCGCCCGACCGGCCGCAATAGGCCACGGCCAGCGCCACGGTGGTCAACAGCGCCAGCTCGGCCACATCCTGCCCCCCGAAGATCGGCGCGTTGAAGACATAACGCAGCGCCACATCGGTCACGGTCAGGGCCATCAGGCAGAGAAGCACGGCGCCGCTGGCCAGAGCCAGCACCCGAAGGACCCTGTCGACAAGCCGTGTCGGATGCCGTCCTTCCGCGTCGGCGCCGCTCATGCCGCGCTACTGGCTGGCCCGGTTCATCGCACTGAGGACCACGCGGCCGTCGATGCCTTCGTTGGCGAGGTCGGCCATCACCTCGCCGATCACCTTCTGGTTCGCGTTCTCGAACTCGGCATAGGCCTGGGG
>Ga0066187_1000767_pt1 | contig 10486 bp, 6 predicted proteins | sample WorMetexBAHAMAS1_FD_58706 | JGI IMG/M metagenome (GOLD analysis project Ga0066187, IMG submission 58706) | Marine gutless worms symbiont microbial communities from Max Planck institute for Marine Microbiology, Germany - Inanidrilus exumae... | ecosystem: Host-associated > Annelida > Digestive...
TCAGGGAATCAGAAAACCGTTAATTTTGATTCAACGTTCCTCAAATGCGCTCTAGGTTCGAGTCCTAGTACGCCCACCAAATCTCCGAACCCGGCAAAGAAAAAGGGCGGGAAAGTTCCCGCCCTTAGTCTGGCTTGAGATTATTATTGGGGAGACTAGGCAGCGCGCACGGCGCCAAGGAACTTGTCGACGAAAGACTGCAGGTTGACCGATTGGTCGGCCATCTCCTTCGACGCGGTCAGCACTTCGCCGGCCGCCGTTTCCGTGTCGTTGGCCGCTTCGCTGACGACGACGATGCTGCGGTTGACCTCTTCCGTCCCCGATGCCGCCTGTTCGACATTGCGTGCAATCTCCTGGGTGGCCGAGGCCTGTTCCTCGATGGCCGATGCGATGGTTGTCGTCACCTCATCGGATTCGCGGATGGTGCTACCGATCTCCTCGATGGCACCGACGGTATCGCCCATGGCACCGAGCACGCTCTCGACCTGGGAGCGGATCTCTTCGGTTGCTTTGGCGGTCTGGTTGGCCAGGTTCTTAACCTCGGAGGCGACGACGGCGAAACCCTTGCCGGCTTCTCCGGCCCTGGCCGCCTCGATGGTCGCGTTCAGAGCCAGAAGATTGGTCTGGTCGGCGATATCGGTGATCAACCCAACAACCTCCTCGATACTGTTGACCTTGTCCTGCAGGCCTTTGACCGTCCTTGCTGCGTCATCGGACCGATTGACGGCGCGGTTCGACATTTCGGTCGACTGGGCGACCTGGCGCCCGATCTCATGGATGGAGGCCGACAGCTCCTGCGCTGCCGTGGCCACGGTCTGTACGTTGCTGGACGCTTGCGTCGCCGCCGCCGAGACCTGGGAGGCCTGGCTGTTGACCTTGTCGGCGGCGTTGGTCATGCCGCCGGCCGTCGATTCCATCTGTTGGACGGAGGCGCCGACGGAAGCCAGCACGGATTTGACGTCGACGTCGAACTCGTTGGTCAGGCTTTCGATCAGCTCGGCACGCTTTTCCCTGGCGGCGCGGTCGGCTTCCTGGCTCTGGCGCAGGGTCTCGGCGTCGCGCAGTTGTTCCTGGAAGACCTTCAGGGCCTTGGCCAACTCGCCGACCTCGTCCGAATTGTCGACGGCCGGCACGAAGGCCTCGAGGTCGCCGTTGGCCAGTTCGTTGGTGGCGTCGGCAACCGAGCGCACCGGTTTGGTGATCGAACGCACGACCACCACGCCGAGGCCGACGAAAAAGGCGGTGATCAGAACCGTGCTGACGACCATCGTCATGTGCAGCCAATCGGCGATTTCATGTTCCTCGACCTTGGCCTGCTCGGTGCCCTGATGGGTATAATCGTAGAGGGTGTCGAGATGTGGCGTGATCTCGCGGTAGATGGTGCTGAGTTGCTTGATTTCCGCGGCCTGCGTGAGGCTCAGCTTGCCGAAGGCAGCGAAATCGTCCTGGTAGGATTGCATGAGTTTGGTGATTTCGGCTTTGTCGGCGGGCGGAAGGCCGGTTTCCGCCAACAGTGTCTTGAACTCGCTGTGGCGTTTGACCACACGGCCCAGATACTTCTCGGCGCCGCGCAGCATGAAGTCCTTCTCGTGGCGGCGCATCATCAGCATCTTGACCGTCAGCGCATCGAGGTTCGCCGCCTTGAGTTTTTTCTCAACGGCATGGACGGATTCGCGAAGCGTGCCGCGCAAGCCACTTTTTTCATTCAGACCGAGAGCCTTGGCGTTCTCGACGACGGTTGCGAACTGGTTTTTGTGCTTTTCGACGGCGGCGATGGCTTTGCCGATGGTGGAATCGACCGAAAGGGCGATCGGCAGGTGCCGAATCTCGTTCAAATGTCCGATGACGCCTTTGGCGGATTGGTCGTATTTGTTGACGTATTTCCCGGTCTTGCGGAGCAGAAAGTCCTTTTCGTTGCGGCGCATCTGCAAGGCTCCGGACTCGACCCTGGCCGTCAGGTTCTTGAGCTCGTTGAAGGCTTCCATTTTGGCGACACTGCCTTCGAGTTTCAGGTCGCCGTATGCGAATACGCCAGCCATCACAAAAAGAGAGAAGATGCCGAGAAAGACGAGGCTGGTGATACGCGTCGATACCTTGAAGTTGCCGAGGAAAGTCCTGTTCGTATCGGCCGAATGCGGGTCGTTAATGGTGAATTCGGGTTGGCTTATGTCGTCGGGGTTCGGGATTTCGACAGTCATCTCCAGTGCTCCCTTTTAGCGTTGGCTGGGCTTCATTAGCGTTCGATCAAAGCGCGGACCGAAGCGCCGGACTGTCGAACACCCTACGGAAATGCCTGCGTAACGTCTGCTGACCGGAGGTACAGATCGGGCGGTTTTCAAGTATGGGGGATAGGTATACCCCTATACTTTCGATGGCGGGGAAGGGGGCACCCCTGTAAAAATCGCGTTGCCCGGAGACGATGTCGCCGCCGGTCGAGCCGGGCACGGTCCCGCACTTCCGGCGGCAGATCCTGACCGGACGATGGCCTGAAGGATCAACCGGCGCCGGCGGTCCGGTCGGGCAGGTAATCCTCGACCGTTTTTACCAGTTCATCGAGGGTGATCGGTTTTTTGAGCACCGTGACGGCACCCAGTTTGATCAAACTGTCGCCATAATCATAGGGCGTATCGACGTATCGGCCGGTCATGCCGACCACGGGGATCCATGGACAGTTCTTTCGAATCTCCAACGTAAGTTCGAAGCCGTCGCAAACCGGCATGAAAATGTCGGTGATAACGAGGTCAACGTTTCTTTCGCCCGAATTCTTGATGTTCCGCAGACAATCCGAACCGTTCGGAGAAACGAAGACCTGGTGCCCTTCACGCGCCAATGCGGTTTCAACGTATGAAGCGTGTTCGGCATTGTCGTCGGAAACCAATATGAGGGCCATCGGATCGACCTTTAAGGGGTATAGGCAGGTCTACAGGATACGCCCGGAAACGGGGCTTGTCTGTTAGCCGAAGGGATAGTGTTAGCGGTTTATTGGTATGGGGTGCGGTCGGTGCGGGAGGGGGTGACGACCAGTCGTCCAGCGCAAGATTGGGCTGCAACGCACCGCTACGACGTTCCATACAGGCCCGCGTCGATGGCCGTCTTCGCTGCCTGAACTCGATTTTTGACGCCGAGTTTCTGGAAAATGCGTCGCGCATGGAGTTTGACCGTCACCTCCTCGATTTCGAGGGCGCGCGCGATCTCCTTGTTCGATTGACCTTCGACAATATGAGCCAGGACCTCGTTTTCGCGAGGCGTCAGGGAGAAGGTGTCGTGGTGCGGTTCCTGGTGCCCCGCTTGACCCGCTTCGTTGCCGTCCCCCAAATAGTCCGTGGGCACGAACGTGCCGCCCGCCGCGATCAAGTTCACGGCCGCAACGAAAGCACCACCATTGAGGGTCTTGGGGATGAAACCCTTGGCCCCGGCATCGATCACGGCCTTGACGTCGGACGGAAGTGCGACGCCCGACATGATCGCGATGGTCGCGCCGGGGTGGCGTTCCAACACCTCTCTCACGCCGTCGGCCCCATTCATCCCTGGCATTGAAAAATCGATTACCAGGACATCGAAATCCGACAACTGGTCGCCAAGCTTCAGAACGCTTTCGAGATTTTCACCCTTGTTCACGGATACGTCGCCGCCGGCGCGGCTGACTTCTTCGCATATGGCATCGAGAAAGATCGGATGATCGTCGGCGATGAAGACTCTCATAATTCCTCGTTCAACACCGAACGGCAGTCATTCATATTTTCCGTTCCTCGTGATGCTTTTCGAGTTTCGCGTCAATACTTTGACACATCTGGATTGCAGCGCCTAGCCCTCGTGGCGCGCGGACCGGAATCTGTTCTACCTGGGATAAGATATGCGCCCCCGTCACCTGTCCCAGGGAACCGGGGGTGCACCACTTCCCGCAAGGGCATAAGCCCAAATGAATGTAGCGGAATAGTTGCGTTAACGATCAGGCTTATCGAAAAGGCCTTGTGCACTATAATTTGAACAAGCGTCGTTCGTTCTTGGGATAAGGTTGTTCGATGTTGAAGCGTTTTTCAATTGTGGCGATCCTGTTTGTCTTAGCCGTTCCGGTACGGGCGGCCGAGGGAATCGTACACCTGGCGACATCGACGAGCACCGCAAATTCCGGGCTTCTCACCGTGTTGCGGCCGGCCTTCGAGAAATCGAGTGGTTTGGGTTTGACGGTCACCGCGGTCGGTACCGGTAGGGCCTTGCGGCTGGGACGCCAGGGTGCCGTCGACGTGGTGCTGGTTCATGCGCCGGAGGCGGAAAACCGTTTTGTCTTCGATGGTTACGGCATCGACCGCCGGCCTGTCATGTTCAACTATTTCGTCATCGTCGGCCCCACCGATGACCCTGCCGGGTTGCGCGGGGCTCGTGACATCCGGGAGGCAATGGCGCGTATCGCCGATAGCGGCGCCGGATTCGTATCCCGAGGCGACGATTCTGGAACCCACAAGAGGGAAAACAGATTGTGGAACGATGCGAGCATCGAACCCTATGGCAACACCTGGTACCTGGAACTCGGCGTCGGTATGGCGCGTGCCCTGAAGTCTGCCAGCGACAAGGGGTTTTACACCCTGAGCGACATGGGCACGTGGCTGGCCCACGCCCCCGATCTCGAGCTGGCCCTTTTGTTCGAGGGCGGCGAGCTTCTCTACAACCCCTACCACGTAATTGCCGTCAACCCTGAGCGCAATGCCAACGTCAACCACGAGGGGGCAGGGGTTCTTGTGGATTGGCTGGTTTCCGAAGAGGCGCAAAACCTCATCGATGCCTTCAGGATCGACGGCACCGAGTTGTTTCGCCCGCGCTGGGACATGAACTGATGCCCGCCGTCGGGAAGATCGGATGAGACGATTTCGTCCCGCTCAAAGCCTTCGCGGGCGGTTTTATCTGATCATCGCGGGCATGCTATCCGTCCCCCTGTGCCTCGCATTCGTCACCTTCTATTTCATGGAACGCGCGCACTCTGAACAAATCGAGCTGGTCGTTGCCCACCGTTTGGATGCAAACGTCCAGCAACAAGCGGCAACGGCTTGGCAATCTCAAGTTCGCGCGTGGAAGAATATCCTGCTGCGTGGCCATGAAACCGGCGCCTATCACCGCCATCTAAGCCAGTTTTATGAACGCGAACGGGAATTCAGGCGACTCATCGAAAAACTCGACCAATTGCCGGAGGTCGGCGCGACGGCCACGGCTCTCATCGATGGTCTGAAAACCGAGCACGGATTTCTTGGGCGCGAGTTCCGTAGCGCCATTCGGCTTTTCAATTCCGGCACGGGCGATGTTCAGTCGACGGCTGACCGCATGCTCGGTGACGCGGCAATGAAAATCGATGAACAGCTAACCCGGATCCGCGACGTTATCGAACGCGATCACCTCGCGGCAATCCAGCAAATCGATGAAACGTTGGTGACGGCGACCATAACCGCATCGATCGTGGCGTTGGTCCTCTTGATCGCCGGCGGTGCCGGGATTCTCTGGATTTTCAACATCCGCATCGCGAATCCATTGGAGTTTGCTCAGGTCGCCTTCGAACGGATTTCGTCCGGCGATCTGCGGACCGAAATCGTTGCCCGGCAGGGTGACGAAGTGGGGCGGTTGCTGTCCAGCCTGGAGGCCATGCGCCAGAACCTGCTACGCGCCCACGAGGACGTTCAACAAGAAATGATTGAGCGCCGGAGGGCCGAGGAGGAGGCCCGGCAAAGCGAGGAAAAACTCAGGCAAGTCCTGGAACGAAGTCCGGTCGGCGTCTCTATCACTACGCGCGGGCCCTTCAAGCGCTTGTTCGCCAACAAAAGTTGCCTCGACATGTTCGGTGCCGCGACGGAAGCGGAACTCGACGCTTTCCCCGTCGAGCAGACCTATGACAACCGGGCCGATATGGAGGCGGTCGATCGGAAACTCGACGCCAAGGGGAACATTGACGGATTGGTCGTAAAAAGGCGGCGGCTCGACGGCTCGTCGTGGTGGAACTTGATGCATTCGCGGTCCGTCGCGTTCGAGGGGGAAGAAGCTGTGCTCGTTTGGCATTACGACATCACCGAACGCAAGATCGCCGAGGACCATCTGGCCTATCAGGCCGAAATCCTGGAGGAAGCGGTCGCCGAGAGGACCCGCGAACTCAAGGAAAGCGAGAACCTCCTGGTCTCCCTGTTCGATAACGCCCCGGTCGCTCTGATCATCAAGGATGCCGGTCACCGGATCGAACGGGCCAATCGCACCTATGAAGAGTGGTACGGGCTCGAAAGCGAGGCGATGGCCGGGCACCGGTCAGACGAATTCGAGGACTTTCAGCCGTATGATGATCTCGTCGTCATGAATGCCCAGGAGGACGAAGTCCTCAAACACGGCGTCATCCGCACCCGTCAGGTCGAGCGGCCGTTTCTCGACGGCGATATCCACACCGTGCAAATCACCAAGTTTCCGATCTTCGACGCCGACGGCAAGATCACCAAGGTGGGTTCGGTCAGCGTCGATTTGACAGAGAGCATTGAGGCCGCGGCGACGAATCGGCGCCTTGCCGCCGCGATCAACAGCTTGGAAGAACGGATCGCGATCTTCGATGCCGATGATCGGTTGATCACCTGGAATGATGCCTATCGCGGGCACCACAAGGGCCCCATGAATAGGCTGGTCCGCCCGGGGACGACGCTTGAAGAACTGGTCCGCACCCGGGCCTATTCTGGGGAAGCGCCCGAAGCCATCGGCCGGGAAGAGGAATACATCAAAGAAAGGATGGACCTCCACAAAAAGGCGGGTTGTCAATTCGAGACTCAACGCAAGGACCGTTGGTTCATCTACCGCGAGACCCCGACCTCGGAGGGCGGGACCATCATCGTCATCACCGACATCACCGAGCGCAAGCAAACCGAACAGGAGATCGCTGAGCGCCAGCGCCAACTCTCGACTTTGATCGGCAACGTCCCGGGTCTGGTCTTCAGGGCACGGGAGGGACCTGATGATTTCTTCCAATTGCAGTACGTCAGCGAGGGCGTCAAGGACATCGTCGGTTATACGCCGGCCGAAATAACGAAGCTGCTCAATGAGGGAGGTGTCGGAAAGTTCTTCCATTCGGAGGACAGCGAGCGCGCGCTTTCCGCAGCACGCGCGGCGTTCGCGGCGGGGCGAGCCCACGAAGACACCTATCGCGTCATCACCAAAAGCGGGGAGACCCGTTGGATCCTCGAGAGAAGCCGGGGCATTGACGAGGAGGATGGTGTCTGGCTCAACGAAGGCCTGATCATCGACATCACGGAACAAAAAAAGGCCGAGCAACAGATCGCTGAAAGCGAGCGACAACTCTCGACATTGATCGACAACCTGCCTGGCATGATCTTCCGTCTGCGGGAGACGGAAGGCGAGAATATGGAAGTCCTTTATGTCAGCGACGAGGTGCAAAGGATATTCGAATACACCCCCGAGGAAGTTAAAAAACTCATGGCGAAGGGGGGAAGAGAGCTCTACCACCCGGCCGATTACGAGCGTCTGAGGCAGGGCTATCGGGACTCGCGCCTGTCCGGAAAACCCTACGAGGGAACCCACCGCGCCCGCACCAAGAGCGGAGAGATCCGGTGGGTCTATGAAAGCCACCGCGCCGTCGAACGAACTGAAGCCTCGGTCATCCTAGAAGGCTTGCTCATCGATATTACGGAACAGAAAGCCATCGATGATGCAGTCCGGGAGAGCGAGGCGCGGTTCCGCAGCCTGATCGAGAACAACCCCGCCGGCATCATCCTCAAGGGCCTCGACAAACGCTACACCGCCATGAACAACACCTTTCTCGACTGGAAAGGGTGGAAGCTGGACGATGTCGTCGGCAAGAGGGCGGCTGATCTGTTCGGCGAAGAGATCGGAACCAAGGCGGAAACCAGCGACCGCGACGTCATCGAACGGCGCGAAGTCCTCACCCGCGATGTCACCATATCCTGCGCCGACGGTCGGCAAATCAAGACGACCAACCTCAAGGCTCCGATCCTGACGGCGGAAGGCGAGGTGGCCGGTGTCTGTTCGTTCTATCTCGACGTGACGGAATCGAAACTGCTCGAGGAACAGCTTCAGCAGGCTCAGAAAATGGAAGCCGTCGGCCGGCTGGCCGGTGGCATTGCCCACGACTTCAATAACCTGCTGGGCGCCATGATGGGGTTCAACGCATTTCTGATGCAGGATCTGGATCGGAGTTCGCCGCAACACAACTACGCCAGCCGGATCGACCAGGCCGGCAGGCGGGCGAAACAACTCGTTGCACAGATCCTGACCTTTTCCAGAATGGGGCCGGCCGAAAAAAAGGGTTTCGATCTGGTGCCGGTCGTCGACGAGGCGCTCAATCTGCTACGCGGATCCTTGCCGGCGTCGACCCGGATCATTACGGAAATCGATATCGATCACGCTCCCGTCGTCGGCAACTCGGGCCAGTTGTCACAGGTCATGATGAACTTGGCCGTCAATGCGAACGATGCCTTCGACGGTGGTGACGGTCAAATAACCGTATCCGTCGACTCAGTCGCCAGTGATGCCTCGATATTGGAAGCACTCAAGGCCCGCGCCCGCGACCGGGACCCGGAGCGCATCGACGTCACCGAAGCGAAAACCGGCGGCCATCAACTCCTTATCGGTGGTCTCGGCGACGTGTCGGACTGCCTTTGTCTGTGCGTTGCCGACAACGGCTCGGGCATCCCATTGGACGTGTTGAAGGCCATGTTCGATCCCTTTTTCACGACCAAGGAAATGCGCAAGGGAACCGGACTCGGCCTTTCCGTCGTTCGCACGATCGTGTCATCCCACGACGGAGCCATGCGTGTCGTCACCGCAGAGGGTGAGGGGACCACCTTCGAGGTCTATCTGCCGTTGGCGGACCGAAGCGTCGACCTAAGACGCGCTGACGACGTGTCGGTGATCCCGGAAGGCCACGGCCTGGTTTTGGTCATCGACGATGAAAACGACGTCGCCGATATGCTGTCGATCGGCCTCGAGCGCCTGGGCTACGAAGTCGCTGTCGGCCGCGACGGCAAGGAAGGTCTGGAAATCTTCCGCGAGGCGAAAAAGGACTGGCGCGGCGCCATTGTCGACCAGGTCATGCCGGAAGGCCGCGGTATCGATGTCATTGGCGAGATCAAAAAACACCGGCCTGACATGCCCTGCATCCTGTGCACGGGTTACAGCGATACGCTGACCGAGGAAAAGGCCCTGGCGGGTGGTGCCGACGCTTTCTACCTGAAGCCGGTGTCCGCGGAAACTCTCGGCCGGAAGCTCGCGGCTCTTCTCGGCGATTGATCCGAAACACGGGGCCGCGGCGGCGCTTCCCTCGTCTCGTCCGCGCGGGCGGCAGCACTTGAGATCGCGGCGCCGTTTCGTCGGACGCCTATTCCGCCGGTTGCGTTTCTGCCGCCGGTTCCTCTGCGGTCTCGCCGGCTTGCTCGTTCATCACCTGCTCGGCCCACAGGTCGTGGTGTTCGATGGCCCAATTCTCGTCGACGTAGCCGGTGGTCATGCTTTCCAGCGATCCCTCGATACCGACGGTGCCGACGTAGATGTGGCCCAAGGCCGGCGCGATGACGATCACCGCCGCCGAGGCATGTATGATCTGGGCGACCCTGAGCCAGTCCGGGTCCTGGGCCAACGACGGGAAGTCGAGCAGGATGCCGGTAACCGACAGCGCCGCGCCGCCGAGCATGGCGACCCAGAACCAGATCTTCTCGCCGCCGTTGTATTTCCAGGAACTGGCGTGCGTTCCGGCCCAGCCGCCGAATTTGGCGAACCATTCGAAGTCGACCTTGGTCGGCAGGTTGTCCTTGACGTATTGGACGAACATGACGACGAGGGCGAAAATGAAGACCGGGCCGAGCCAGATGTGAAGCTGCATGGAGCCGCTGGCGATGTAGGAAAACACGGTCTTGCCGAGTATCGGCTGCAGGATGAACTTGCCGAACATGAGGACCAGACCGCTACAGGCAAGGACCATGAATATCACCGCCACCGACCAGTGGACCAGGCGCTCGCCTTCCGTGAACCGCGGGACGGTGCGCCCCGACCGGCCGTTGTCGATCAAGACGATTCCGCGGATCGAGGCGAAGGCGAGGATGGCGAGGAGCGCCGCCAACAAGAGGTAACCGCCGTAACGTTTGACGATGCCGTTTTGCGCCGCCCGCCAGGCCTCGCCGCCCATATCGACGAGCACCGGCGTGCCGACCGAGGTCCCGCCCAAGGTGAAGGCGTCGCCGCGGCGCACTTGGCGCCAGAGATCGGAGTCACTTTGGTTGCCGAGCGTTCCGCCCGGGACGCCGCCTTGCGGCATCGCCTGGGCCTGTTCGGGCGCCCGGACGTCAGCCGCCCGGCTTTCCGTGGTCACCAAGCCGGCAAACACAACCATGGCGACCAGGATGGCGGCGATGGAGCGGGCGTTCGGCACCGCAATAGACGGCACCCCTAGAGCAGATTCGATTTAATCGAGGTCATATCCTGCTGCGGCAAAGTAGTTGAT
>Ga0066187_1000768_pt1 | contig 10480 bp, 5 predicted proteins | sample WorMetexBAHAMAS1_FD_58706 | JGI IMG/M metagenome (GOLD analysis project Ga0066187, IMG submission 58706) | Marine gutless worms symbiont microbial communities from Max Planck institute for Marine Microbiology, Germany - Inanidrilus exumae... | ecosystem: Host-associated > Annelida > Digestive...
GACTGGGACATTTCGGTAATTATCAGCAGTCGGCGCCCGGAGCACAACAACAAAATGGCGTTGGACTGACTGCACTCTACGCAGGCGGTCAGCTGTCGTGAATCGGTTGAATGTACGACCAAGTTTATAAAGAGCGCTGTGAGTGTGTTATACTGTTGTTCTCCCCGCGAAAGCGAGGGAGTATGTTTTTACCGGCGTTGGTTTGTCTGTCTGTTTGTCTGTCTGTCTGTGTGTGTGTGTGTTTGTGACCACGATAACTAAAACGATTGTGGACGGATTTGTGCCAAATTTTATGGGAAGATTCCTACGGGGAAATGGAAGACCAAGTTCGTGTTTCGTTACGATCGGTAAATGGATATGGGAGTAACGGTCAAAGAGAAATATACCTACCCCAAAACTTCGCTTTCGCGGGGAGTTGTACTCTTTCCGTATAGTTTATTAATAAAATAAACAAATGACATGTTAAGGTTCGTGCAAGAACACTTACTGACATCATGGTGGCCTAATACATGCGTGTGTCATAATTTTTAACGTTACACATAGCATCGGGTTCCTTGAATTGTGCAATTTGACACCAGTTTGATACTTGTCGATCACGGAGTCAAGGTTATTAAGGGCTGTTGTCGTACTACCGAGAGATTTATTGAGTTCTATTACCGCCCACTGTGTGTGTGTTTCTTTGTCTGGACAATAGCTTTCGAGACAAATTGATTGATTACGTCCCACTCGATACAGTCGTCATTTCGGGGACGTTCTTCCCAGCCAATCTATTGGCTTGGTACTGAAGAAACTAAAGCCGACACAACGAAAGAAAGCAACATATAACCGGATCTGAATTAACACAAAAACACAACGACACCAGTTTGATACTTGTCGATCACGGAGTCAAGGTTATTAAGGGCTGTTGTCGTAACGAAATGCTGTTATAACTGTTTCTGCCCGCCGTACGTTCGATCTCAAGCAACGTTCTCCATCTTTCAGCAGGACAGTGCCCTGACGCACGACGCACATGGTGCTTGAGGCAATCAACTTTCTTACTCATAACATCGTCAAATATCGACTGATTTTAAAAATTCTTTCAGGGCCGTCTCAGCTGTAAATTTGTAACAACGTATTTGTAAAAAGATCCCACCACACCTAAATCACGTTGCTACAATAAGTAACTTGTGATGTTTCGTTAATCACCGCAGATGTTTCAGGTTGTTGTTGTTTTTCTGACATTAATACCCATTAATATTTCACAAGGTAGTGTAGCAACGCGTTTGAGGTGTGGTAGGATATTTTACTACAGTTTTATTACAAATTTCATGCGAAGTCTGTCGGTAAAAAATTTTGAAAATCGGTCAGTATTTGGCCAAGTTAGAATCAAAAATATAGTGGCACCTTTTCCCGGACACGATGATCATGTTGCTTCTGCTATCGGTTTGACGATAAAAAGTTTTTTTGCAGACCGGCTGATATACATCATCCAGCATTAAGTGCCTCACACTAAATGGCGTGAGAAGGCTTAGTTAGTGAAGACATCTTGTCATTTATAATCATTATCACGTTTTGACGTTTTGCTTATTACTGGCCCGTAGTGTAGGGAGGCCAGACTAGTAACGGTCGCTGGCATCTGTCGTCATCTGTCGGCGTCTGTAGCATTCGTATATGCAACGTAACTCACCAGGGGGCAGCACGCGACGGCGGCACGCAACGGCGGGCCAGTAGTGTTACGTCCCGTTAGGGCGATACCTTGTTTGCTTTCATCTTCATCGTCTTATCATTTGTTATCAAGCTTACGCTTGATAAACATAAGCGAACTATTCATCGTACTTATACGTACACACGCTCGAAGGCGTTGCGTGAAAGATGCTTTGTCGAACTGATGTTGTGAATATCTGTCGACCCATTACTGTCGCCAGGGCGACGCCATTAGCCGTTGTGCCGTCACATTTATGCTTCAGCGCCTGCTGCTATGGTGACGCCGCTTGTAGCGATCATGTCTAGCATCCAACAGTCGCCTAGGCGCCGAACGGTAAATGTTACATATTGGGGATGCACTTTGACATCGGGACAGCAATAATACGGGGACCACAGACTTGGAACCGCACGTTGTGATTCCATTAGTATTTTATCAAGATCTCTGGCAACAGAAAAGTGAAGTCACTTTTGTTGATTGCGTGATATTTTGATACAGTGGTACCAGCTGGCTATTCCCAAGGTCCGCTAGAGTTGGGGTTAGCCGGGGTTATGGCTTAGAGTTAGGCACCGGCCGTTCGGAATAGCGTCCCGAATCGACACAACATCGGCGTTTGACGACTAGAATATGACTCATGTGCGTTTAGTGCGATATACACTGTGTCTAAAAAATACAATACACTTGACGTTTGGTCATAACGTCGGCAAATGTACAGTAGACCGATTTTATGTCACTGATAGATTCCCAAGGAAATTATCTATGTACTTGTTACAGGGCCTTCCACGTCATCTTAACTGTGTTGCTAAACTATTTTGTGAAACTTGAAAATGACAATTGCTGCCGTTTTCAACGGCGCGTATTGCATGTGAGGCCTCAGAATTCATCTTGCTGGATAGGGCGAAAACATAACCTCCCATCACCTTTGGTGGGGAGGTAATTGCAACGATCCGTTCTCCCAACTGACTCGGCATAAAGACATCCACATATAGGCCTAGTTCCTGTACCGTCATGTTGCAGAAAAAGTGCCAGCATCACTTTCGACAAATTCAGCCTAACGACAGAACGACAGCACGTTCTGCTGACAGACCGAGCGTTCGCTCGTCGTGTGAGGAGCAGCATTGCAGTGACGAAGGAACTGGTGGCGATAACGGTCGGGTGATTGCGAAGTGTCGAACGATCAATAACAACAGATGTTGCCGAATCTGCCATTCGTCATCTCAATCACAAACAAATCCAGCACTCGTCAAAATTCGGCGCGGAAGCGTCGTCAAGTTGGCTATATCGATGCAGATCAACTGTTGCTGAAAAAGATTCTATCATTCTACCGGCGTAGTGGTATCCAAGATATAGTTTTAACAGGTACTTGATAGTTTGTGTGGGTGCTTCCATTTCGGCTTTACCAGGTCCTGTAATAGACCGCCCGTTGCTAATGCGCTCTCCTTCCTTCCGCCACCTAGAGTTTTCGGTATAGATACACACACACATATCATGGACCAGCGCTAGCTAACTATGTACATTATGCTACAACCTCTGCCTTCCGCACGAATGGCCTACGCTGCCGCTGCTGCTGCGAGCCTCTCTCCCACTGCAACAAATCGCGTGACCCTGTAGACCAATCGGAGAAGCTCTACCACAGTCGTATAAGTTTCAGCCAGCATATGTATACTAGTAGTATATATGGAAGCACCGAAATTGCAGGACTACACATTAACGGATTTGACGTAGAAACCGTAAGTGACCCCAACCCAGTCGTTGCAAAATCGGCAGCACGCGTGTCACGCGCAAAATACACTATATGCAAATGATTCGTATTTTCCCTGTTTAGCCCACCCGAATATGCCGGCGGCGAGCTTATGTTCTGCGACTGTTACTTTCTCGTTTTTAAATGTCGCTCCTATCATTCGACAACGGGTGGACGGATCGCAACGCGGATTGTTGCGTTAACAACGTCGATGAAAAAAATACTGCGGTCAAGAATTTGGTGAACTTCGGTCAAGGGACGTTGCCATGGCAACTAATTTTGTAGCGCAAGTTGGCATACCCTGCCTTTATTGTTTGTGCTGGCATTTTACAAAGGATGGGAATATCGCAACGCCGATTGCTGCATTAATATAACGATGATTTCTGTACGTCTGCTGAAAATGTTATGAACTTTGGTTCAGTAATCCCTGAGATCTTGTGGCTCATTTGCGTGGGCGAGTGGGTGCACACACGGCCAAAATACGCACGTTTCCCGCGTACGTCAGTTACGAATAACTATATAGCTAACGTCCATTGGCATGTTCTTTTGAGGCTTTATTGCAAAGGCCTCAGAGCGATTTTAACCCATTACGGGATGTGGGTTGCGCATTGGGCTCGGGGAAGCGTCAGCGCAGATGGCTGCATCTCCCCGCAAAGAAGAAAGAAAAAAGGAAAGAAAGTTGGCGGCCGAGGTTCCGACTCGGACCCTGATGTGGACCGTACGATGCTCCCCCATTCGTCTCCCGACGCTGTAATAATTTTTATGCCAGTTTTCACATAAACCAACTGACAGACAGTCAGAAGAAAGACAAGTCATTGTTGGTCGCGGTAGCAACGGTCTGTTGTCGATCTCGTACGATCATTTAACGCAGTTGAACGGCAGGCGAGCCGCGTACCAGCTTATGTCTGCGACGACCAATAGGACGCGCCAGATAAAACACGCACTTGCCGCGCGGGCCAGCTGCGCATGCAGCGCGACTACTGGAGCAGCCGTTCAGTACTTCAGTTCAGTTTAGTTCGTCCGCTGTCACCGAATCGGTCGCCCGAACTGTCGTCTGTCGAAGATCGATGAATTGACTACGGCGATATCTCAACTACCGTAATAGTCTCGCGTTCTACAGATGATTGGAAAAAGCTGCGTTCTCTCTAGCCAACTGAGCTGGCGAACGACTGGGCTAACCGACGTGTTGGTCTAATCTAGGCTAGTGCTTTTTTGAAGTCGAAGTCATTGAATGTCATCTTCGCCACGACGTCCACGCTGTCGAAGGAACTGAAGGTTTTTCGAGATAAGCCTATTTTCGTCGCTGATCTGAATCAGTCTCACATTTACCTGGTTTCGAGAAAGGCGAACGGCTGGTGAGATAGCGGAGAGAAAACGAAACCAGACGTAGGAATTCAGTTACTTCACGCGATCTCGTCGAATAAACCCGGTGTGTTGAACTGAAGAAGGAGAAGCGGTGAAGATGAGCAACGTGTTAAAGACTTCGCTGATTGTCGTTCTTCTTGCTACCTGGACATCGAATCTGTGTCACTCCACCAGCCTTGAGTCAACAGCCCGTTCGACCCCCGCAGGTATGTTTCCGTGCGATGCGAATACGATACTATACTAGAAGAGTTAGAAGCGACTTGATCGAAACGCTTAAGATAACAGGTACGCCGGTCCTCGTTAATGTTGGACCGAAATGTACGCTGGCCGCGTCGCATGCTGCCCTCAGTGAGTCATGATGAGTATGTCGACGGGAGAGACAGAAGGATGGACGCCAGAGTGCCAGACCGTTACATTATGCTTTTGGGTAGACAGGCCAACGTGACAAGATTTAGTTGGCGGCAGACTTCGCCACCGTTGCCGCCACCTGGCTAACTGGAGGAAACACACGCATCATCTATGATTGTGACCAATTCGGTCCATCTTATGAAAACATGATGTCATCCACAGAACCGGAAGTACAGAACGTATTGAATTGCCGTCAGAAGAGGACCGAGAAACGGCCACAGGTAACATGTACATAAATTTTGGTGAAATTTGAAAGTGTGGTTTTTGAGATATGCGAGGGAACAAACAGACAAACAGACAGTGATTGCAATACTTTGCACCCATATACCGATTACCGAGGCGATGCAATAAATTGCGCTATAATATTGTAAGAGCTTTATTTTGATTGACGATGGTGATAGAAAGATCATAACAAAATTCATTGTTTGAAAAAGAAGGTGTTGACTGGATGTAAGAAAATAAGCTTGTCTTTAATGACTGGGTGATGGACAACTGGCACTCGCTTTCAGCATACTGCGTAAATTGTAACACGATAGGAACCGTGCAAACGCCAGTTGAATCGGACCCGAAAAATAAAAATTATTTAAATTTTGATATTCTATATCATTGAGTGACTTAAATCTCTGCTTACTCGTGTCATCAAGGTCTACATGCAGTCAGTGATTTCAGTCATACGGTACCACACGAAATGCGTAACTTTGCCATAAAGCTGAAGAGTAACCAGCTTAATCTATCGGAATCAGCAGATTAGAGGGCGCTCAGTAGGGCGCATACCTGCGCCACGCCATGCGGAGCAGCAGGTACGCTAACCCTAACCTGACAAAGTTTCATCAACTCTAATTGCTCTAATCCATGAGCTATCTATTTTACGAATTTCACAAAAATCCAACCATAGTATTTTGCTATATTCCACACAGATCAACAGACGAACGCGGATCAAAACATTGTCTTGGCCAACCTGTGGCGGGATAAAAATTGATCAAAAAGAACTTTTAAAAGAAGAGCTGATCCGACACCGAGTTCCATTCTGCGTTGTATAGAGGCAGTAATGAGCGAAAACAACAATCTATGATTGGAAGGATTTGTGAAGCTGCGTGTGCCACTGCCTGCATTATTTCTTTGCTAATCGGATATCGATCGCCAAACGATTATTACGCTGGCCGCGTCGAGCGTGATGTAATGATCCGTGGTTCGTCCGTCCGTCTGTCTGTCTGTCCGTCGGCGCATCCTCAACGTAACTTATCAGCGGCCAACATGCGACGCGGTCAGCGTAAATTTCCCGCCGACAACTGGAAGGATCGATGTTAGAAAATTGGAACTGAGCCAAACTAGAACTGACACGCAGAAAACACATAAATTCACGACGCGGCAAATTTTGTAACGTCTTTCCGCAGAGTCCACGGCAAGCGATCGTCGGAATTAATTCGTTCACCGGAGATAGAACCGTTTATACCTCGATTATGTGAATACATAGTCTTCATTACTTGCCCGAAGTATTGTGATCAGCGTGTCTGTATGTCGGTGTGTCTGTCTGTCTGTCTCCGTGTGTCTGTCCGCTCGAATATCTCAAAAATCACACGTCGAAATTATATAAATTTTCTGTACATGTTATACAACTGGCTATACAACAGGCCTATCTGTTGCCATGGCTTGGTCGTCCTCTGATGGAAATGCAATACGTTATGTACTTCCGGTTTTCGTGAATGACTTAAAGTTTTCACATAATAGAGCGAATGGGCGGAATCAGAGACGACGTGCATGTTTCGTCGAGTTTTCCAGCTGGCGGCATCGGGGGCAAAGTCTGTCGTCTTGTTTCTGGTTATAGCAATGCATAATGTTTTCAAATCGGAGCACCGAGTATGTGAGTAAGCAGTCAGTCAAAACACGTCAACACTATTGGTCCCTGCGGTGGCTGCGCCACTTAGGCCACTCTGTGATGACGGTGCGCAAGAACTGTTCATTGTAAAAACTGCCAGTGAGCGATACATAGGCGCCGAGCCGCCGACTTCTGGTAACGAGTGGGTGTAATGTAGTCTGTAGATCAGAGGGCTTATTGGTGCAGCAGACCCAGAAGAATGAGCCAAAACAGTAATTTTAACATTCCTTATCGTGCTTCAGAGTACCGGAAACACGTGACAATTGTTTTTTTTCGGCCGGGGCTTTACTTCGCTGTGGAGCTTACAGCGCTCCGGAACTCATACGTTGATTTGAGGGGCCGCTTCGTCACAGGAAAGGGCACGGAAAGGGGAGAGGAAGGATCAAAGGACAGAGAGGGAGGGTCGGAACTTGCATCCAGAGACAAAAAATGACAAGTTGGCGCGTATGGAAGGATGACTAGTGTCAGATGTAAGAAGATCAGCGTTACGGCCCCTGTTCGTTCCGTTCATATCATAAGGTGCTGATCGTTGAGCGCCGCACAACGCGTCGGACGAACGTTGTGAAAATGCGGGAGGTTAACTCCTACGCTCAGACTGTGATGAAACGAAGACCGGCGCGTGGAAGGGTGAGGTAGGTCGCTATTTGACTGATGACACTTTGGGAGCCAAGTAACAACATTGACCAGCTTACGCTAAGTGTGAAATTATTGTGGGTTGGAAGGAGGGTTCGACCGTCCTAGTTCATGTATTTAACCCCATATTTTGTCATCTATGTTGACCTTGGGGGCAGCGGATCCCCTAGTTCTTTTAGCTTAATTCCCACACTGCTTACGCTACATTCGCGTATTCCAAATCCTGGTTTCATTCCGATAGCGTCTCAAAACTACTTTTTAAAATCTGCTTTCAGCAACCCAGCGTAATCCAGCATCTGTGAGTCGTGTATATTGTATACTTAAATGCAATGTTCGAGAGTACGTATTTTATGTATTTTTCAGAATCCAAAAAAGCATTGACTTTTCCGTTTTTTGAGTTGCTGCACACGTTTTTAGAACACTGCTTAAATGATTTCGGCGCTGTGTGTGTTTTTTCTTACTTTGTTTTGTGTGCTATATTAGCCCGCACGGCATAGTATGCTAAAGGGCTTATGTTCTGCTGATATTACTTGCTTTATTTTAACGGTTTCCCTGGAGACCAATATTATCTCAGAACGTACTGGATCAATCTTCACCAAATTTTCAGGATAGGTACACCAGCAACCAAACATTCTTTTTGAGATTGCTCAAGGGACATTGCTATGGCAAACGAATTTTTGGGGCTAATATGCGAAAATTAGCATACCTGTATCCACCATTCATTCTGTGCGCTGGCATTCCACAACTGATGGGGGGATCGCAACACGGATGCGCGCGTTAACACCGCCGATGACCTCTCTGCGTCTGATAAAAATTTGGTGAACTTTAGACCACTAACCATTGAGTTTTGCAGGCGCGTTTGCGCAGCACGAGCTACACGCTGGGCTTTGCCTCGCATCCAGTTTTTAATGTAGTTAGGCATACTTTTCCGGAAGCAGCGAACAGTTACCAACTATAAAGCCCCGTCCACACCATCAACAATGTCGAAGCAACAGGCAACATTGTCGAAGCAACGTTCGACTTTGTTGAACTATCATTCGACGTTGTTGCCACAACGGCAACAATGTCGAACAAGTTTATCGTACAAATTCGTCCTTTCGACAAGGTCGAATGTTGCTTCGACATTGTTGCCGTGTTTGGCAACAATGTCGAAGCAACATTCGACTTTGTCGAACGAAATTTCGTCCTTTCGACAGGACGAAATTTCGTTCGATATTGTTGCCGAAACCAGCAACATTGTTGCTAAAAACGGCAACAATGTCGAAGCAACATTCGACATTGTCGAAAGTATCGTTTAACTTGCATTGCGCATTCGACAATGTTGCTTCGACATTGTTGCTGGTATGGACGGGGCTTTACTAGCACGACACGCCTAGCGCTGCAAGTTGGACGAATATTTCACCGAGGTCACGGATCAGAAAGATCTTCAATTCGGAGCTTGCCCCATGGTGTCATATTCATATTAAGTTCCCATACATAGTTCCCTGCACGAGAGGTGTTGATCGTTGAATAACGACCGGCGTGGTACGTCGATAGCGATGCAGGTCGGCAATGATACACCGGCGTTTCAGCGTCAGCAGGTAAATATCAGCGACGTCTTTGATGTCTCGCCGCCCGCCAAGCGTGCGCGGCAGAGAATATTTCGATCTGCTGGAGGCGGGCGGTACATGAGTCCCGTCGCCGTGGCAGTTGCAATAGAGTAGACCGCTAGACCGCCGATCGAAATATCGATTTTGTGACACTTTGGACACTGTAAACGTTACCCGGTTGATTGCGTCCCACCCGACACAAAATAGGTCATTTCGGAGACGTTGTTCCCAGCCAATCTCTTGGTACTGAAAACTAAATCTGACACAACAAAAGCAAACATGCATTTGTAACAAAAGATACAGCACAAAATAAGCATACAAAAACTAAAGCCAGGTTTGATCGGCTTTTACAACCACCGGCCTGGAAACGGAACGGGCCTATTCTCAAAGAAGTAGATAGGAAGTAAATAACTAAGGAAGTGAATAAGGAAGAAAGTGTGGAGGAAAGTTAAGTAGTAAGCAAACACTTTATATAGCGCCGAAATCAACAAATGCATCGAGGCGCATTACAGCCCCAGAACCCGTAAAACCATACGGGACAAGAAGCACTGCTGTCGCATAGAAATCGAGCCACGAGTCCCGCTATCGCCTCCGCCGCTCCGTCACTTTAGGCGGCGGTACTGTTTTTACCGTCGTTTTGTCTCTCTTCGGTGTGCCTTTGCCGAAGGGCTGAAAAGCCCGCCCGGCATAGGCACGCCAAAGGGCTTTATGATGTGCTCTTCTTACTCGTATTATAGTTATTATTCTTCTTTTTAACGGTACACTCGAAGACCAATTATCTCAGAATGTACTGGACCGATCTTCACCAAATTTTCAGTGACGTAATTGTCTCGTTCCTATCTATACCAGCTGGTCTGACTGCCGTGATGTAGGGCAAGGAAATGTAGACTTTTTGCAGCACTTATAGACAGATCGTCGATATGGCGCTAGCATTAAGCTTTTCTTAAACCCACTGATTTAGTTTTATTTAAATGACGTGACAAATCTTCACCAATTAACTTCACACAGTAAACGACATCATGCCCTACAACATGGCGATCGTATCGTAACCGTAGATTACTGTGACGTCACTTCACCCTATGTATTATACTCCAAGCAACAGCTGTGCAAAGTGAATGCATTTTGTCGACAACACGCCGACGCTGCTTACGCTGCTTGCTTGTTTGGGCTTGTTTGTTTGCCCCCCC
>Ga0066187_1000769_pt1 | contig 10478 bp, 6 predicted proteins | sample WorMetexBAHAMAS1_FD_58706 | JGI IMG/M metagenome (GOLD analysis project Ga0066187, IMG submission 58706) | Marine gutless worms symbiont microbial communities from Max Planck institute for Marine Microbiology, Germany - Inanidrilus exumae... | ecosystem: Host-associated > Annelida > Digestive...
GGTTACTGGCGGTCACCGGTCGCCGGTCAGTACGGTCCCCGGTGCTAATAAATAGCCAAAAATCGAAATCCACGAAGACCAATAAATATGCAAACTGTCTGTTAAAAGGACACGCTAGAATGTAGAATAGTGATCGCGATTTTATTACCATGTTTCAATAACCATGTTTCAGTCATTGCATTACATTCTTTGGCGACCATTATTCTTATAACCGCACTGTAATTCGCTATTCATTTGGAAGAATAATGATCGTGAAAGTAGTTCTTTATCTGCGTGTGTTGCTGCACGAATCGTCATTAAAGTAAATAAAAATGATGTTAATTAAATTTCTGGGGTGGAGTCTGGGGAGGGGGCAAAGCCGCAAAACCCCAGGCAAAAACATTTATATGGAAAATTCCCTGTCGTATGCCTGAATCAGACATAGCATCAGGCTGCGCAGCATGGCGGTCTACTTCCTCCGCAGAAGGACATTATTAGTGACCCTTACTCTACATGTGTCCCAAAGGACGGTCTCGGTCCATATCTAATTGTCACCACATCCGCCCACCCAACGCCGACTGGCTGCTGCCGTGTGCTGCATGTCATGTGGCCATCTAGCATCAGCCATTGCCACTCTTGCACACGGCACACTCATCAGCAAATAGTGATGCGCAAGTTCGTAAATACGTTTTCTTTGCCAATATGTGGTCGACTGTGAACATTGCTGAGCAAAAGTAGATTGCACATATAATGAATGCAATAAAAATGGTTCCGCTGAACATACCGCTGGCCCACCGGACTCAACCGGCGTTGCCCCCACCACAGATTAATTAGAATTACATAGTTTTCTGACTCTTGATTTGTAGGCAATATTATATGCAGATTTAGGTTTTTCATTAGAAGTAATGTAATGGTAATATAATGAACTACTTTTCATTTAAATCATGACTATATTTATAGCCACGTGTCTCTAAAAGACGTCTGGCATGTCTTGGTTTCAGTGTCGTCGAAACATATTGAGTAATGTGGACAAAGGTAGGGGCCCCCAAATTTCTACCAACGTTTTAAACTAAAAAGATCTTACTACCGACAGCACTGGTGGAGGCCAGTGGGAACAGCTCTGGTGGAGTCCGGTGGGGACAGTTGTATATTCATCAGAACCCCATAAAAGTGCACAATGAACTGACAACGTATGTGCGTTTTCTTCAGGAAAATGTGGGTGGACCTAATAAGTGCCAGTTTTATGAGGCAACATGGCAGTGTGTTAACTGTTTAGCAGATAGCGTTTCAAGTGTGCTTCTGGAGGTTGATGAATGCCAGTGTTGACTTGTACTCACGTGGTTCCCACCATGCTTGTCTGTGTAGTACGGCAGTGGCACCATCTGTGAAACTACCATTGCTCCTCTTGAAATGTTTATTCACTGCATGACAGTAGTACTCTTAGGCAGTGGATTTTGCATATTGAAGTTCATGGATTTCAATTTTTAGATGGACCCCTAAAACTGCTTTGGCAGCCTTAAAGTGAGTTTGATCAGGTGCTGTACCTAGGGCCTGAATGGACGAAACACAAACACCATGTGACAGTTGATGGCTTGTCGAACATGGCTGTTACTAACCACAGCTGGCCATATTCAGATTCGATCCTAAGGTCTCACATGCCATAGTCAGACATGTTGCCGTTGGGCAGTAGACCACAGCGACTTGCAGTTTGTTTGCAACTGAGTGCCCACCCATCTTGCTGCATGTAATGTGTAGGTTCACATATGAGATAGAGGAGATTAGTGTTGTATTTTTGAAGACTTCTGGAAGTGCATTTCAGTGATGAACAATTACACAGACCTGTTCGTAAATGACGTGACGAAACTGTGCTTCTGATGAAATGCATCAGTACATTAGAAGTGTACTACGGGAAAGCAGTTGTGTTGTTGTGAACTTGTGTAAATGAAAAATGTGATGTTTAGTGTGCCATTGGTCTATAATGGTGATAAAAGTGGTCCTGTGTTACTACATGACCAGTGACCTTCTGATTGTTGCATTTCAGATGGAGAGTTCTGAGGGGTCCAAAAAGCCAGGCAAACGTAAGAAGCTGGCGAAAGGGAAGAAAAATGCAGCAGCAAGTGATGATCCAAGTAACATGGTGGCAAAGAAGCCACGTTTAATTGAGAAGAAAGTTGGTGGTGATAAAAATGGCAGTACACGGATGGTGCCACGCAACCGAATGCCACGGCATTATCCAACCGAGGAGCGGCCTCGTAAATTGCGCCGTCATCAGAAGCCATTTAGCCAGCATAAGCGCTACCTGAGGCCATCCATTACGCCTGGCACGATATTGATTATCGTTTCCGGCAGACATAAGGGCAAGGTATGTTCAATTTATTTTGTAGTGTAGTACATGTTTTTGTGCATGTTTCGCTACTACTACTACTACTTCCATTTAGTTTTTCCAGGTGAACCTGCATTATCCGGTTTCCCTCCACCTGTTCTGGAAGAGAACCTCTGCTTCTGTTACACTGGGTCTGATGCCACTTTCTTAATTTTGTGTGCATTTTACATAAATGTAAAGTATTACAATCACGACATGCCTACCTTTTGTCTTGATTTGCTGTACAGATGGAAAATGGGATTTTGCAGTAGAAATGCATAGAAAATCAAACCCAAGTTCACCTGAATAATTTTGATCAAATTCCGTGTTTGTATACATGCTAATTCATTTGTTGACTCACTATATACTATCTTCTCTTTCAAGGTGCATTTCAGTGATGAATACACAGACCTGTTCGGAAATGAGATGACGAAACTGTATGGTATCTGATGAAATGCATTAGCATCTTGCAGTTGTAGTATTGTGAAACTTTTTCACAACTGTAGGTACTTACTATGGAGTTTGATGCTGGATATGGTTATTTTTAAAATGTTATTTTTGAATTCCTTGTTATTATTTCAAAGTAGTTAGCAGTTGTAAGTGGCTGGTGGTGCATTGGTGATAAGTAAATTGTTACCGGTACTCAAAATGTTAAAACAGGATGCAAAATGTTGTAAATTATTTTATTTCAGCATGTTGTATTTCTGAAGCAGCTGCAATCTGGTTTACTCCTTGTAACAGGTATGGAGATATTGCATTTGTACTTGTTAATTTAGCATAACTTTTCAACTTAATTACCGTGTGATGGTTTGGCTTATCTCACAGCAGTATGTGGCATGTGTTACAGATGTTGTGTGTTGTTTCTTAAAAGTCGCCATCAAAAATAGTGCAGTACAGTCGCATCTGGTTGCAACAGCCATACTTAAATTTAAGTAATGCTAAATCTCTACTTGAGTGTGCTTACTAATATAAAATGCGTTGTACCATTACCATTTAACCGCTGGTCTCTGCTTAAATCTCCACTTAAGGTAAGCATCAGTTTTCAGCCACTTAAAAGATAAGTAGCAATTTTTACACAATAATTTTGACTGACAAAAGGCACAAACCGCGCAATGCAAAAATAATTGAGTAACTCAGTGGGTATAATGCATGTTAACTTTAGTAAAGCAGTAAACTGGCATATTACCATAGTAGTAATGAAATACAAGCAACCAGAATACTGCATGTTTATAAACATGGCATTAGCAGACATTCAGTGCTGTCAGCCTGCTGGCCTGTGCTGCTGGCTGTGTGCAGCAGCGAAATAGTGAACATGATATCATGTGACTTGCAACAACCAGTCACATCAGTATACTAGATGGAAAATACTCTTAAGAGAGTACAACTCCCCACAAAAGCTGATTAGATCCCCCGGCACACGAATGCGGCCAACTCGACAAACGCTTGTGGTCAACTCGACACGCGAGGTATAAAACAAAATAGTCTAAAACTAGTCAAAACCTAAACCTTAATCCTATATTAAGTTTTAAAAGTTTTCAAAAATTTATAAAGAAATTATTTTAAAAAAAATTAAGTCTTGACCTAGGCAGCAAAATTTATACTAGCATTCTTGTTCCATTGTCTTACCAACTAGGCTATTGCCGCTGCTCGAAATCATTGCTATTTCTAGGCGTTTTATGCTGTGATATATAGTGAGCAATCTGTATAAGTCAACCATTGCTTCCACATCCCTCTACCAATTGTAACGAAATACGAACTTGGTCTTCCCTTTCCCCCTAGGAACCTTCCCACTAAAATTTGGTACAAATCCATCCACAATCTTTTTAGTTATCGTGGTCACAGACAGACAAACCAGTGTCAGTAAAAACATACTCCCTCGCTTTCGCGTGGAGAATAAGTATTTATTTGAACTCAGTGCATCCAAATTGTTGTGACACTTAACTCTCCACCTTATTATGTAGTGCTTAAATTTTTGGTCATGTAATGACTCTGACTTATGTGGAGATTTAGTCAAAGTTGTGGCCATTAGTAAGTGCCGATTTAAACTTCATTTAAGTATGGTTGATGCAGCCAGTTGTTAGTAAAAGTTGTGAGTATAATGTTCTGTATGCTGTTTGTATTCACACTCATCTTATTTTGAAACATCTGCACTTATTGTGCCACGGTGAGTGCAGAATGCTGGCATAGGGACGCTTTTGTTTTCTTTTCTCACATTATGTAGACTTAAGAGGAAGTTGCATGCAGTCTGTGGAAGAGCACTATACCAAATGACCTTGGGGTAACAACACTAAGGGTCACAGGTAATCACATACATTAAACTGTGGTAATATCTTGGAAGTGGTGCAACAAGATGACGTAACAGTGGCACCGTTTGAGATGACCTTGAATGATTTCAAAGGCCATTTAGCATATCACAATTTTGCAAACCTTTTCTGATGGAGTATATTGTACAGTCAACACTACCGTAAATGGGCACATCAATTTTGCAGACCATTATGGTTGTATAGCCTAGAAGTAATAAGATGTAAACTTTGAACATTTGCTTGGTGTGTTGAGGTGGTAAACAGAGACTACTGCTGACTTGTTTATTAAATTGTAGAGAGTTTATGAATGGAGACTAAGAGTCTTTTCATTGTCATTCAGTGACTTCTGAAATGCTAATGTGCTCCAATATTAAGTTGACGTCAGACCTTATGCCCTGCAGAGAGTACTCAGTATTCTGTAGACACCTGGTCTGATACATTGTTATTAAATTGTAACGTTTTCTGTTGCTTGTAATGTATCATTTGTCTTAGATGTTAACTGCTGTTTAATTGCTAACAATTAAAGTTCATGTACAACTATTTGTTTTATTGTTATTGTGTGCTAGATGCTGCTACAGTGTGCATATATATATTGTCAAGTATAAACTTGACTTAATCAAAAGAAAAACATTGTGATTGTTTAGGTCCTTACCCACTGAATGGATGTCCCCTGCGACGTATCAACCAGATCTATGTTATTGCGACAAAGACGAAGCTGGACATCAGTGAGGTCAAGCTGCCCGACAGGCTGAATGATGCCTACTTCAAGCGCAAAGAACTGAAGAAACCCAGGCACATGGAGGGTGAGATCTTCGACACAAAGAAAGAGGTAACAGCTTGTTTGATGAAAATTGCACAGATTTTTTTTTGCTAAAATGTCTAACGATAGTTTTTATACGTTGTTGTTTTTGCATTTCATAGATTTTCGTTAGTGTCTGTTGCAAGTTGGCAAATTGTGTCTTATTTTGCTTATACAAGTATGAACTGTTATTATTTATGAGGTGGTAAAACAGACTACAGCTGACTTGTTTGTTAAATTGTGAGAGTTTATGAATGAACGAATGGAGACTAAGAGTCTTTTCATTGTCATTCAGTGACTTCTGAAATGCTAATGTTCTCCAATATTAAGTTGACGTCAGACCTATAAATGCCCTGCAGAGAGTACTCAGTATTCTGTAGACACCTGGTCTGATACAATGTTATTATATTGTAACGTTTTCTGTTGCTTGTAATCTAAATATTCCAAGTCTACATCATTAGTGTAATGCATTTAACCCAAAGTTGTCTGTTCTCTGTGATACAGATGAGCGTTGGCTATGGGGTTTGAAACCCATTTGTATGGAGTCTTTAGTTAAAGAGAAATGCAGAGTGGATTTTGGGCCGAATAAGGCACTTCTTTACTTTTTGGAAAACAATCACAATGATGTTAATTATTCAGTGTTAGTTTGTTTGTAACTGTTTAATTTTAAGCAACTAAGACTAAGTTGAATCGCAGTAGTTATAGTAGCTGGTATTAATTTTCATCGCGCGACAAATCCGCATCCGATGGATTTTGCAAATGAAATCTGCATCCAACAGATGCAGATTTCGGCTGGCTCTGTCACGTCCCTACTGTAAACTGTTACAAAGTGCTTAAGAGTTTACCAGGACATGGGTTTTTAAAGGCACAAATTGGAAAATATTGCATTGTTTCTCACCACTCTATTGTGAAGGGGGAAATCCTTGTTCTAGTTCTGCCATTGCGTTGGCTGACTACCATCGAACCAACACCACCATCACTGTATTTTACAGTGTTTTCGGCGGTCTTTCTGGACGCTGTTTCCTGAAAACTGCTCCTCACTATTTTGTGATAGTCATCTACTAAATGCCGCATAATTTGATCCCGCGTGAATCCATGGCCAGTTGGAGTCCTCTCATTCCACTGCCGAGAGTGTGCCTACAAAGACGCCCACAATGGATAAGCATGATCTCACCTTCCCATGTGTACCCACCCATGCTGCACTGACAGTCGTCTTCTGTGCCATGCGTGCGCCATTCACGATCCATGGTTGCGGTCAGCAAAAATGGTCCAGTCGCAAAAACGGGAGTTGATTTCCACTACTAAAATCGTTTTTGTGCAGTTCTATTACTGAAACCAAAATTTTGAATTTGTTTCGATTACCATTTTTGATTCACTACGCATTAGACTTTAGGTGCAGTATCAGTGAAAGGTTGGGCAAAGTTGTGCACACCAGATCCATAAATGCTGAAAGACAATCATTCCCACGCTTCAGTGGTGGCAGTGTGATTAAAATCTGCTGGGAGCTGGAAAAGCAGTTATGGTCCAGGCGCTGTGCTGTACTTGCTGAGACCGTCGCGACAGTCACACTTAGTGCAGCACCTACCATCACGTGCAGTGAGCAATTAGCACATTCCAGGACAGCTGGAATGATTTTGAAGGCGTGACATCCACCTGTTTCCGAATATCGGATATCGATTATCAACCCTAGCTTTGACACCGACCGATATACGCCACCGGCACTGTGCTGACATGTCAAAAAAGCAGCGTCACCGACCAAGTGGCAAATTCCTGCCTCCTAGCAACACTACCTAGTTCCTTTAGTTTTGTCTCTTTCAACTTCTAGCTGTAAATCCTAAGTACTTCAGTGGTAGTACTGTTATTGGTGGCCTGTACCCGTGGGCCCATATGGTCAATGGTTGTGAATTAACCATACCTCTTACCCCATGTTTGTTCGATTTATCAGGTTGTTTATCTGCTTAAACTATGGAATTGTGCAACCGTTTATTGTAACATATGATTTAAGGCCCACAGTATTGCAACATTACGATGAATGTGTTACATGCATTGAATTATTGCTGTGCAGGTTTATTCTGTAAGCGACGAACGCAAGCAGGACCAACTGGAAGTCGACAAACAGTTGCTTAGCGTCGTCCGCGAACATCCAGAGAGGAAATTCATGTACAGCTATCTTACTTCGCTGTTCTCGTTAAAAAGCAAGGAGTATCCCCACAAGATGGTGTTCTAAGTGGCTGTCTGACACTGACATTCTTGTGTGTTATTGTCTGCTGGAAATGCATTGGTATATTAAATGCATTTTAATTCTTCTGTTTCATTGATGTTTGGCTTCTTTACAGCATCACATGCAAAAGTTGTGCATTTCAACCACCAGTTTCTATAATTTAACATGAATGCAGCATAATGTGTGACTACTGACTAGTTGTTTCTTCCAGAAGGTTGAAAATGTTATCGACTCCATACAAATAAGAACTTCATTAAGACAAGTAGAGATATAGCCATCGGCTGATGTGTAAATTGATGATACAGGATATTGCAACTGGCATTTAATGTCTCGTTGATGGCTAGTCATTCCAAAAGGCTATTACATATTACATGCAGTTACAGTTAAACAGGTGCCACACTTTAAGGTCCAATGAACTAGCCTTGTACTAGTATAAAAATCAGGTTTGTTCACATGTGGAATATTGCTAAAGTTTGAAGCCTAAAGCAGTGTGATGTTAGGTAATCAGAAAAAAAATTAGCTTTTCCGTTGTTGCATTGTCGAGTAGTTGGATGCAGAGATGGACTTCTTAACAGGCAACTAGCCTACGATTTTGCTGGAGTCAATCCGAGTTTGATTGATATTGTCAAGTACAAGACCAGGTGCAGCTGCACCCGGTAAGCATGTGCGCACCTGTTGCTATGGATGCGGTAGCGTGGTCTGTGTTCATCTGTTGGTCACATTTGTGAGCCCCTCAAAAACGGCTGGACTGACACTGTTCCGCCTTCTGTGAATGATCCGCCCAGCTCCCCTGCAAAGTAGCCTTTTGTCAAAATTCTTTGACCACTTGTTTGCATATTACTGACCTCACCACACTCATTTCAGAGACGGTTTGTCAGTTGTCCTGTCATCCATGAGCTAGGACTTCTTACGATCAACCTACGTATCAAATTTGAAGTCTTCTATCTAATTACAAAGGCACTACAAAATGCAGAAAATGTTTGGTGTCGTTAGGGTTACTGGTACTCATGGTCAACTGGTCATGGGAATAGTACCATTCGGCAGAATAGACAATACAGCAATGGAAAAAAGCTCAGCAATTGCTGGGATGGCAGACAGTTGCTAAATGTAAACCTGAATTAAAACCAAATTTATAATAGCCAGCAAAACCTCTAACTCGGAGGTCTCTTGCAGTGATGGGCAAATCACAAATCAAATCACATTCCATAATCAGAAATCATTTGACAAAATGATTTAAATTGTAATGCTAAATCAAATCACCATGTCAATCCAAGATAAATCCCGATTTAAAAAAATTTACCAACGAATAAAAGCCATTTAATTCAAAGAGTTCAGTGAAACAGTCTATTCACACTACAAATACCTACAGTGGCATTCTAATTGGCTAATAATTATGATTTGAGTCTACAGAAAAACCGTACTCATTGTCCCAAGTGACTAAAATTTGTGATTTAGTCAAATGACAAATCACAGATAACCAAATCAAAGGTTTCCAAATCATATATTTTTTAATCAAATCACAACATGTGATTCAATCATGATTTAAATCAAATCATGATTTGATTTTGCCCATCACTGGTCTGTTGTTTTGTAGGCGAATCTGGACACTCAGCTGATGTTACGCTCACAACCACACTGTATTATAGTAATGTATTTCAAAATTTTACAACTGTTCAATAAATGCCATACAAAAAATAACGATACAGTATCTCGTTAACTCCGACACGACACCAGTCAGTATACACGTGTCTCACAGCGCAGGTGTATAGGCCTATGCCTACAGTCTGTATGTGCGCGTTGCATTCGCTGTCCATCAGTCCGCCTTGCTAAGACGTGGCAGCTGATATGAAGTATCTGTTCTCTGTGGTAACCCTCATTATCAAAAACTAGTTCAGTATGTGCCACCATGCATCAAGTAATTAATTATTTATATGTTAAGTTCTCGAGGCCAAAATTTTGGCCTCACCGTAACAGCGCGACCTCAAGGCTGAAATTTTGGGACTCGGGTTCCTAGGTTTGGCCTCAGTTTAGAGCATTTCGCCTCACTTAATATTAATGTAATACACCAACACAACAGTCACGTAACCCACGGGATAAAAAACGCTTATTACGATCGGCTAAAATCTACCAAGCTACGAGTGTTAATGTTCGTTCCCAACCGATACGTGGCGCCGCAGGACGCGTACGGTCTGAACGAACCTTACGACAGAAATAACCGTAATAGAGCGTTAATAACCATACATGTAATTATTTCAGGGGGAGGGGAAGGGACCAACCTCCGCTCGCCAAATCCTGGATCCGCCGCTGGAATCCATTTCGGATTCCAGTAGCGAGAGGTGAGAAAGTCGGCGATACGGCCTCTTGCCAAATTACTTTGGATACTTGTTATGATCATGATCTCGTTCAGCTGTTAATTTAGTTTCCATTTAACAAATATCCTTTCATGTGTATTGTATTTGTATTTATACCCTTGTGGTGAATAAACGACACCTCACTACGTGAAGGACAAAGTTCTTATCGAAAAAGTACAAAGAAGGTTTACAAGGTTACCTCATTTAAAGAACATCCCTTATGATCGAGGAATGGCTACCGATATTAAAATTATGGTCACTGGAGGACTGACGAGTGCGTGCTGACCTAATCGAGGTTTTTAAGATAACTCATGGATATTCGTCAGTTACACTTGATTCATTCTTTCGACTAGCAGGACACGAGGTCATCCATGGAAGTTAAAGAAGAAAAGAATTAACACCGATCTACGACATCATTTTTTCTCTGACCGTGTTATAAACTGGTGGAATAAACTGGACCATG
>Ga0066187_1000771_pt1 | contig 10470 bp, 10 predicted proteins | sample WorMetexBAHAMAS1_FD_58706 | JGI IMG/M metagenome (GOLD analysis project Ga0066187, IMG submission 58706) | Marine gutless worms symbiont microbial communities from Max Planck institute for Marine Microbiology, Germany - Inanidrilus exumae... | ecosystem: Host-associated > Annelida > Digestive...
TATTTTGCATGATCCCGCCATTAATGATATGCAATGATGATAAAACGCTATTCAATGTTACTTCAATCATGGCTTTTTTGATGGACATTGAGTTGTCAGGGGATTGAGCATTTGCATGACCTGTTAGAAAGATGATTCCAATAATTAGCAATAAAATTTTTATTCTTGACATATTCATCTCCTTGCAAAATGTAATTTCACTGAGACCGTAAGTGCCAGGTGCAGCAGTTGAAGGATAGAAACTTGTTTTGGAGCTTTTGAAACAGATGAATGAAAGATTTCCCACTGCGACAGGTTGAACCTCAATATGCAGCATGATCACATCCCTCAACCACCCCAATCAAGACAACCCGTTCCATGAAGTTTTATGACCGATAATGGCCATTATGTCAAGAAGGCAGATTGAGCCAAATCTTCTGAAATACACGTTTTTTTAGATTTTGAAACCGATTCCGTGAGATCCTGTTTTGGGTCGGTATTTCAACTGCCCTGTTTCAGGACCACAGCTTATTTATGCCAGATTCGCAGTTTGCATAGATATGGATTCGGCGTTTTTCCCTTGTTTTTTAAAGCTTTATAATCTAATCTGTCCCGCATGGGTTCCGTCAGGCCAATCATATCCTTGATTGGTATTACGCCTAAGTGATGAAAAAGCCAAAAAATTCTAGCGCAATAAAAACATGATCAAAATTAAAAACGTTGCACGCCTGTTTTTCGCTCTGTTGGTTTCTTTGTTTCTAAGCAATTACCTTATCCAAACCTGTTTTGCCGAAGAGGGTACACGTGATCTTCCAACCACAGCGGATAAGAACACCAAAGAACAATTCTCTATAACGCCGGTTAAAAAAGCCAAGGGGAAATGGCGAATCGGGTATTATGAAGGCGGCAATTACCACGAGTACCACACAAATCTGAATGCCACCATTCAAGGCCTGATGAGTTTGAAGTGGATCGACGAAACGGAGTTGGCGGACCTCAATGAGGTTACGGGAGAATCCCTTTGGGCCTATTATTCAGAAAACATTAAAAGCGACTATCTTGAGTTTGTTCCCGATGGTTTTTATACTGCCGGTTGGGACAATGAAAAGAGACGAAAAATAAAAAAAGCTCTCATTTCACGGCTCAATGATAAAAAAGACCTGGATCTGGTACTTGCCATGGGGACATGGGCGGGCTTCGATCTTTCCCGAGGGAATCATCAAACCCCAATCATCGTGCTTGCCGCCAGCGATGCGGTATCATCCGGGATAATAAAAAACATCCATGATTCGGGAAACGATTTTGTTCATGCCCGGGTAGATCCCGGCCGGTATGAACGTCAACTGCTTGTTTTCCATGCAATTATCGGTTTTAATGCTCTCGGCATGATCTATAGAGATGATGATGCAGGCAGAAGCTATGCTGCTGTTATCGATGTTAACAAGGTGGCTAGAGAAAGAGGTTTTGATGTCGAGCCTTGTCATTTGGAATCGTCAGCCAAACAGACGGATGACGAACAACGCCTAATCTATTGCTTTCGAAACCTTATAGAAGAAAAGAAGGTTGATGCCATTTATGTAACCGGTCAGAAGGCTGTCAATAAAAAAACGGTACCGATTATGGCGCGCATCGCAAAAATCGAAGGAATCCCCACGTTTTCCCAATCAGGGGCCGGCGAGGTTAAACAAGGGCTGCTTCTCAGTATGTCCCAAAAAGGTTTTAAAAAAGTTGGTCAATTTTATGCTGAAACCATCGCAAAGTTATTCAACAACGCCAAGCCTCGGAAATTAAACCAAATATTTGCCGATCCGGTAAGAATTGCCATTAACCTGACTACGGCCAGTGTCATAGAGTTTTATCCCAGTTTGGATGTGTTGAGTATCGCGGATGAAATCTACCGGGATAACAAACAGAATACGCTACCATGACCGATAAAAGAACCATCGTTTCCGCTCTTCTTGTGCTTGGCGTCACTTTCTTAATAGTGCATGAGTACTATTTTACCCGTCCGCAGCAAGAAGACTACAACAAAAGAGCCATTGAAGAAACCCTTGAAAAATATGAATTGGTAAAAAAAACCGAATTAACACGTGAACTCCGTTATCGGACCCTTGGCATCGTTAAAGACAGGAAGAATTGCTTTTCAACGCAAATTACCTATTCCGAAAGAAATAATACCTGTAAAAGAGAATATACCTACCAAATCGTTCAGTTGGCCAGGGAAAAAATCCGATCTGCGCCAATGCGCGGGCTTTTTATCCGGTGTATCAGAGAGTGCCCTATCGCCGGAAGTTTGTGTAGTGGAGAAGACGGAACAAGTGAACAGCAATGTATCCAGATGGAAGCGCAATGTATTGAATACTGCCTCGATGAATTCTGGCGAGGTGGCAATATTATTTTTGGCGATACATACACCCATAAAAATAAAAAGCGTAAATGAACTCAGCAAAAGAAGATTTTTCATATGGCATTATTATTTCTTATCGTGACTCAAGAACGATTAGGTTCATAAATTGGATTGAATATGAAGAAATTTCTTAGAAAGCATCTGGACGTATTTATTATTTTCGGGTTGCTCTCGCTCTTAATCATTTTTTTTATGTGGGACTTGATAGTCATTACCATATATCCCGGACACACGGGTGTTTATTTCCGGCGTATATTTAACAAGGGTACGCAGATCGACAGAAGCTATGGAGAAGGGGTTCACTTTATTCTGCCATGGAACAAAATGTATGTATATGATGCAAGAATCCATGAACTGAAACAAAACGTAAAAGTATTGAGCAAGAACGGATTAACCATAAACGTAAGGGTTTCCGTTCGGTACTACCTCCTGAAAGATGAAGTCCCCTTGTTGCACCAAAGAGTGGGGGAAGATTACGAATCCAAAGTGATCATACCTTCCACCATATCATCCGTGCGTGAGGTTATTGGTGGGTACAAACCGGAAGAATTGTACACCACTGCCCGCCATGTGATGCAGGACGAAATTCTGATTGGAACCATTGAGGAGACCGGACGGCTGCCCATTATCTATTCAGATATGATCATCGAGATGATCAAATTGCCGGATATGATCAACAAGGCCATTGAAAACAAGTTGCGTCAACAACAGCAGTTTCTCGAGTACCAGTTCAGGATCAATAAAGCCGAACGCGAGAAACAAAGAAAAAAAATCGAAGCTGAAGGCATACAAATATATCAGGATATCATTAAAAAAAGCCTTTCTGAAGATCTTCTAAGATGGCAAGGAATTCAAGCCACAAAAGATATTGCTGAATCCAAGAATGCAAAAATCGTTATTATCGGCGGTAAAGACGGCTTGCCCATCATCCTGAATACGGAAGACAGCAGTCGCACACCGGTACAGTCTGATTCTGATATCAACAACAAAAAAGATGCCGCATCCCCGCTCAAGGAAGGTGCTGAAACTCCCAAGGACAAAAAATCGGAGAAAATGGACGAAAAGGAGGCGGGAAGCAAGAATCTGTCCGCTAAATCCCGGCCGGAACAACCTGCTGAAGACAGCAAAAATTATATAGATGCCATAAAAACTTACTTTGAAAAGCTGAGCCAAACCCCACCGGTTGCCGGTAATAATACGGCTGAAACAAAACGTAAGGAATAGAGGACTCCAACCATGAACATAGCTTTGCTGTACGTTTTTTTAAGTCTAGTCGTTGCGATTTTTGGCGCAAACAGAAAATTCGGATTCTGGGGTTACTTTTTTGGATCACTTTTATTAACCCCTCCCGTCGGACTGATCCTGGTGTTGGCATCGGATCGAAAGCCGGACTAATAGCAGCGCCCTGATGTGCAATGAGAGTTAAAAGTTATTCATTAGAAAATCGTCCTGTAATGAAACAAAACCGTCCTGATCTATTCAACTCGTTTCGATCCCGCAACCCCTCAGCACCGGAAACCGTAAAAAAACTTTCCTTTGAATGTTTGACCACCCAAGAGATCATCTCCTTTTCCAAAGAAAAACAGACGGAACTTAAAAGAGAACTAAATCATCTGTTCCCAACGATCTTTAAGGAAAAAAAAGATTGGGAATATATGGTCCGCCATTTTTTTTACACGCCCAAAGGCAACACCATCAGAGAGGCTGTATTTGCCAGGGATAAACAAGGAGAACTCGTTGCGCTGGCCGCGTTTGACAACGGAATTTTCTCCGTTGAACAAAAAGAGGTCAACATTATCTATATTCATATTCGAGCGGTGTTGCCGGAATATCGCGAATATCGCATCGGAAGAATCATTTCCAAGGAAATATTGAGATCCCTTAAGCCCGACATCCTTTTTACCACCTGCGTTCAGCTCTCATCATATTATTCATGGACCCGAATAACAGACCGGGAAATCGTAAAAAACTATCAGTTTTTCCCCAGGGTTGATACTGTCAATCATTTTAAGAAAACAGTCTGTCTCCCTATTAAGAATTTGGACTTCATCCTCAGATGTTTCCGGAGGATCTATACAAATCATGTAAAAGACGATCGGCAAAAACTTGAGGATGTGGTGAATAACATCACGGTTAAGATGGTCAGAAAGGGCGTGGACACCCACTTTAACTACCCCAAATGGGATGAAAACAATAAAAAATCGAAAATTGCAGAAGACCTGGGTGTAACTGAAAAAGATGCGATTCTTTTGGTGATAATAAAAAATGCCGATGAATAAAATTGAATGCACGAAATATCACAATTTTGGCAACTCTTTCATTATTCTCGATGAAACCCGAAGAATACTGATCGGTGAGGAGAAGAAGGATCATTTTGCTAAAAAAATTCTGAGCCCCGATACCGGTATCGGCGCTGACGGTCTGGTTTTTCTCTCCATCCCCGGACTTCAAAGAAATTCCGTACCCAGCTCGGATAAAGGCCCTGTCAATGCTATCGATTTTGTTTTCAGGCATTTTGAACCGGACGGCACTGAATCTTTGATGTGCCTCAACGGCGTTTTGGTCACATCCCTGTTCGTGTCCCAGAAGTTTGGGAAAAATAAATTTTCCGTTTTAACATCCACCAACTATAAATCCCCCCAATTGCTTGTGGCGGGAATTGATGACAACGGGCATTCGTTTGTCGAAGGCCTTGAAACCTCGAGGGTGGACAAAAAACTGGTCAGCCCCGATATCATCGAGCCGTTTCTTCCGGGAATCGACAGAATGAAGCCTCTTGAGATCCAATTTCGCAAAGATGATATCACCGGCATGGGCAATATGGACCCCATCATCCAAATTTCAGGATATATTATCTTTTCGGGAGAGCCCCATCTGGTCATTTTCACAGACCGGATGAGTGATGACAAGCGGTTCACCGACATTGTCTTCCAGACGCATCGTGAAAATAGAAGATCTTCCACTGGAGACAAGTTCATACGGGCCGTCGGCATGAGAGTGCAGAATAATTTCCAGCATCTATTTCCGAAAGGGTTGAATATCACATTTGCGCGAATCTGCCATGAACCGAAAGTGCTGATTCAATACCGATGCTTTGAAAGGGCTATCAACAAGGAGACATTGTCCTGCGGCACCGCAGCGCTTGCCTGCTCATCCGTTGCCATCGCCCTGGGATTGATCGACGATGCGAAAACCTGTATTTATCCCTATTTCTTTAACCGGTTTCACCCCGATTCTTTTTATTACATCTCCCCGGACGCATCCGGGACCCACCGGTGGAAGGTCACCGGAAACCCGAAACAAATCAGCAGCAGCATGTACTGTCAGGAACCTTCCGAGTAATCCTGCAGTTGCATAAACCTCATAGTTGTAAAAATTATATGTTTTGACATGCAACGGTTACGAGAAAGTCCTTTGCTGGAAGAAGCTGATCCTGGTTTCTGGTTCCTGGATTCTGGATATTCTCGATGCCACCATTGGGGCAATTCTGTTTTGCCAGTATCCAGTATCCAGTATCCAGTATCCAGTATCCAGTATCAGGCATCCAGTAACGGCCCCTTAACAGCAACATGTTCGTGCAACTCCGGACTCATCGGTAAAATAAATTGTTGCAACGCCGGGGTAATTCTCAGAATTTGATGTGCCGCGATCGCCAGGAATTCCATTGCAGACATGGCATGATCCTGGTTTCTGGATTCTGAGTGCTGGATATCAATGTAGCCACCAATTGAATTCAGCCAGCATCGAGCATCCAGTATCCAGTATCTGTTCAATAGAGGCAATATGTTCAAGCAGTGCTGTATGAGTTGGGAAAACTTACTGACGCAATGCCGGTAACTACTCTTCCAGTTCTGAAATCGTATGGCTGGCCGCTCTTAATTTTTCGGAAGTGATGCGCGCAATAGCCGCGTACAGATTCATCGTGACTTCCGGGTGTTCTTTTTTCAATCTCACAAAAGCATCCCTGCTCAATTTGAAGCAGGTGGTCGGTTCGCGGGCAACGATATTCGCCGACCTCTGGCCCTCATCCATAAGGGACATTTCACCGAAGATCGAGCCGCACGTGCTTGTCAGCAATCTTTTGTCACGGGTTTCGGAGATCGGGATAGAGACATCTACCGACCCTTTTACCAGAAAAAACATCGATTGTTCCGTATCGCCAAGGGATATGATTTTCTCATCTGCAAGAAAATCCACCTGTTCGAGATAGTTTGAAATGATTCGGCTCTCCCTTTCATCGATTCCCTTGTATTTAAATAACGCTTCAAGGGTGATCTCCTTGGGCAGATCCAGTTCATCCCTGTGCAGTTCCAATATACAGTCTTCCAGATATTCCACTGCAAGACTTGTGTCTGGAAAAAATTTATCCCTGCCGAAAGCGGAAACCAATCCCTCTTCTGAAAGCAGGCCCCACTGATTGCTGGAAGGATCGATATAACTGATAACCAGCTTAATATTCTGTTCCTTGTAGAATAGATAGGTTTGCTCCAGCACCTGACATCCGGTGCTGTCGATTCGATGAATTCGCTTCATATCGAGGACAATATATTGTCCCCCCTCGGTAACAACCGTTTCGATCTGATCCACAAGGTTATCGGCGGATCCGAAGAAAAGGGCGCCTTCCAGGCCGATCACGTATATTTTGTCGCCGTGCTTTTCCAGAATTTCAATAGATTTCTCGAACCGCTGTTTTTTGGAGATGAGCTGTGACCTTCGATGGATACTCCGGACGATTGAACGGCCCATCTGGGCGATGAATACGAATATGGAAACGAGAATCCCGACCGCAACGGCCATTATGAGGTTGAGTGTGAGAACGACAACCATTACAGTTACAATAATAAACAGGTCGAGCAGCAGGTCGCTTCTTTCTATCTGTTTCCTCGTAAATAATTTTTTTACAATCTCAATGCTTCTGTTGTTCATCAATTGAATGCAGATATAGATCACAACCCCGGCCATGACCGATTTCGGGATGTAGCCAATGGGTTTGCCGAGGATCAGAATAAAACAGAGTATCAATACGCTACAGCATATGCCCGATATTTTGGTCCGCCCACCGGATGAATGGTTGATCGTGGTGCGCCCCAGATAACCGGATACCGGAATACCGCCGAATATGGCACCCACCGAATTTCCAATTCCCTGGGCAATTAGCTCCCTGTTACCCCTGGGACGTGATTTCGTAAGATTTTGAAGCGAGACGATCGCCAGCAAGGACTCGATGGACCCCAGAACTGCAATGGCAAAGGCCGCGGGTATGATAATTGAAAACAGGTGAAGCGCAATATGGTCCGGGAAAATATTTAAAAAATTAAATAGGTTGGACAGAGAAGGGGTGGCAAATGGAACCTCGCCGATAACCGGCCCCAGCGTATCCCTGCAAAAAGTAAACATAAGGGAGTAGTAGATCATCGTCCCCCCAATGATGCCTAATATGTTCGAGGGAAACTTCGTTTTATATTTGCTTGCCTGGAACATGATCAGCATGGTGGAAAGGGCAACGGCAAGGGTTGGAAAAGATGTCTGGGACAGGCTGTTGAGTATCCCGCTTTGACCGTCCAGTTGGATGCCGAGACAGGGCCCGATCTGGCCGGAAATAATCAGTACGGATGTTCCGTTGATAATTCCCAGGACCACCGGATATGAAATATTTTTTACCAGGGTTCCGAGTCGCAACAGCCCGAACAGTATCTGAAAAATTCCGGCAAGGAAAGCAACGAAAAAGATGATCGAAATAACCGAAAGCATGTCGAGGTCTGAAGCGGGATGAAAATGGTTGGTATCGATCAGTTTTGTGATGACGGAGGCTAGAATGAACGCCGCCGGAACAACAGGCCCCGAAATCATGATTTTGGTGCTTCCAAAGATTGTGGCCAGCAATCCATTGAAAACCGAGGAGAACATACCCGCAATGATGCCGGCTCCGACGAACCGGGGCCCGAGGGGTGCAAAGGAAATCATGCCGTAAACAATGTTGCCGCCCATGGATAGGAGAGCTGCCGCAAGCGCTCCGGACAAATCCCCCTTTAGGTTTGAAAAATTGTATTTCCTTTGCATGAGACCCGCGCCTTAACCTATTCCATGACGCCGCCAAACGTCATTTGGCCCGACAGGTTCATCCCCCACCCAGCATAACCAAACTCGGTTCTTCTCCAATTTGGCTGGAGAAGAAGGATCCAAGGTTTTGTTTTGAAATCCTAACAGGTTATTACCATGAATGAACGGAAAGCTCCAATCTTTTGAAACAAACCAGCGCTATCTGCCTTTTTCGGTGTTTTTAAACATTTAACCATTTAAAATTCATTGACATTTTAATGCTGCTTCTTTACCATTTCGCGCCATATGCCTGATAGGAGTCCAGACCGTGAATAAACTCGAGCTATTAGATCAAATCAGAAATTGTTTAGCCCAAGAAGCATCTTCAATAGGAATTCTGTTGGAAAAATACGGTGATTTACCGCTTAAGGAGATCGCCAAAATCGCACTTGGCGAGCAAAAACCGATATCAAGTGCTTTAAAGAATGCAATTTTAAAAACTGCATCTCGGTTATACGATGCCGATACTGCAAACGAAGTCAGTTCTCATTTGGATCAAAACATCGTTTTTAACACAGCAGAGCATTTCGGATACTCAAAAGGATTTTTTCTCCAATCCAATATTTTTACGGCCTGCATGGAAAAATTCAGATCGCATAAATTTAATATTGTGCTCGCATGCAGCAACATCTCATTCAGAGATCCTTCTAGGCCGTCTACAATTGACTGGAAAGGTGAATCGACGAATCTAGTTTCGGTAAAAAATTCCAAGTGCACCCTATACAGCGCACCTCCTATTGATGAAGCGCGCTGGATGAATATTCCTGAAGATTTTCGAAACTTAATTTCTTATGAAGAACTACCGACCTCGGGCTTTATGGATCAGATGGGTCAAATTAATTCTACATTGTGGGAAAAATCATTCTGTCAGGACCCGGCATTCCCAAAATTGATTTATCTATCGCTGGAAGAGATCGCAACCCAACTGATAATAGAATCAATCAATCGTAAAGATCGTGTTTTTCGATTTTGCTTTGATCCTGAAAATATCAAATTCATGATAGATACCTTTGAGGGGCTTCCCTATTGCTGGCAACAACAAAATAAAGGCACCCACCTTTTCTGGTACAATATATTCCATAAAAGCAAATATCCACTCAGATTCGACGGCAAGGAATCGTTAACTTACAAAGATTTCAAACTTCAATTGAATTCTGATGAAATTATTGAAAAACTGACCGATAAAACAATCATTCCGGGGTTGTTTCTATGCCATTTAATTTTGCTGCATCACAATGCCAGAGTTTTAGGCGGACCCATGCAAATCCTTGCGATGCCGGATATTTGGCGACGGTGGTGCAAGGTGAATCAACTCGACACCCATGATTCCGTAACAAACGAATCACAAATGTCCATGTTTCCGTTATTATTCAATAAAGAGTTCAACCCCTTGAATTTCGATGATTTAATTGAATTGCCAATAGAAAAGCAGCACATCATGTTTGATCAAATGGAGCAGGTTTATGAAAATCTAACCCCGAAAGATATGATGTCCCTTTTTGCGTTTCCTGCCATAATTAATCAGAAAAAAAATCCTCATCCCTTTATCCAACTTTTGGAATATGGTGATCCAAAAATTATTTCCAACTTGCTGGAATTGGACAGTCGGTTAAAGTTACGACTGTAGCGTGTGTGTGACAAATATTCCCGGTATCTGCTGTTATTTTAGCCCGGATAGAGGAATACAGAAAGGTATTGGAGCATTTCTAAAGGCAGATATGCCTGATAATCTTGTTGATTTGCTGATACGATTTCTTTCCCAAAACGACGGTAAGCTATTAAAAACGTGCAGCAAAAAGGGAATTCGAAAAGCTGACTGATGATGGAACAGATGTGATTGAAGAAAAATATTTAGAGATTTTCGATTAGAGCGGTTTGGCATGGTTGTCATTTGGCAATAACAGCTTCGCATTCCTCAACCCATCCCTATGATCTACTAAAATAAGTGCATAGAGTTGTTGACGGGAATATAAATTGATTACCGC
>Ga0066187_1000773_pt1 | contig 10452 bp, 12 predicted proteins | sample WorMetexBAHAMAS1_FD_58706 | JGI IMG/M metagenome (GOLD analysis project Ga0066187, IMG submission 58706) | Marine gutless worms symbiont microbial communities from Max Planck institute for Marine Microbiology, Germany - Inanidrilus exumae... | ecosystem: Host-associated > Annelida > Digestive...
CCATGTAATACACACGTTACTTATACAACAGTTGTTCAAGTCCCAGAGCTCACAGCCGTATATGTAGTATAAATGGCGCTATAGCTATACTCTTCCCCTCCCTTCCTTCCTGGGTCGTCTTGACGGGCCGTCACGTGGACATCATTTTGTCAAACGACGACCGACACTGTCGGCCGAGTGGGCCGACAAGTTGGCCCATGTAGGCCTATCGCGGGCTTTAGTCGTCAGCGTGAATTAAAAGTAAGCTTAACATACAACTGCAGAAAAGCTCGTAATGAAAGCATTACCGTCGTACTTGAGCTTACAAGACCCGACTTGTATCAACGCGATTTTGCCGTGTTGTTGGCAAGTCCTGGAGTGATCATTGGTCACGTCACTGTGAATCGACCTACATGAGGGATCCCACTAAATAATCATCAGTCTTCGGTCGCGTAGGCAAAATGCCTGTTGACCGATCTTTTATGTGCTGACAGTGACGGGTTGTAGCCTACTTGATAGGCCTACTGGAATATTGCCTCGAAGGCGCTCTCAGCTGGACCATATCTCCATTCCATGCTGTATGTGTTGTAGGCACTGTGTCTGTCAAAACGTCCCTTGAAACATTGAATTTCACCGTCGGAGCCGTCACCACATCCTCCAGCATGTTGTTCCACATATTGACCACTAGCTCTGTTGCTGAAGAAATTCTGCCGTAACTGAGTTCTACTGTTTCCCTTTGTCAATTTCATTATTGGCAAGCCAGCCAGTTGCAGAGAGCACTGCCGTGCCGCTTGGCCGATACTCACTTCCTATCCCGCTGAGGGTAGGGGGCTAAGTTGGCCTAAGTGGCTGTTTACATCCGACGTCGATAACCGCGAACGTTTCCCATTTCGGTACTAATCGGTGTTGACGTATCTACAGATAGCATTTAGCAACTGAATAAAATTGCAATCGAGTCTTTATTCTCATGAATTCTCCAGAACATTTGACGAAAACCGTTTAATTTTAACTTGAACGGTAGTATCAATCGATATGGTGATATTGAAAATGTGCAGTTTTTGGCCCACCATGTATACAGATTAGATTAGTATATATCGCTCGACGCTTCGTTAACGGCTGTCGTAAATAAATCACGCGGCAGTTTCACAACATCCGGAGGCACCGAACATAGCGTCGCAATGTCACACATCCAATACAACAACAGCATGAAGAAAAACAATGCCACGCACCTAAAACACACCGAACGGACCTAGTCAGCTATAACGTAGGCCTACAACGTCTAGATACGCCGTACGATGCTAATTGTCTGTAGTATGCACACAACGGCGTTCTACCAACGTTAAGATAATAGTTTCGACGACCTCATGATGATAGTGAGTCATGCATGATTTCGCCTTGAAAGCCTTTAATCATAACTCTTGGATTGCCTGTTCCAGATAATAAGCACTATACGACTGTCTATATATGACTCTCAGTCTCAGCCGAACTCAAGGTTACGAACGTCCGCTGAAATCTCTTGACCTCTTAACTGTGCGCGTCCGCCAAATTTGGCAACTCGCGTGTCGACAAGATGCAGTCGGAGACGGCAGCCTTCGTCCCCGGTGCCGCCACCTGCGAACTAAACGAAACATGCCCGTCGTGTTTAATACGGGCCTATTCGGTCCATTATGTGATAACACGACGTCATCCACAAAACCGGAAGTACATAACGTACAACATTGTCGTCAGAGGATGACCGAACCACGTCGGCCACAGGTAACATGAAGAAAATTTGGTCAAATGTGGACGTGTGGTTTTCGAGACATGTGAGCGAACAGACAAACTAACAAACATACACGCTGATCGCAATACTTGGCATCACTACCGGGGTCAAAGTAATTATTTAAGTCAAGATTAAAGACTACATCACAAACCGTAGTCATTGTGCAGTTGTAATAGAAAACGACCTCATTGGCGAACTCCCCGCGTATTCGTTCCTGTATGTATCCGTTTTGTGACCGTAACCGTTAATCCTTCATCGTAAAAAAGACAGTTACGCCTCGCATCAAACTGTGGTGACCATCCATACGGCCTTCCATTCCTGACGTGCAAGCCTGGACTGGAAGACAGACAGACGAACAAACAGACAGAGTGAAATGCCCAACGCACCCTTCAGTGAAACAGCCGCGCATAACGTTGGAAAGTAGAGCAGGCCTATGTAGTCCGAAACTCTGCATTTGTCGATTTCATTTAAGAGGATTTTGTGGTCCGCAAATCGGTCGCTGTACTGTAATTTCCTCCGTTAAGTTTTATGAGTTGTTCTCCGCTGATCATCCTAGCGCCTGCACCAGGATGACACAGCAGCAGCCGGCGACCACTATTGGCCAAACTGCAAGCTACAGTACGTTCAGAGGCACGATGCAAGCAAAACAAATCTAAAATATCTATCAGCGTATAAAACTACATGTAGGCCTAAGTTTATCTGAGTAAATTATAAAGTTGTTTTGTTTTACCGTATACCCTTACTCAAACAAGAGCTCAGCAAGCCGACCGCGTCAAATTACAGTGAATACAAAGGACAATAATGCCTATTCACGCCAGAAGGCCAGTCGTTACTAGGGGTGCATGACAGCTTTTTAGGTCGCGTGGCTTTAAAACTAGATGTAACGAAATTATAGTTTGCGTAAAACTGGTAATTAATTTACGGCGATTTGCGCATCCGGAGAAAGCTGATTGTAAGAAGTGACCGGTATACGCCGTGGGCGGGTATACCCGGTCGCTAAAAAGTTACAGTACGTAACTCCCGGAACCCCAAAACATTTTTATTTTCTAAATTTTTATCATTCGACAGTAGTCTTTTCGCTTGCTGTATTTCATCATACAGTTTATTTTCGTGGGCCGGTCAGCTGCTGTTGTAGCCTTTTATTACGCTGGTTGCGTCTATAGCGGAAAACGTAATGTAGCGGTCTGGTGTCCGTCTGTCTGTCTGTCCCGTCGGCATACTCACCGTGACTCACCAGGGGGCAGCATACGACGCGGCCAGCGCACACGTTAAACTGAAAATAAGGAGGACCGACATACTTGTCATTATTATTATTATTTTATTAAAACAACGTTCACGTGGCAGTAAGTGCGCAAGACTAAGTCGGCGGCAGCGAAACAAAGACGTAGATCAGTCGTCAAACAGCAGGTGCCCGGTGAACGTTGTGTAGTCGTTGAGCAGTGCCGAGTCCTTGTTGAGCTGGATCCAGACATGGTCGTCGCGTCTCAGCGGCAGGATGATCGTCTGACTGCCGCCGCCGTAGCCGGCTCGTCCGTCGCCGTGCATCGGCGCCCGGTGTCGGTCGTTCATCATCACCCAGGCGAACACGTCGCGGCCGTTCTGACCGAGCACGTGCGCCGTGAACAGGTAGGTGCCGTTCAGCTGGCAGACGAAGTGAGACGAGTAGACGTCGAACGCGTCGCCGACGTTGGCGAAGACGACGTCGAAGGTGACCGGAGTGTCCTGCAGCACCGGGCCGAGCTTCTGACTCCGAGCGACCGAGAACGCCACTCGACCGCTCGCCGCCCGGCCGCCCGGCTCGCCCTTCTGTCCCTTCAGTCCGGCGAACCCCGAGAAGCCGCGGTCACCCTTCGGTCCTACGTCGCCCGCCGATCCGGGCTCACCCCGGCGGCCGTCGCTACCTCGCCGCCCCTTGTCACCTGGTGGTCCAACGGGTCCCGTCAGACCTATTCGTCCTGTACATCGATCGACACAACGATAACGAGACATTTTAACGTGCACTGAAAAGCTGACCGATGGCTATAGCTTTAATCTACCGCAGAGAAACCAGAAACAGAAAATAGGAAAGAACTAAAAACAAAAACCGATTTGCCCAGAAGATATGGTCGGCGTAAATAGTCCGTGAAGGCAAAATTAAAAGTAAAAATAGAGACAAAAGTTAATATACACAATGATATAGCATTCTTGTAATAAAATTGCTGGGAGTCAAGCGTGAAATGCGGTATGGAAGTTGCCTATTATGTTGTCTCTTTATAAGATTGTAATTCTGCACAGCAGACGATGATAAGAGGACCCGGAGGATGTGGTCTGGACAGGCTAGGATTTTCTTAAACAAGTGCTCGTCAGCTGAGATATAAAATACGCAAAGTCTGCCTGCAGATCTGGGGCACAATAACCAGTGCGGTGAATAAAATTAATGTAGGCCTAATCGACGCATGGAGAAGTTTGGCGGCAGCGACTGGCACCGACTGCCCGAAAAATAGTTGCATAATGCATGCTTACGCAGAACTCACAGTGTAGTGCATTATACGTTTCAGCACAAGAAGCGATCAACTCTGGGATTTGGACGGCGAAATGTCGTAAAACTGGCCTAGAACAGGTTACGTTCTCCGTCGTTCTGCGAATCCGCAACAGAATACAAGAACATAATGATAGACTGAACACTGAAGTCACTGTATGGGGTAATCTGCAAAATTTCTAATGTATAGGCTAAGTAATCTGCATGAGTTAGGCCTATACTGAGTACTGGAATAGCTGATTTAGGCCTATAGCGCAACAACGACAAGTGTGTGGACCGGACTGCGTGGTTGGTAGTTATACAATGCAGGTTTGTTGGGAATATGGAAATACCCATTAGTCTGGTTTCGGTGGCGCGATACGACATGACAATAAACCACAGAGCTATTGATCAAAACGTTTCGTGCATGGGAATTCCCAGGATTTCGTTTCAATGACGTCAAGCTAGTCGTACTGGCAAGCAGTTTGTGGCTGTGATTATCAATATAGGCTTGCGGGAAAAACTAAAAAGAACTTAAAATAATTTTTATATACGATTAATGTGTTTATCTGTTTACCATGAACGTGATATCATTTTCAGCCACGCCTTTTATACGTCCCTAATGAAGGAATTAAGCGCGCGACTGCATGCCTTTAATTGTTTCAGCCGAGGAGGCTAATGTTCTGTATACACGATGCAACCAGTTGCACAGCCGGTTGTATCGTGTAATCGAGAAGGTTCCGTTGACTCCACTGCGTGGCGCCATCCCTGCGCTGTGTTGATATGATGCTATCACGACACGGTATAGGCTGTAATGTCAATTAGGCAAGATTCCCGTAAAACTATAGGACGTTATATTATGTTAATTGTGCAGCAACCGGCAGCTGGCTCACAGACCAGACTTTCTGGCTATCTGACAGCTCTCTGGCTGTTGTCCGCAGTACTCACCGGGTGGTCCAGTATCTCCTTTAAGTCCGGCGTCTCCTTTCTCTCCACGCTGCCCGTCGTGACCGCGCATACCGTGCATGCCAGGTACACCGGGTACACCTGGCGCACCGGGTGGTCCCGTTATTACGCCACACCCGCACTGCCGGCGGTCAGGCGCGTCGAGAGACTCGGAGGCGGCCGGCAGTGCGGGTGGTCGGTCATAGTCGTCGTCGACGTCGATCTCGTTCGGCATCACTTCGTTGTAGACGTGAGCCGTCCTGCGGGCCAGCGTCACTGACAGCAGACTGTCGGTGACGACAACGACCAACGTCACGGCCAGCAGCGTCGTCTGCCCAGTCATCACCGCGACCACCTACTGCACACATCACGCACCGTCTCTTCATGTACCTTAATCACTGTTAGGGCCGCACTTACGAGTATAGGGCGGCCCCGCAAATTTAGGTGCCCAACATTCTAAAAAGCATTTTCTGGTTCTTTTGAATATTCTTTCTTCATTATTGTTCATATCGCTACACCCATAGCAGGGCAGTGCTAAACAGCGGAAAGAGAAAGTAAGTAACTAATGGGTATTTCCATATTCCCAACAAACTTGCATTGTATAATTACCAACCACACTGTCCAGTCCACACGCTTGTCGGGCAAAGACCCCACATTTGTATCGAACAGTTCCCCGCATTGATGAACCCGGCCTACGTGTTCGACACGCCGGTTACACAGAAACTGAAAGTAAGCCTAGTTGTAACCAGTGGTCGAAGAGTTTTGACGAAAGAACGCATCGCACGTCGTGCTGTTATTGAGAACTGAATAATCGTTTTTGCTGCGTACACCGCAGCAGAGACTGCCAATGCTTTTGAATGGGCCGGTAAACATTGGGATCTGGACCCCATCTAACGTGTTTTTGGCCCACGCGAGTCATCCTCCCAAATGGCATCTCGATCAGTTCAGCCGTGTTTGCAGGACAGACAGACACACACAGACAGACAGACCGACCACGCTACTCCGTTTGTAGTAAATACCCACAACTTATGCAATGCATGCGATGCGGACAAATAATCTATGCTACAGCGCATATAAGATAAACAGCTAACTAGCAATTTCCATTTGAGAAAGTTGGGTCAATTAGGGTTTCAAATTGAAAGACTAAGAAGGGTGGAGGTCTAGGAACGAGCGTAGGATACTCGGGTATAGTCGCCTATGCTATAAGAGTCCTCTCGGACGGTTCCGGTCATGTCGCCCTGGATGCACTATACATGTCCGTTCAACTGCTTATCATGTAGTCTTCGCCTAGGTCAAGCGCTTCTCGGCGGGGTCAGTACTCAGTAGCGAGTAAGTAAGTAAGTGGCGGACTGCGACAAGAGCAGGTGATGCGGCTGCTGCTGCTGATTGGCGGACGGCATCAGCGCAGTTGTTCGTGTTCAGTTCAAGGTCCTGCGGCGTCATGGTGCGGCGGCGCGGGTCAGCCGGGCAAGCTGTACATGTACATTGAGGTAGCGCGAACGACAAGACAAGACACGCTCCGGTTTTCGATAGGCTACGCGCCGCAGAAGTATAGGCCTAATGGATACGATGCGATACGGTATATTTGCATGCGCTCAAAAGCTGACGAGATCCGGCCAGCTTAATCTAGCGCAAGGCACTGAAACGAAATAAATAAGGAAAAACTAGGACGCAGCAGGCAAAGGCAACTACGCCAACGCCGATAAATTACCGTATCATTACTCCAACATGCGAGCTTGACCCAAGTAGGCCCATTTGCAAACTTTATGCAACGAAAAGCATGACATGCCTTTCAGTTTTTATGAGAGACACAAAATCTTACCCGAATTCTACCTGTTATATATAGGTGGCCTATATATTTGCTACATGGGGTCAAAATGGATTGGTAATGTAGAAGGCTTAATATGTATAGGCCTAACGCCAGGCAATAGGCCTATTTTAGAAGTGAATATTTGACAATGTGCACTACAGCATTAGTGAACAATATTCTTATAGACGTCCTATTTTTGTAGAAATTTTGTAAATACTGCTGATCGTATCAGATTTGTTGTATGCACATTTCGGACGTCAGTTTAACTGAGTGTACCATATAGACTAGTTTCAACAGTCTCAAGGGTCCGTTCGTGCTCAGTTGGATCACGGGTGGTTCTATAGGTTAGGCGAACTTAGGCCGTTGGACTCGCACGTCGCAACTAAACTATACAGTGGGACAAAGCCCAACGTGTAGCGCGTCCGGCGCACGCACTGTGCATTTCTTACTTACCTACTTAGCTACTGCCATCTAGCGAATGACGTTTAAAAATCAGCCCATAGAGTATTTTAGCTATGTGTACACCTAACAACCCATGCACATTAGCCGCTAGTTCTCAGGCGTTACTGAACCAAAGTTAACGAAATTTTTATCAGACGTACATGGATCAACGGCGGTGTATGCAACAATCTACGTTGCGATATTTCCATCCGTTGTGGAAGCCAGCGCACAGAATGATGACGAGGTGTGTCAATTTTCAACGACACGCGCCACAAATCGGTTGCTATAGTAATGTCCCTCGAGCGAGCCGTCACGATTTCAATACATTATTATAAAGCCCACAACGGCTCTATAGTCTATAGGCCTATTTGCTAAAAGTTTGGCAAACGTCAGTCCAGGAACTCCGGTGAAAACAACGCAAAATTAATGTGCGTAGTTTTACCCATGTGCACCCGCCCACTCCCTGCAAACTCACCACAAGATCTCAGAGGTTAATGGACCGAGTTCACGAAATTTTTATTAAAGAACGTAGCGCGATCATCGGCGGTGTTATATGCAACAATCCGGGTTGTGAACTTGCGATCCCTCCCAAAACTGTTGTCGAATGCCGGCAGAGTGAATGAAGACGGGGTGTGTCAATTTTCGCCAACAAATCGGTTTCCATAGCAAAGTTCCTTGATCGAGCCGTCACAATTTGAATATATTTTATAAAGCACACTAATCGCTGTACATTTTCTGAAAGTTTGGTGAAGATTAGTTAGTCTATACTCTATATAGACTCTGGTGGAAACCAGGCAATGTGCCTATTTTGCATTTTCGTACTGCTGTAATGTTTTACTCCATCACGAATGTTCTTCTACCGACGTACGTGTAAACGGTGAGCATTATGGACAGTGGCAACATCAGCAATAACACATGGAAGCCACGTGTGTGCGTGCGTGTGTGTGAATGAGCGCTGACTGATAAATGAACAGTCGAATGAAAACCCGGAACATGGCAGTCGTTCACATTCCTGCCGTCTCTGTCGGCAATACGCAACCGTACGTTGACTGCCGACAGACATGCCTGCAACAACACTGGCCGCTAACAGGACTCGCCATGATGATGATGATGATGAAGCCGATGAACGAGTTGCTGCTGCTGATGACGGTTTTTGGCAAACCGACAACGCTTCCGATCTCTAAAGCCGATGACACACAGTCCGGAAATTCGAATTGGTAATCGACATACGTCGCCACAGCGGTCAGCCTGCGAACTCGACCTGAATCTGTGGAGCTTCAGAACGGACAGCGAAACACATCGTTGGCGGCTGTCTATTGACAAAGTTTCCGGGCAGCCTACAGGCTTTGCACCTGTTGCTTGGCTCGACACGCAAGGCACACGATAGAAAAAGGAGACTTATATTGTCCTGGCATGACTGATCGATGTCGCTCAGATTTTGCCGACGAGCATCATTTTGTGTTTGTCAAAGTACATAGTAGTCGATTTGTATTAGTATAAATTGCACCGGAAAAACGTAACAGAAAAAGACTAATTTACAAGTTTATAGACGGTTACGTCGTACTCGTACATCAAAGCATATAGCGGTCCGGTGAGCCGACACTGTATAACTCAGTTCACACGGGATGCGGCGACGCACGGCGACGCAACATGCCGCATGGTCGAACAGCCAATCGGATATCGCCCATCGTGCACGTGGTCAAATTTGCACATGGTGTCATAACGTAAGAAATGACTTAGTAATAACTAGTTTCAATGAACGTTATTATCACGGCCATCACGCTCTCAATCCCATACGCTAACTCCCTCTATCTCTTCGTCAACTTCATTCTGACACCAGTTCCTCCATTTTCGACTCACCTGTTCCTTCACCCATCACTTCTTCCTCTTCTGTTTCACCACTCTGCTCATCAATAACTCCCTCTTTCTTAAACCCTCGGCTTAAAAATACCTGTCTGTTTCACAAATCCTTTCCCCGTAATTCCACTTTTTCCTCCCGGACTGCCTTCATGGACTTTTGCCTACACCGTTTCTTCTGCTAATTGGTTTTTGTTTTTAGTTTTTCCTTAATCTTTGGCATATACAGAAAACAAGGTTATATGCATGTGCATCAGAAGCAATCCGGACGTGTAAATGTTGTTATTGTTATCATCAGCCGTTTTCTTGCATGTATTTTGCATACATTAGCATACGTTTAGGCCTACGACACGCAAGACAACGCACGGTGCCATGTGGCGGTGGCGCCACACGCTATACCGCGTGTTCTCTCGAGCTGCGTCGTTCCGGTGTGAACGCAGCTTTCGTGTTGGTGCAGCAGTCCATGTGAGAGTGTTTGAGAGAGTAATTTGGCGCGGCAAACGCGCTGTCGGTAACTAAACAGTTTGTGTAGTAACAGTCGGTCGACACCGGCAACCGCACGTTGCTACCGACGCCGACAAGCTTCAAGGATGAGAAGATGAAGCGGGCAGGGCTTTAATGTCGGCAGGATGACACGTGGGAGCTACCGTGCTGGACGATGCTGTACGTGCTGTATTGTTAACATATCGAGTTTGTATTTTCAACTGTTTGTGTTTATCTGTTGTTACGGCAGATTTCAGAGAATTATGTCGGCCTTACGTGGGAGAACTTCTGTGAAGTGGCAGTAAAGATGTAGAAAATGTGTTTCCAAATTTCCAAATGTGTTTTTTCTGCACGTAGAAGGATTAAGGTCTAGGGTAAGCTGTTATCTGATTTAAATCTACTGCATTTGTCGTTGCTGCGATCTGGCGTTACATCGCCCAGTCTTCTACTAGTGATAGAGATTGTGAGGAAAAGGCGAGGGATATTGACAGGGCCAGTGGCATCCACGAGCAAACTCAGTTAGGGGGTTTGGCCTCAGTGGGAGACAGTAGCCTACTCAGGACCGGTTTTTCATTGCAAATTTATCTTCCATTAACGTTAATGGGAGACTAACTCCCATTGAGGTGGCGCGGTGGCGCAACGGGTAGAGCGTTGGACTTGCGATCAACAGGTCGTGGG
>Ga0066187_1000774_pt1 | contig 10449 bp, 9 predicted proteins | sample WorMetexBAHAMAS1_FD_58706 | JGI IMG/M metagenome (GOLD analysis project Ga0066187, IMG submission 58706) | Marine gutless worms symbiont microbial communities from Max Planck institute for Marine Microbiology, Germany - Inanidrilus exumae... | ecosystem: Host-associated > Annelida > Digestive...
GGATTGAACCAGCGACCCCCGCCGTGTGAAGACGGTGCTCTCCCGCTGAGCTACGCGCCCTGATACGGCCCGAACCCGGGCCTTAACCAAGGAAAAGCACGTTTATGGCGGCGTCAGTGGTCCTGTCAAGCCGACGTAACGTACAAGGAGTAGTTTGGATTGATTTGCGCTAAATATCGTGTAATATTATCAGACAGTTAACCAATTGGCGGTTACTTAACCATAGTTCGGCAGGAGTTCTGCGGGAAAACGGAACGAGCGGGAGTTTAGGCGTTGGCGAAGAAGACGAGCAAAAGTTTTTGCACTGCACCCAAAAGATGGGCCTTTGGCGCGCTTGCGGGTGTGGCCCTGCTTGGACTCGGGCCTGCAAAGGCGGCCGAACTGGTGGAGCTTGAATACGAGGTCTATTTTGGCGGAATGCACATTGTTTCCGCTAAGGCTTCGCTGCAGAAAGGCTCCCAGAACTACCGGATCAGCTCCGAGGCCACGACCCAGGGTATGCTGAAATGGATGTTCGGTTGGACCGGTAACGGCAAATCGGTCGGCGCAATTACGCCGAAGGGTCTGCAACCGGTGGAACACAGCCACAACAGCCTGTCCGACGACAAGACCCGTGAGGTCAAGATCGATTACAACCCCGGTGGCAAGGTCGAATTTCAGGTCAAGGACAGCGATCCCGATTCGGACGAGTACCGCCGCACGCCGCTGGATCTGGCGACGATCGACAACACGATCGACCCGATGAGCGCGATCCTCAGCATGTCCCGCAATCTCGAATCCGGCCATGAATGCGTCGGCGAGTTCCCGATCTTCGACGGACAGCGTCGCTACAACATCACGTTGACGCACCGCGAGCCCAAGATGATCGAAGCGACCGAATATTCGGTCTTCAGCGGTGAGGCGGTCGGCTGCGAAGTGAAGATTGAACAGATCGGCGGCTTCTGGAAGAAGCCGAGCAAATACAGCAAGGGTGCCCGCAACCGGGTGATCTGGGTTGCGCGCCCGATCCCCGAGAGCCCGCCGGTCCCCGTAAAACTGAATGTCCAGACCAAGATGGGCACCCTGGTGGCGCATCTGACCCGTGTTCGGGTGGGTGGCCGCGAGCTGGCTTTGAGGATCGAAGACTAGCCCAGCCGGTCGACCAGATCTGGTATTTCCGAAAAGGCGCCGGCCACCTGGTCGGCGCCTAGTTTTTCTGCCGGCACGCTGCTGTAACCGAAACGCACGGCGATGACCCGCGTGCCGGCCGCCCGCGCGCAGGCGACATCGTTCAGATGATCCCCCACCATGACCGATGCCGCCGGGGCGACCCCGATCTCCTGCAGCACGCCCAGGAGCGGCGCCGCGTCGGGCTTGCGGGCCGTGTAGCTGTCGCCGCCGGCGACAGCCTGGAAGAAGCGGTCCAATTCCAGGGCGGCCAGGACATCGCGCGTGGCGCGGGCGGGCTTGTTGGTCCAGACACACAGGCGGATACCCATGCCGGAAAGCCGCTCCAGAGCCTCGGGCACGCCAGGATAGGGCCTGGTTCGTTCGGCGACCGCCGATTCGTAGAGCCCGACAAAGGCAGAGACCAGCGGCTCGATTGGCGCCGGGATGCCGCCGGTTGCCGCGCAGGCCCGTTCGACCAGCTTGGCTGCCCCGTCTCCCACCATGGATCGCACGACTGTCTCGTCCAGGCGAGGGCGGCCTAATTGCGCCAGCAAACGGTTCAGCGCATCGGTGAGGTCGCCAAGGCTGTCGATCAACGTGCCGTCGAGATCGAAGACCGCCGCTTCTATAGTTCTCGTCATGAAAGAAGCATAACCAAAGTAAAATCCAACAAATAGAAAAATATAATAAAATTCAACACAATATGTTTCAGTTGAATACTTATAACAACACTACTACCATGAAGTCGTGTCTCTCTGGGCGGTGAGGCGATGCAGCTGACGGAAACGAACTTTGACATGCCGGATACCGGGCGGGTCCTTTTCCTCCTGCTGTATCAGGCTGGCTTCCTGATCACCTTCGTGGCGCTTGCATACCAGAACTGGGGCAGTTGCGTCGCCGTTTTCAATTGCGTCCTCATCATCGCAGCCGATCTCTTCAAGGCGGTATTCTGGCCATTCTACTGGGCCATGGAACTGCTTCTCTGATCTGGACCGGGCCATTTCTTTCCGACACTTGCTGTAACGTTTTGTGACTTGGAGATTCGCGCGCTTTGTGGCAGTAAAGCGCGCAATTATTGGGTTTTTTGCCCGCCCCCTGCTTGAGGGCACATGTCCAGTCATCCCTGCGCGGCCATAATCCTGGCTGCCGGCAAAGGCACGCGGATGAAATCCGCGCTTCCCAAGGTTCTGCATCCAATCGCGGGCCGGCCCATGCTCGCCCACGTGCTGGACGCGGTGACCGTGCTTGAGCCGGTGCTGCAAGTGGTGGTGGTTGCGCCCGACATGGAACAGGTGGCCACGGCTGTCGCTTCGGTACCTACGGCTGTCCAGCCGAAGGCGTTGGGGACGGCCGATGCGGTCAAGGCGGCCCGCGAAGCCCTGGGTTCATTCGCCGATGGCAGCGTCTTCATCCTAAACGGGGATACGCCCTTCATTCGCGCCGAGACCCTGGCGGCGATGCGGGCCCGGCGCGCGACGGGGGCGGGGATCGTGGTGCTCGGCATGCGGCCTCGTGATCCTAGCGGATACGGGCGCCTCGTCCTCAACGATTCAGGGCAAGTGACCGCGATTGTGGAAGACAGGGACGCCGACGACGAAGTTCGGCGAATCGACCTCTGCAATTCCGGGGTGATGGCGGTCGATGCCTCGGCGCTGTTCTCCCTCCTGGACGCCATCGGCAACGACAACGCCAAGGGCGAGTATTATCTCACCGACATCGTGGCGATCGGCCGCGATCGCGGCCTGTCCTGCGTGGTCGTTGAAGCGCCCGAGGAGGAGTTGCTGGGAGTCGACAGCCGCGCGGACCTCGCGAACGCGGAGGCGCTGTGGCAGGCGCAGCGCCGCAGCGTCATGATGGATGCGGGCGTCTCTCTGACGGCGCCGGAAACGGTCTGGTTCTCTTACGACACGCGCGTTGGCGCGGATGTGACGATCGGACAGAATGTCGTCATTGCTCCTGGAGTCACGATCGAGGACGGCGCGGAGATCAGACCGTTCAGTCATCTCGAGGGCGCTCATGTGGGCAAGGATTCGGTGATCGGTCCCTACGCCCGGTTGCGGCCGGGGACAAGCATCGGCGCCAACGCCCGTGTGGGCAATTTCGTCGAGATCAAGAACACGGAACTTGGCGACGGCGCCAAGGCGAATCATCTGACCTATCTGGGCGATTCGACCATCGGCGGCGCGACCAACATCGGCGCCGGTACCATCACCTGCAATTATGACGGTTACCTGAAACACAGGACCGAGATCGGTCAGGGCGTATTCATCGGGTCCAATGTGGCGCTCGTGGCGCCTGTCCGGGTCGGTGACGGGGCCGTGGTTGGCGCCGGCAGCGTCGTCTCCAGTGATGTCGGCAGTGACGCGGTTGCCCTTGCGCGGGGCGAACAGGTGGAGCGGGCCGGCGCGGCCGTACGCTACCGCGAAAAGCGGGCTGCCCTGAAAGCCGGCGGCAAAACCGGCGGGAAGGGCTGAGCCATGTGCGGGATTATCGGCATCATCGGCAAATCCGAGGTTGCGCCGCTGCTGATCGACGGGCTCAAGCGGTTGGAGTATCGCGGCTACGACTCGACCGGCGTAGCGACCCTGAAAAACGGCAAAATCGAACGCCGCCGTGCCGAGGGCAAGGTGGTCAACCTGGAAGCGTTGGTGGAGCAGGATCCGCCACGCGGGACCACCGGGATCGGGCATACCCGATGGGCGACCCACGGCGTGCCATCGGAGAACAACGCCCATCCCCATGCGACCGACCGCGTCGCCATCGTGCATAACGGCATCATCGAGAATTTCCAGGAGCTCCGGGACGAGCTCGCCCAGTACGGCAACGCCTTCGTCACCGACACCGACACCGAGGTCGTCGCCCACCTGGTGACCCATCATCTGGAACAGGGGCAGGACCCCGAAACGGCCGTGCGCGAGGCGCTGCCGAAGATCGAGGGTGCCTTCGCCTTCGTCGTCATCTTCCAGGGCAAGCACGACCTGATGATCGGCGCCCGACGCGGCTCACCGCTGGCGATCGGCTTCGGCGACGGGGAAATGTATTTCGGCTCGGACGCGCTGGCGCTGGCGCCATTGACGCGCCGTCTTTCGTACTTGGAAGAGGGCGACTGGGCGGTCGTCGACAAGAACGGCGCGCGCATCTTCGATACAGACAACAATCCCGTCGAGCGTCGGACCGTCGTCACCGCCGTCTCCGGCGCGCTGATCGGCAAGGGTAATTATCGCCACTTCATGGAGAAGGAGATCTTCGAGCAGCCTTCCGTGATCGGCGACACGCTGCATTCCATGCTGAACCCGGCCCGGGGCACGATCACCTTGCCGCCGCTGTCGGTCGACCTGGCGGCGGTCCCGCGGATCACCATCTCAGCCTGCGGAACCGCATCGCTGGCCGGCCAGGTAGCAAAATACTGGCTGGAGCGCCTGGCCCGGGTGCCGGTGGAGGTGGATCTTGCCTCGGAGCTCCGTTACCGGGATCCGCCCCTGCCCAAGGACGGGCTGGCGCTGTTCATTTCCCAGTCGGGCGAGACCATGGACACGCTTGAGGCGCTGCGGCTGTGCGCGGCGCGGGAGCAGCACATCCTGTCCATCGTCAACGTGCCGGAGTCGACCATCGCCCGCGAATCCGAGGCGGTGCTGGCGACGCTGGCCGGCCCGGAGATCGGGGTCGCGTCGACCAAGGCATTCACCACCCAGCTCACCGTTCTGGCCTGCCTGGCCATCGCGGTGGCCAAGGCGCGCGGTGCCCTACCGCGGGAACGCGAGGCGGCGCTGGCGGCCGCCTTGGCCGAAGTCCCCGGACGCGCCGCGGAAGTGCTCAACCATGACGAAAAGATCGCGGCCATTGCCCAGGACGTCGCCGAGGCGACGGACGTGCTTTATCTGGGCCGGGGCCCCAGCTATCCCATCGCGCTGGAAGGGGCACTCAAGCTCAAGGAGATTTCCTACATCCACGCCGAGGGCTACGCCGCCGGCGAGATGAAACACGGACCCATCGCCCTGATCGACGAGGCGGTGCCGGTGGTGGTGATCGCGCCGTCGGATGAGCTGTTCGAAAAGACGGCGGCCAACGTGCAGGAGGTGATCGCCCGGGGCGGCAAGGTGATCTTCCTGTCCGATGCCGACGGCATCGCGCGTATGCGCCGCCAGGCGGAACCGTTCGCCACCATCGAGCTTCCCAAGGTGGACCCGTTCGTGGCGCCGATTCTCTATGCGATCCCCGTGCAGCTGCTGGCCTATCACACGGCCGTGGTCAAAGGCACGGACGTGGACCAACCGCGCAATCTGGCGAAATCGGTGACGGTGGAGTAGGGGAACGCAAAGCTGTAGTCGGCCGCACAGCCTTGGGCCTAATAGTGCTGCTTCTCCGGGATTACGCCTCGAACTCCGCCCCTGGGATTGTCCACGTCTCCTTTTCGCCTGGGAATGAGGTGCGTGTGACAGTGGAAAACCGTCTGTCCGGCGTCTTCTCCAGAATTAATGCCGACATTGAATGCAGTAACTGATGGATCAGACTGTTGAATTACGCGCTTCTGATCGACCAATAGCTCGTGGGTGGCGTTTCGTTCCGGTTGGTAGAGGTCAAAGAAATTGACAACGTGTCTTTTCGGTATGATCAGGGTGTGGTGGTCTGTAACTGGATATTGGTCTCGGATCGCAAGACAGAGCTCATTCTCGGCCACAATTCGATCCGCCTTCAATTCGCAGAATGGGCAATCCTTGCTTCTGTTCTTGTAGCTATTAGCAACCTTTCGAAAATCTGTATCGTCCCTGTCGCGCTTCATTGCATTGCATGAGTAACATAGCGCTTGGAGGTTAAACAGATCGTCTTGTCCGCCAGAGTTACGAGGGACAATGTGATCGACCTCCAGTGCTTTCTCGTCTGCGGAGATTCCGCAGAGTTCACAGTGAAATTTTGCCCTTTTTAGAACCTCGTACCGGAGCGTCCCAGGTATGTATCCAGCAGTCTTCTTGCGGTGTGACCATATGCGATCGCCGCGTCTCTCCACATATCGTTCGATTTCTTGGTTGCACTGATCAACGAGCAACTCGATCTCGCTCGGTGAGAGGTCAGAATACCCCTTGAGTCTGTAGTTATTGCTGTCCTTTTCCGTTATGCCGCGGTTCTTCGTGAGGACCCGGCCAACCATGTTCTTGGTGATTTGCTCGTAGTACTCAATCTGCGAAGTGTCCCTCGCCAACAAGGCCCTAGCGATTTCTGTGACTGATGCTTGCCCTTCGTTCTGGAGCAACTGAATCAGCATTACCGGTTGATACACGTGTGACATCCGCATCTTGTTGCGAATGAAATCCGACAACTCATCGTACGTTTTTGACAATGGACAACCTCACGACCAAGGATGTGCCCAGTTTAAGGGATGAAGTCAGAGGGATGTAGTTATTGCCTTCCGGACGCAGCCGCTTGCTGCGATTGAGGCAAGACCCGACCTCAAGACGTTCTTTGTTTCGTTGACCAGGCCAAATTGCCAACGCGCTTGGTGGGACGGCGTTGTTGGTTTGAATTAGTGAGCGAACAGGGGCTTCAGGCGGGCACCAGGGTCACCTGGTCCAGCGCCTGCTTCAGATCCTCGATAATATCGTCCGGCGTTTCCAGCCCGACCGACAGCCGGATCAGACCGTCGGAAATGCCGTGCTCGGCGCGTTCCTCCGGGGTGTACACCGAATGGGTCATGCTGGCCGGGTGCTGGATCAGGGTATCGGTGTCGCCGAGGCTCACTGCCCGCTTGATCATGCCCAGCGCGTTCATCATGCGCCGTCCGGCCTCCAGGCCGCCCTCTAACTCGAAGGCGATCATCCCGCCGAACTTCCGCATCTGACGGCAGGCCAGGTCGTGCTGGTCGAAGCTTTCCAGGCCCGGGTAATAGACCGCGGAGACGGCGTCGTGAGTCTCCAGCATGCGGGCGATCGTCATCGCCGAAGATGAATGCCGGTCCATCCGGAGCTCCAGCGTCTTCATGCCCCGCATGATCTGGAAGGCGGTCATCGGGGCCATCACCGCGCCGGTCATGTCCTTCAGGCCTTCCAGGCGCACTTCCTTCATGGCTTCTGCCGAGCCCGCCGCGATACCGGCGACCAGGTCGCCGTGGCCGCCCAGGTACTTGGTCGCCGAATGCACCACGAAGTCCGCGCCGAGATCGATCGGTCGCGTCAGGTAGGGCGTGGCATAGGTATTGTCGACCACGGTGACTGCGCCGTGGGCATGGGCGATTTCGGAGATCGCCGCGATATCGACCAGGCGCATGTTCGGATTGGCCGGCGTTTCGAAATAAACGGCCCGTGTTTTCGAGGATATGACCCGGGCGAGGTTCGCCGGGTCTTTCAAGTCCACATAGCGCGGTCTGACGCCGAACTTGGTCAGCCCGGTGCGGATGAAGGCGAACGTGCAGCCGTAGAGCGTCTTGTCGACGATGATTTCGTCGCCCTGGCGCAATAGGGTCCACAGGACCGAGGTGATCGCGCCCATGCCCGAGGCGAAGGCGACTGCGGCGTCGGCGCCTTCGAGGCTCGCGAAGCGGCGCTCCAGCAGGTCCAGGGTAGGATTGCTGATCCGGCTGTAAAAATGGCCGGGGCGCTCGCCGCTGAACATCTCGGCGCCCTGCTCGGCGCTTTCGAACGCGAAAGTGGACGTCATGTAGACGGGCGGGATGATCGATCCCTGTTCCTGGCGTTCGTCGTAGCCTTCGTGAATGGCACGGGTGGCGAACCCGCGGGGCCTGCCACGTCCATTTTGGTCTCGCATCGATCCGGTCTCCTGCGCAGCGCGCGGCAATCCTGCACCCCCGACTTTACAATTATCGCAGAAGACAGGCGGCAAGTGCTTGCGTATTCTGCCTACTTGTGGCTAGTAATTAGCAGATCCTGCCAATTTGGACCGAAAAAATGGATGCGATCGACCGCAAGATCATCCGCGAGCTTCAGGCCGATGCGCGCTTGACCAACCAGGACCTGTCCGAGCGTGTCGGGCTGTCTCCCTCGCCCTGTCTGCGGCGGGTCCGCAATCTTGAGCGCAAGGGTACCGTCCAGGGCTACACCGCGATCGTAGACCAGGAGCAGTACGGCCTGCCCATCAACGTGTTTCTATCGGTGCGGCTGGAGAAACAGACCCAGGAGCTGATCAAGACGTTCGAGCAGCAGGTCCAGGACATCGACGAGATCCTGGAGTGTTATCTGATGACGGGCTCGAGCGACTATCTGTTGCGCATCGTCAGCGACAGCCTCAAATCCTATGAGCGATTCATCAAGGAGACGCTGACCCGGATACCCGGCATCGGCACGATCGAGTCCGCCTTCACCTTCGGCATCGTCAAGAAAAAGACGACCTTCCCGCGCCTCGCGCATTTCGAGGATGCAGGTTGACGCGCTCCCCTGTCGGCAGGCCTACGATCTGGCCAGCGCCGCGATCAGCCCGTTGACGTCGGTGGCCCGCTCCATGTGGGCCATATGCCCCGTTCCCTCGAACAGATGCACCGACACCGTGTCCGGCAAGCCGTCGGCGTGGCTGACCGGCAGGATCCGATCCTGCTTGCCCCAAATCACCTGGGCCGGCACCGTCAACTCCCCGAGCCGGTCTCGCAGCACCAGGGCCTGCCGGCCGCCCGGGAACACGGCTTCGGAGATGGTCGAAAGGGCGCGGTCAACGCCGTCCAGCCGTTTGTACTTCAAGATGTCGTTGACCATGTCGCGGCTGACCAGTGTCGGATCGGCGAACAGTTCCTGCAGCAGGACCTTCATCTCCTTGCGCCGGGCGGCCTGAACGAAGCCGGATAGGTAGTCGCTGTTGATGTCGGGGCCCAAACCGGCCGGCGCCACCATCGTCAGGCTCGCCACCCGCGCCGCATCGGACAAAGCAAGATTGAGGGCGACGGCGCCGCCCATGGAATGCCCGGCCAGATGGGCCCGATCGATCTTGAGCGTGTCCATCAGCGACAACACCGTCAACGTCAAGGCGTCGATGCCGGCCGAGCCGATTTCCTTCGCGGACTGCCCATGTCCCGGAAAATCGACCGCATAGACTGAAAAGTCTTCCGCCAAAATTGGCTGGTTGAACATCCAGTTATTGAGGTCGCCGCCGAAGCCGTGAAGCAGTACAAGCGGCGTGCCATCCTCAGGACCCATGCGCAGATAACAGAGACGGTGGCCACCTACGTCGGCGAAGACAGGCTCCGGCGCGCCGCCTGCTTCCTCCGCCGCGGCCAGGGCTTCTTCGAATTTCTTGTTGTAACTCTCGATAAAGGCGTCGATTTCGGAATCCGACGTGTCTGCGGCTGCAACGATCCCCAACAGCGCCTTGACCGGTACGGTCTGTCCGTCATCGACGACACGCCGCCGGAGGATTCCGTTGGCGGGCGCTTCGTAGACGTTGGTGATTTTCGACGTTTCGATCTCCATGATTTCGTCGCCGGCGTTGACTTCGGCGCCTTCGGTGACTTGCCAGGCGGCGACCGTGCCTTCGGTCATGGCCAGGCCCCATTGCGGCATGGTGATCGGTTGGATCGCTTCGTTCATGTCGCTTGCTCCGCTTGTGCCGTTTTCGCTGGCGGTTTACGGGCCGGGCCCGGCCGCCCTGGGGCAGCCGGGCTTTCGACCGTGTCAGGCTTTTTGCGCCGGTTGTCAGGCCGCCATCACCTCGCGCACCGCTTCGCTGATCCGCTGTGGCGAGGGGACGTAGACGTCCTCGAGTTCCGGTGCGAACGGAACCGGCGTGTGCGGCGGCGTCACCATCTTGACCGGCGCCTCCAGGGCGTCGAAGGCGTTTTGGCTGACGATGGCCGCCACATCGGTGGCGATGTTGCAGCGCGGATGCGCCTCATCGACCACGACCAGCCGCCCCGTGTCTTCGACGCTTTCGATGATGGTGTCGTCGTCTAACGGCGAGGTGGTGCGCAGATCCACTACGTTGCAGCCGATGCCTTCCTTTTCGAGCTCGTCGGCGGCCTGGTTGGCGAAGTTCACCATGCGGCCCAGCGTGACGATCGTCACGTCGTCGCCTTCCCGAGTCAGGTTGGCCTCGCCAAACGGGATCGCGTAGGGCTCGTCTGGAACCTCTTCCTCGTCGTCGTACATCACCTTGTGTTCGAAGAAGATGACCGGGTCGTCGTCGCGGATGGCCTGGGTCAGCAATCCCTTCGCCTCATAGGGCGAAGAGGGCACCACGACTTTCAGGCCCGGAATATGCGTGAAGAGCGGGTACAGGCACTGGCTGTGCTGGCTCGCCGCGCGAAATCCGGCGCCGTACATCGTGCGCACGACCATCGGCGTCACCGCCTTGCCGCCGAACATGTAG
>Ga0066187_1000775_pt1 | contig 10445 bp, 6 predicted proteins | sample WorMetexBAHAMAS1_FD_58706 | JGI IMG/M metagenome (GOLD analysis project Ga0066187, IMG submission 58706) | Marine gutless worms symbiont microbial communities from Max Planck institute for Marine Microbiology, Germany - Inanidrilus exumae... | ecosystem: Host-associated > Annelida > Digestive...
AAAACAAAAACCGAGTAGCTCAGAAGAAATGATTCAGGAAATAGAAGGTGCATGACAGCATGCGGAAGGAGTACAATGTTAAATCCCCGGACCGGTGTCTTCTATTAATTAATGCCTATTAATCCGGATTAATCTCTGATGCCTGATTGTTAAATCTGTGTAACATTTCTGCCAAAAACTACTAAAATTGGACAATGCATTCTTACGCTACAGCTAAAAATGCCGGAGACCTTTTGGAGACACGGTGTAAATGTGCTGCTAACGGACACAAGTACTGGTAGGCTGTGTGTAGCGATATTTAAAATACTTTTTAATTCAACGTACTTCCACTTTTGCTTGTGTCTATATGCAGTTATTATGAAATACACGCGATCTGTGATAAACCGGACGGGAAATATTTTACTGAAGAATAATTGGTCCGAGTTCATGTCGTTTATGTTTCAAGGATATTAAACGAGGCCAAATGTTCAAGGCCGAGGTCGAATGATCGAGGCCGAGGCCAAAATTTTGGCCCCAAGGCCTTAATATCTCTGTTATGTTGTCCTGTACTCAGATAAGTACGTTGTTTGTCGGCTGCAGACGACGGGTGCGAATGACAGATTGTCTTCAGATGATGACAGTGACAACGGTATTGATGCGACGCTGCAGGCGAACTAGCATCACCGATCTGCTCAGAACGATTGAAGCACACGATGCATTCACGTTCGCTGCTCTGCCTCGTACACCGCCGCGCAAAACTGAGCCATCGGACACCATCAATCAAAAAGTGCAAAATATTGTAAATTCACTGCTAAATCTGAAGATGAAATAATTTCGCAAAGTTGTTCATCGTTTTGTGAAGTTTCGGGCCAGAGTGCAGTGACACCATCTTGACTTGCAGTGGCCAAAGGCTATATCTCAGAAACCGTGCAAGATAGGGACATCGTTACCATGGAAGGCTAATAGAAACTCGTACGCGATCTACCGAATGGTGCCCTTGAGTGACCTCTATCCTCTATCTACCGCAAACCACTCCATTTTCCACATTTTGAATCGCCTTTCATGTCTTCGTAACGGGTCTGAGGGGCTTGTACATTCTTCCCCGATCAAGGCCAAATTCGGCTTGACAGAGTAGACCCATTGTGTACTGCATCATGCCAAATTTCACACTCATTGGTCACCCATGAGGGGCGAAAATCCACCAAAAAACACCGAAAAACCCGCGATTTTCCCCAAATTTTCAGGTTTAGGGGCTCCTGTATCCACATCCTTCCCCAATGAGGGGAAGGGTGCCTTCCCCAATGAGGGGAAGGGTGTGGACACAAGTTGGTAAAATACTGCAGCCCCTATGGGACTAACTTTGACTAACTTTGCAATTACATACATAGCCGTTGACCGACCACGACCAAATATGGCGTACTACAGTAGACCCATGGTCTACGCTTACATGTCAAATTTCGAAGTAATCGGTATATTCTGTCACCCATGAGAAGTGAAAAGCCCAAATTTTACCGTATTTTTAACTGTCACGATCTGCGATGGCGCCATCTAACGGCGTACAAAGTTAAACATGGGTGCACAACCCTGTCCAATGATGTCAAAATCGTTCATTCAAACAGCTTAACGGCGACGTCGAGTTCACAATCTTTATCGTTCAAAAGCGTTACGGACAACAAATTTGAAACAACACTTTTTCGCCTCCTTAGCGGCGCACGAAGTCCCAGCTAGCACTAGCAAACTCGGCATGGTGATAGATAAGGTCCGTACCGGGTCCGGGTACCATTCTTGCACAAAGTTGCACCTCTAAAACGTATTCGCATTCGACATATAGTTTCGCCACTAGAGGGCGCTGAAAATTTGGGGCAAAAGCACCACCAACTGTAAAGCTCCTTAACTCCGGAACCCCTCGATCAAATACCCCAATTATACTAGTCAACCGATCATGATACTAACCGTAAACGTTGGAAATTTCGTAAAATTCGCGCCAGGAATACGCCTCTGTGGGGCATGATATTCTGAAATTTAGTAATATTTTCAGATTTGGGGTTACATCTTGCATCGTTTCCTATAGATACTACCCCATTTCCAGTGTACGTGACTGCTTGTGACCTTCATAGGTCCTTCATTTTTGAAAAGGCAGCTGAAATTACAAGCACGTGCTTTTCCAATTCATGGGTAAACATATTGTAGATAATACATTCCCCAAGGTATAAGAGTTAGAGGTTTCAAACAGCAAAGTGATCTTCAAGGTCACTCAAGGTCACTGAAGGTCACTGGTGCCATTAGATATGTCACATCACTCACATACGAATTCCTATTAGTCTTCTATTGCAACTGTCTCTACCTTGCACCGTTTCTGAGATATTATCAGTCATTTCCCAGAACTTACAGGTTGTGTGACTCTGAATGTATTCCCTTTGGGGTAGTTTATCACGCCTGGTACTCCTCAGTATATCAACCATCAGTCACACGAAATTTGAAGTGCCTAGCTTCACCGATGCCAAAGACAGGATTGAGGATTGGGATTGAAAATGGTCACATGACTGTGACGACGCCCATTAGTGGATGGTTTGTCATCCCAGGGCTGACCATTGATATATTCTACTTGTACACAGAATTTGACGACTAGCTTCAGCCGTACCAGATATATCATTGGTGCCCCAGAAATTCAAATCGGTCACATGACCCTGACCACGCCTCTTTTATGGGTCGTTTGTCATCTATAGGCTAGGACTTGACATATTTCATATTGCCTTTCATACCTTCCATATTATGCCTCTCCAATCTTTCGAAAATCCCCGAAGTCAAGGTCAGTAGATAAACACTGGACTATGATTATTACTATCCACTGTATAAACGTGTGTTTCAACTCACATCACATGCATATGACAGAATGATATAACGAAACTCAAGCAAATTACAAAACAATACACTACTATGGTGCGGACTTAACAGTAACCAACTAGAAATCACTCACAAAGTACAAACCTCCGCCAAAGCTCACTGTATATCATGCACCAGCATTATAATTTAATACAAATTCGTCAGAGGGCGACAGTGTTTCAACATATAACAAATAACCAAAGACAAAAAGACAAAAAATTCTGAGATCTGGATCAGCTCAACATCTCATAGACTGCACGTGTAATTGTCTAAAGGTCAAACTTTTCTGTAAATTTCACGAAGTAAAAAGCTCCCAGATCGAGATTGCACCGACCAGCAACATTTTCCTCTTGCGACCATAAACTTTGACCTTGACCTTTGAACCTCACCCAGACAGTATCAAAGTGAACCAGCACGCCAAATATCTAGGTCAAAGGCTAGCTAGTTCACATGTTACTGTTGAGACATACAGACACACGACAGAACTCATTGCCCTACTTTGACCACTGTAAGTGGCTGATAAAATCATCAGCTTCTTGCGTACTCTTACTGACAAACCAACCATCAATCATAACGTAAATGGCGGAGGTAAACACGTTCATGTATCACAGTAACTCATAACAGTCAACAACACGCTGCAAACTGCATCACATCAGAGCGCAGATCATTCGGCACATATATCAATTCATATCATAAACATGCATACATAAATACAATATACAAATGAATACATTGGCAGGGAGCTCTGCCCCTAAAATATTTATAGCGCTTTATAACTTATTTCAGGCATTGCTAACTTAGTATATATGTTTGCTAGATAGACACGCTGTACATGACTGCATACCATATTTGTAAGGCTTTGCATGCATAAGTAGGCTAACACTAAAACACATATCTGTTAAACTCAGGAGATAAAACTGGGGCCTGTAAAATTCGTCAGTGGCTAATTAGAGACTAAGCAGTCTTTTTTTGCAAAAACACACTGAGGGACGTTTAGATGATAAGCAGTCTTATCAACACATTGATTGGTTGAGTTGAAGTTTCACGTCCCACCCAACAAAAACAGGTCATTTAGGAGACATTCGTCCCAGCCAATCTCTTGGCTAAGTACTGAAAAACTAAATCCAACACAACAAAAGCAAGCATGCATCCATAACAAAATATACAACATATAATAAACAAAAAAAATTAAAGACAGGTTTGGTCACCTCCTACAATCTCCAGTCCGGAAATGGAACAGACCTCTTCAGCAATATGTAGATAAGTAACTAAGTAAATAAGTAAGGAAGTTAATATGTAAGTAAGAAAGTAAGTCAGGAAGTTAAGTAAGCAAATAAACGATTTATATAACACTGAAATCAACAAATGAATCAGGAGACATTAAAGCCCCGCAGACGTACAGGACTGTCAGTCTGTCAACATATGAAATCTCCAGAAAATACTTAATTCTGGTCGCTTCTTTAAAAGAATTAGTATGATATCTGTAGCTATAGTTATAACATTTCTGTTTCTTTGTTATCTTGTATTCTGTGGCATTATTCCAGCTTTTACACTTTTGCCTATGAAGGCAATGAACAGCATTCTACGCATGGATGTGCCGTCGAAAAACTAATCACTCATTAGTTTTACTGCATTAACTTCAGTAATATAGACGTTTCAGATACCTCTTCATAATATAACGAGCCAGCCATCTGTGAAATACTATGAGCTTTTACAATACACCATGCTGGCTATGGCTCTAGATATTGCAAACTCTGTGATAACAACTGCAGACATAGTTTTATGTGCCGTACAAAACAAAATTAGCACACACACTATACACACACAAATTATCAGTGACTCTAGCTCAGCCTTTTAGATTTTAAGTACCATAATAAAAAGAATAGTATAAAATAATAACAGTTTGGGAAACTGATAAATAACAGCACAGTAAATACATGAGCAAATACAGTTCTTAAATCAAGTAACATACAGAATGGAATTCCATCGGGCATCACTCACTCCCTAAAGCCCTTCACAAATTGTCACCAAAATTTGCATAGGTGACTACGTCAGGGATATCTACCACCCGAAAAATTTTATCGAAATCAGATAAGGGGTATTATTTCCATGCCTGCACGACTTCGCATATCCATTTATTTTCACAGCTGTTTTTCCTCTCACCCGCAGCCAAGACGCCCGCACGGATTATTAAGGAAAATACGTCAGAAGACGCAGTTCCATAGATTGATGTATATTTCGGGGTCATAAAACCAGAATCAAGACTTTAGGCCCCATTTTACCCGAAAACGGCCATTTTGGGGCTCAATTTTGATGCAACAATTTTCTCCAGAAAACGGTTTCAACGTTAATCGTGGTCACCTGTAAATGGTCCTTAATCGTCATCACAGCCCCATAAAAATTGTACAGTAAAAAGGCAAATTGAGGTCGATGATTCCAAATGTGTATTTGTTTTGACCCCCTATTGACAGGTCATGTGATTTGGCACATGCACAGACATCTCTATATGGCCTTTAACATAAGGCTGTACACCATATTGGCGGATAACTCAATTTATCTAGATCATATATGTTGCAAAGTGAATAGACAAACAGGGGTCAGCGATTTCATAATAATATGTGGTACAAATTTCCCCCTTTGCACAGATCACGTGATATGGCGCATGCTCAATAGCTGCAAACACACTGTCAGTGCTATTCAATGCAGGTCGTCATAACTGTCAAAATAACGGATACGCATAGGATCTTCAAACTTGGTAGAGGGTTTGATCAAGTGAACCCACATGTGTGACCACTGTCCAAGGTCAATAGACCAAAGGTCAAGGTCACATAACGTATCAGCAGCAAAAATTCTACAACTCGGCAACGGATTGTCGTATCAACTTCAAACACGACGAAAACTGGAAGCAAAACATATCATACATTTTAGGTAAGTCGGTCAAACAGACAGGAAGTAGAATAGAAATATGGCGGACTTTCAGTTAATTGAATGAAAAATCAACAAAAAAACGTTCTCAAATCGCCAAAACAGTGGTACCTACAAGGACGTAATGGACAAGAAATTGAATGCTGGTGTCAGAATTTTAACTGGAAGCTCACAAATAAACATTTCTTTGCACATGCAGTGAAAATACGCTAAAAATCACCCTAAATGCTGCCAAATCGCCAAAATTAGAAGCCTCTAGTATAAAATCGACGTCGTTGAAAATGGAAAAGGATTTAGGGCCCCATTTACAGCTTACATGATTTTGCACAAGTGCAGACAGCTCTTTGGCCTTTATAAGACAGGGCGATACAATATGTTGACCGATAACACTATTTATGTTGACCACACAGCCATATAAGTTGCAACGTGAATAGACAAATCAGGTCACAGATTTCAAAGATGTGGGCAATATTATGGTAACCTTCTTCACAAAGGTCATGTGGTATGCTGAAATTATGCGTAACTTTAGGTAATCAAAACGTTGTGCAATTATCTTCTAATTGAGAAAATTCGCACCTGATCACAGGGTTGTATCAAAATTACAATCAAAAGTCAGTAAATGTAGTCCTTTCTGTGCATGTGTAATGAAAAACAAGCATCTACTTTGCAGAGACTGATGGTATCAACAGAGATGAGTTAACTTACCCAAGAATCAGACATACATTAGCCCTATATCATTTTGACCATTCCATGACGTCATTATGTCATAACGATATAAAGTATTATCTTAGTGTTGTGCAGATTAGCAAAGTTTAGAGTTAAGTTAACAAAACAGCAAATATTACTGTAAAAAAACTTCTCAGTTTAAAACTGTTTGGAAGAACGACAGTGGCTACATCACTCGAATAAAACAGCAAAAGTTAAAACGCAGATATAGTTTTTCGCCACATTGACTAAATGGTGACATTCTTCTAAGTAATATCACCTTTTTGATTTTTGCTGTATCCAGTGTCATCCTTACAAACCGTTTTAAACAGAGAAGTTTTTTTACAAAAATGTAACACCAAATAATCAGCCAGGGCCAGCCTTAGACAACCAGTGGACCTGTTTGATCCCCATCAAGTAATCTACTCCGTCTCTCTATCCCTTCTCCCGTAGCAAACATCGACGCTATCCTACACTGCAGAGAGACATGGTGTGAGGTAATTATCACAGAAAAATTAAGTTTCTGTGAGCCTGTGGTCAAAATTCTGGTGGAAGGCCTTTTTAACAGGTCTATAGTGATATTACTGCTACAAATGTAAGAAACATAAGGCAAACACAAAACAAAACTGCATAACTTGTGGCCGAAAAATGGAAAAATCAGCAGTCCTGTTTGGCTGAACATCTCAAACACGCCTAAAGCCAGACCTATGATTAACAATTATTTTCATACGTAGATTGTAGCAGTATTTTACCGGACTAAATCAGTTTACAAGTTGAACTATGTCTTCCATGTAGTCATCACGTTAACAAAGACATCAACTGACAGTTTAATGTCGATAACAGCATCTGCATTATCAGCAGCAAAATAAATGTGAGAAATGATGATGAAGCTATTCGGATTGTTTTGTCATTTGACAAGAAGCAATGACCAGCTTGGTGATTAGTGGATACAACTGAGCATGTTCTTCTCCAAGCAGTGGAGCGACACACTCTTCCGCATTCTCCACTTCATTCTCATACGCGTCCTGACAATCAACAGTCACTAAACACTGATACACAACAACGTTAACTAGCATCAATACAAATAATTTACATGAAGTCAAGATGTGAAATAAAGTACGGACAAGTACAAAGTCTCTTCGCCAATCAAAATCCAAGTTATGGATCATCAATATAGCAAATAGTCTTTCCAGATAAAATTCACTTCAGACGTTGCACAACAGTATTTTGTTGGTACTTCAAATCTGACAACTAATCTTCACTTCCACATTTATTTCAAAACAGCATCCAATTCAACCTGATGTCGGATAGCCAGCTTTCAATACGTACTTTGTGACAAAGTAACTGACAACAGTGGCCCTGAGATATACATTATCTCTTCACAACAAACTGAGCACACAACTGGCTCTTGTTCTCAAAAATTAATGTTAATTTCTGCATCATTATTCAACTGACTGAGCTCAATGTTCGACATTTCTAGTCTTATTTTTTAATTCATTGATGTTGCGTCTGACATCATATCATAATGTTTATTCCGATAGTGGGGCATAATTCCAGGAAATACAATATTTTAATGTATATTCATACTGTTGACTACTCAATTATTAACTAGTCCAGTGCCAGTAATAATATTCAATCTTTGTCTTTATTTAACAGGTGCCATTATTAATTATTACTAAAAATTACACAGTTTCATTTAATAAAACACACTGAGAAGGTCGCCAGCCTATTACTCTGTTACACAGTAGGATGGCTAATACATGGAACAGCTTGCCTAAGTTGCCTAACTGGGTTGTATCTGCTAACACTATGAATATGTTTAAACGTAGAACAGACAAATTTTGACAGAATCACGATATCATATACAATATCAAGGCACAATGGTACGGAACCGGAAGTCGCAGCAAAGTGATGTATGAGAAATCTTAGCAAGTTATTATTATTGTAAAGTGTTTAGATGAGGCAGGCATTGAGGCTTTGGCCTGCACGCATAAATTCTCTCTATGTCTACATCTTATTTATGTATTTATTTTGCTTGCAACAACAGAAAATAAACAAGCATAAGAACGATTGCACAAGCAGTAAACAGCAAGGCTAAAATAGCACTAATAGCGGACCTTTAATAATCCTAGTCTACACAACTGTTTCACTCACCAATCATATAATCTGACAAATCCACGTTTTAAAGACGTCTTGAATTACGTGAAACTTGTAGAATTTACAGACGTGGGTAGACAGCTCCACACATTAACAACTCTGTTAAAGAACAATTACTATGAATACCACTGGTACAGTAGCAACATAGATGAACTACATAGCAACCACAAGGCAGAAGATACCTGTACAAGACCATAGACACGGTTGAACAGAGACTCGCCAACTGCTCCGACGATTTGTTGTCGGAGTTCGGAAAGAGATGGCACCAAACTGTTGTCATCTTCAAAGTACTCATTGTCATCATCATCATCATCATCATCGTCAGCAGCAGCAGCAGCAGCGTCTGTGAAGACTTTGGACTCTCTCTGCTCAACACTTACTGTATACTCACGACTATCGCCTGATACACATCCAAACCAAACCCATATTCAACACAACACCTTCATGACCAGAACATAAAACACATCAATTAAACGGACTGCCTTCATGGACTAATGCCCGGACCGTTTCTTCTGAGCTGCTCGATTTTGGTTTTTCGTTTTTCCTTATTTTTTCATTTCTGTGCCGTGCAATAGGTTCAGCTGGCCATCTTGTCAGATTTTTGAGCACATGTAAATATACTGTATCATATCATATCGTATCGCAAACACAAATTATCGCACAATATCACTTTAATAATACTGGTAGCAATAACAACAGATCTGGACTGCTGAGCATTAAGTGCTTCATATGCAGTTTGACAGTTGTTCCAATCGTTGGATCAACTAGTTAACTATCAACAATATATTACTAGTGTTTCACAGCCACTATACACATTATAACCTGTATTATAAAGCATCTCCAGTTAAGAACTGGAAGATTTTTCTGTAGTTAAGTTTTACGGTCCTCATGCCCTTGTTGATGGCAACCATTGCATTCAAATTCGGGAGAAGATGCCAGAATTCTCCTCAACGGTGTTAACCACACTGTCTCCGTACCATCACAAATAATTACAAACTTCATTCAAAAGTCTAGGGGATAGCTCAAATATTACCATAAGTCATAAGGGGTCTAGTCTTTTTTGGCATGCTTGTAGTCCACTAAAAATCCACAGCTCATGCAGCCTGCATGAGGCAAGTTGGAAAAAACAGAATATCTACATCTAAATCAATACGATAAACAAAAAAGCAAACGACCTCGTTCATACCATGACTAATGGACTTGCTGTGACGCTTAAGAACCGACTTCCTTCGAGTGGCATCATCTACAAAACAATCTTGGTTTTCTTTAAACAATGAACATGCTCTGCTGGTATGATAATGGTTTGGCATGTGGATGATCCGGCCAGTAAAACAGCCTTTGATGAGCAACCAAATGAATATAAAAACTGCTGCTAAAAACTATTAAAACGGATCAAATTGAACGTTTTCTGGTCATTGCCTATATACGACTTGGGGTACTGGGGTTGGACAACAGAAGTAAAGTAAGCAACACCCATTCCTTCAGTAGTCTGGTAATGGACAAATAAAAGATGCGGCCAGGCCACTGGTTAGGGTTAAGGCTTTGTGTTTCTGATAATTCAGTGGCTGGAAAGACATGTGGCCTGTGAAGATATCACATGTCTTGACGCCTTTGAGATGAAAGGACTGAGAAAGATTCTGCTGGTTTCGGGGACAGCAAAGAAAACAATGAGTGGGTTCTTAACAAAGCTGGAATAAAGAGGGTATTGTTAGACACTGTCAAAGCAAGGAAGCTAACATACTATGGTCACACCACGAGGAAACAAGGGAGTTGCCTGGAGAAAGAGATAATGCAAG
>Ga0066187_1000777_pt1 | contig 10434 bp, 8 predicted proteins | sample WorMetexBAHAMAS1_FD_58706 | JGI IMG/M metagenome (GOLD analysis project Ga0066187, IMG submission 58706) | Marine gutless worms symbiont microbial communities from Max Planck institute for Marine Microbiology, Germany - Inanidrilus exumae... | ecosystem: Host-associated > Annelida > Digestive...
GCATCAACTACTTTGCCGCAGCAGGATATGACCTCGATTAAATCGAATCTGCTCTAGTGAGAAAAACTTTGTTCGGGCACCGTTGCAGGGGGTTTCTGCCGGCCCCGCTCAAGAGATGTATGGTGACTCCGGTTGCCGCCTGTTAAAGCGCCGGAGCGGGTAATTCAATAGGGCACAGGCCGGGAAAAGGAAAAATGAAATTGAACCAACTCTTCGCCGCCACAGTCTTCGGTCTCGCGGCTCTATTCGGTTGGGGTGGAACGGGCCATGCGGCGGACCAAATCATCAAGGTCGACCAGGTCATCGACCTGAATGCCCTCGTGCCCGAAAAGGTCTACCAGTTCGTCCCCGACTACCTCTGGGTCGAACCGGGCGACACGATCCGCTTCCTGAACTCGCTCGGCAATCACACGGTCACGTCACTCAAGGGCGTCTGGCCGGAAGGCGCGGAAAGGGTCGATATCGAACATCAGGCCGTTGCCGACGTGATCTTGGAAGTGCCGGGCGTCTATGGCTTTCGCTGTAAGGTGCACGGCCGTCACGGCATGTACGCGCTGGTCGTCGTCGGCGCCCCGGATTCCAACCTAGACAGCGCCCTCAAGGCCAAGGTCGGCGGCCGCAGCAAAAAGGTGTTCGAGGGTCTCCTCGGAAAATTGAAAGCGGATATCGCCAAACGCGGGAATTAAACTGTACCGTAGCTGGTCCGCTCAGAGCGGCTCCTCACCCATCTCCAAGTGCAGGGCGTCGCCCTCGTAGGGGTGGGCCGCCGCGACATCTTCATCGAGTTCGACGCCGAGACCCGGGTCCGTCGGCGGGATGACGTAACCCGCTTCCCAGCGGATCGGCGTCTTCAGGAGTTCGGCATGGAAGCCGCCCCAGGTCTGGATGCTCTCCAGGATCAGGAAATTGGGCGTGCAAGCGGCGAACTGGATGTTGGCGGCGCCCTCGATGGGCCCACAGTAGAGATGCGGCGCCATCAATGCGTATCTGGGTTCGGCCAGGGCGGCGATCTTCTTGGCTTCGAGGATACCGCCGACCCGGCCCAGGGCCGGTTGCAGGATCGAGGCGGCCTGCAGGCCGAGCACCCGGGCGAACTCGTACTTGGTCGTCAGGCGCTCGCCGGTGGCCACCGGGATCGAGGTCTGGCGCGCCACGCGGGCCATCTCTTCCGGCGTTTCCGGCGGCGTCGGCTCCTCGAACCACAGGGGATCATAAGCCTCGATCCGTTTGGCCAAACGGATGGCGCCCGATGCCGTGAACTGGCCGTGGGTGCCGAACAGCAGATCCGCCTTGTTGCCGACGGCCTCGCGGATGCGGCGGCAGAAGGCTTCCGAACGATCGAGGGACTCCAGGTCCGGCTGGCGCCCGTCGTAGACCGTGTAGGGTCCGGCCGGGTCGAACTTGACGGCCGTGAACCCCTGGGCCACGTATTCAGCGGCCCGCTCGGCGGCCGCGTCGGGATCGCTGTAGACGGCGGCGTCACCGTGAACGTCGTCGGCCTCGTCAACCGTCGGGTAAAGGTAGGTGTAGCTCCGAAGCCGTTCGTGCACACGCCCGCCCAGGAGTTCGTAGACCGGCTTGCCGACGCTCTTGCCGACGATGTCCCAGCAGGCCATCTCTATGCCCGACAACACCCCCATCAGCGACACGTCGGGCCTGAGCGTATAGCCGCGGCCGTAGACGGACCGCCACAGGCGTTCGATGCGGAACGGATCCATGCCGTCGACATGGCGTGCGAAAACGTCCTCGATCATGCGGACGATGGTCTGGGGGCCGAAGGTGGCGGCGTAGACCTCGCCGACGCCTTCGATGCCGTCGTCGGTGATCAGCTTCAGAAAGATGAAATAGCGTCCGCCGAAGCCGGGCGGCGGGTTTCCGACGACGAAGGTCTTGAGGGCGGAGATCTTCATGGCGTCGCTCCTTCTGCCGGCGGTGCCATTTCCATGACCTTGGCGGCGAACCCTTCGAGGTCGGTGTCGCCGACGGTGCGGCGGCTCGACAGGCGCATGTAGCTGGTCTCGTCTGCGAACATCTCGCGGGCCAGGTCGGCGGTACCGAGGCCGGCGAAAGACGCGGGCAGGCGGCGTTCGATGCCGAGACGGTCGAGCCATCCGGCATACCACGGCGCCAGTTCGCCGGCGCCGCCGGCGAGCCCACATGCGGCGGCGGCCCGGGCGAAAGGCCCGTCGTCGCCCTCCGCCTGCCAGGCGAGCACCACCTCGAGGCCGAGCGCCGTGGCCAAACCGTGGTGGACGGGGGCGACGGCCGCCAGGGAATGGGAGGTGTTGTGGGCCATGCCGGCCGAGCAGTTGTCGATGGCCATGCCGGCGTAGGCCGAGCCCAGCAGCATGGCGCCGCGCGCCTCCAGGTTTCCCGGCTCGGCGACGGCTGTTTCCAGGGCGCCGGTGATCAGGCCGAGCGCGTGATGAGAGTAAAGATCGTTGGCCGCGTGGCGATGCACGTTGGTGCAGGATTCGAGGGCATGGACGAAGGCGTCGAGGCCGGTCCAGGCGGTCAGGTTCGCAGGCAGGGTCACCGTCAGCTGCGGGTCGAGGATGACCCGCTCCGGTTTGGTCTTGGAACCCCAGATCCAAACCTTCTTGCCGCTTGCCGCCGTAAAGATATTGGTCGACGACAGTTCGGAACCGGTGCCGGCGGTGGTCGGGATACAGATCTTGGGCACCCGGTCGGCGGGCAGCGGGTCGCCCTCCATGGCGAAGGCGGCGGCCGGTTTGTCGCTTCTCGCCACCGCCGCCGCCATCTTGCCAATATCCATGGCCGAACCGCCGCCGAAGGCGATGACCAATCCGGCTTTGTTGGACCGCACGAAATCCGTCGCCGCCTCGACGTCCTCCTCCTTGGGCTCGCGGGCCGAGGCGACGAACACCTCGACGGTAGCGCCCGCCTTTCGCAAGGGATCGATGACCTTACCGGTGACAGCCAACTCATGAAGCGCCGCGTCGGCGACCAGGACGATCGGATCGCCCGCCGGATCGAGGGCTGCCGCGTCGTCGGCGACGGCGGCGACACGCCCGGCGCCGAAATGCACCTCCGGAACGGGTCTCAACGAGAAGGGTACGGCAGTATCACCAGCGGTCATTACAATTTCCCCCGTCGCCGGCACCCCACGTCCCGGCCTCTCCGCACGCATAACCCTTGGCGCTCCGGCGGGCAAGCCCCGCCGTGCACGGTTTTTCTAGAGGGAAAACAGGAACGCGACCAACACGGCGACGGCGGTGGCCAGCACGACCGGAACGTCGACATCGAGCTTCGCCGGTTTCGCCGGCGCGGCGGGTGTCTCGGCGGGTGCCGTCACCGAGACCGTTCCGGGCGCCACCTCGCCGGCCACGGTCTCGAAGGCACTGAAAAACTCACCGGCCAGTTTCCTGGTCGATCCCTCTATGAGGCGGGCCCCGACCTGGGCCAGCTTGCCGCCGACCTGGGCGTCGACCGCATAGTCAAGCCGCGTGCCGCCGTCCTCTTCGGTCAGGGTGACCCGCGCGCCACCCTTGGCGAAACCGGCCGCACCGCCCTTGCCCTCGCCGCTGATGGTGTAACTCTCCGGCGGATCGAGATCACTCAGTTGGACGTTTCCCGTGAACTTGGCCCTCACCGGCCCGATCTTGGCGGCGACGGTCGCTTCGAACTGGGTTTCTGAAACCCGTTCCAAGGACTCGCAACCGGGGATCGCCCGGCGCAGCACATCGGCGTCGTTGAGCGCGGCGAACACCCGCTCGCGCGGCAGGGGAAGGTGGACTGTGTCGGTGATTTTCATGAAAGGCCTTGGATCGTTTGATTGTCGGTCACCAGTGTACAGCAACATCGTTGACCTGAGGGAACATCACTTTCCCCAGCGGTTTGCGGGTCGATGGCGGCGCGGCGTTTTCTTCCGTCGCCCGGGTGATATATGGTTTTGCCCGGGAGATTGAAAGCCACGGCTCTCAAACTAGGAAAGACCATCATGCCCAGCCTGTCGCTGACGGTAAACGGAAGACCGGTGACCGGAGAGGTCGAGAACCGAACCCTGCTCGCCCAGTTCCTGCGCGAGCAGCTCGGTCTGACCGGTACCCATATCGGCTGCGACACCAGCCAGTGCGGCGCCTGCGTCGTCAACATGGATGGCGAGACCGTCAAGAGTTGCGCCGTCTTCGCCCAGCAGGCGGAAGGTGCGGAGATCACCGCCATCGAGGGCCTGGCACCGGAAGACGGCCTCCATCCCATGCAGGAGGCGTTCCGCGAGCATCACGGCCTGCAATGCGGGTTCTGCACGCCGGGCATGGTGCTGACCGCCGTGTCGCTGGCCGAAAGCAATCCGGAACTCGACGAGGCGGCCGTTCGCCAGGGCCTGGACGGCAACCTCTGCCGCTGCACCGGCTATCAGAACATCGTCGCCGCCGTCCTCGCCGGTGCCAAGGCCATGCGGGGCTGACCATGCGCGATTTCACTTTCCACCGGCCCGATAGCTTGGAACAGGCTTCAGCACTCCTCGAAGGATCGGACGACGGCATTTTCATGGCCGGCGGCCAGACCCTGATCCCCGTCATGAAACAGGGCCTGTCGGCGCCAGAGGACATCATCGAACTTAGCCGCATCGAGCAACTCAAAGGCATCGCTGTCGACGGGGATGTTTTGTCGGTCGGTGCCATGACCACCCATGCCGCCGTTGCCGCCTCCGGTGACGCGCAGGCCACGATCCCGGCCCTGGCCGCGTTGGCCGGCGAAATCGGCGACCCCCATGTGCGCAACCGCGGCACCCTCGGCGGCTCCATCGCCAACAACGATCCGGCCGCCGATCATCCAGCCGCCGTTCTCGGCCTCAAGGCCGATGTCGTCACCCCAACGCGGGCCGTCGCCGCCGATGACTTCTTCGTCGACCTGTTCGAAACGGCGCTGGGTGAGGGTGAGATCGTCACCCGGGTTGATTTCCGCATCCCGGACAAGGCGGCCTACGTGAAATTCCCCAACCCGGCCTCGCGTTATGCCCTGGTCGGCGTCTTCGTCAGCCGCTGGCATGATGGCCAGGTGCGCGTCGCGGTAACCGGCGCCGGCCCTTGCGTGTTTCGAGTTGCTGCTTTCGAAGAAGCCCTGGCGGCGGATTTCTCGCCGGCGGCGCTGGACGGCGTGGCGCTGCCGGCCGACGATCTCAACGCCGACATCCACGCATCCGCCGACTACAGGGCGCATCTGATCGGCGTGTTGGCCAAGCGTGCCGTCCAGGCCGCGGGCTGAGGAGGACAACGCGATGAACAAGGTCCGCATCGGAGAATCGGTCCGCCGTCACGAGGACGAACGTTTCCTCAGGGGTGAGGGCACCTACGTCGACGACATCGTCCTCGACGGCCAAGTCCATGGCTACGTCCTGCGCTCGCCTTACGCCCATGCCCGCATCGGCTCCATCGACGCGACAGACGCCCTGGCCGGGCCGGGCGTGCTGCTGGTCGTCACCGGCGAGGACTGGAAGCGGGAAGGATTCGGACCGATGCCGACACGAACGGCCGTGCGCAAGGGGCGGGGAGACAGCCCGCTGGCCGAACCGCCGCGCCATTGCCTGGCCATCGAACGGGCCCGCTATGTCGGTGAACCCGTCGCCTTCGTCGTTGCCGAAACCTACGAGGGGGCCAAGGAAGCCGCGGAACGGATCGATGTCGACTATGAACCCCTCGAGCACGTGACTGACATGCTGGAGGCGATCGAACCGGGATCACCCCTGGTCTGGGACGACGTCCCGGCCAACACGGCGATCGACTTCGACCTGGGCCAGCGCGAGGAAACGGATGCGGCGCTCGCCGCGGCCGACCACGTGATCACCCTCGACCTCGTCAACAACCGGGTCACTGCAGTGCCCATCGAACCGCGCGGCGCCATCGCGCGCTATGACGCCGAAACCGATACCTACGAAATCTGGAACGCCACCCAGAACGTGCACGCCAACCGCAACACCTATGCCGCGGACGTGCTCAAGCTCGACAAGGAGCAGGTCCACCAGATGGCGCCCGATGTCGGCGGCGGCTTCGGCGCCAAGAACGGCGCCTATCCGGAGCCGCCCCTGGTCCTCTACGCGGCCCGCAAGACAGGCCGGCCCGTGAAATGGATCAACGACCGCTCGGAGAGTTTCCTGTCCGATACCCATGGGCGCAATCAGATGAGCCGGGTGCAGTTGGGGCTCGATGCCGACGGCACCTTCCGGGCCTTGAAGACGGAGACGGTCGGCGACATCGGCGCCTATTGCGCCACCGTCGGGCCGTTCACGCCGACCGGCGGTTCGGCGCGCACCCAGGGCGGCCCCTACGCCATCCCCCACATGTACTACCGGGGCCGCGCGGTGTTCACCAACACCATGCCCATGGATCCCTACCGCGGTGCCGGGCGGCCGGAGGCCTCCCTGCAGACGGAACGCATCGTCGAGCTGGCGGCCCGCGAGCTCGGCATGGATCCGGTGGAGATCCGGCGCAACAACCTGATGGCCCGGGACAGTCTGCCGTTGAAGACGCCGATGAACCTGGACATCGACAGCGGCGACTTCCCGACCGTGTTCGAAAAGACGCTCGAGCTCTCCAACAGGCCCGGCTTCGCCGCCCGGACCGAAGCCAGCCGCGCCAAGGGCCTGCACCGCGGATTTTCCATCGCGCCTTATCTCGAATGCACCGGTGGCGGACCGAAGGAATATGCCGGGGTCGGTTTTTCCGAAGACGGTTCAGCGACATTGGCCATCGGCAGCCAGTCGACGGGAACGGGGCACGAAACGTCAATGGCGCAAATCCTGGCCGCCGAACTGGGCCTCGACATGGACACCATCACCTATCGCCAAGGCGACACCGACGCGACGCCCATAGGCGGCGGCCATGGTGGCTCGCGCAGCCTCGAGGTCGGCGGCAGTGCGGTCAAACAGGCGAGCGGAGAGATCATCGAGAAGGGCAAGGCGCTGGCCGCCCACCTGTTCGGGACGGAGACCGGTGCCATCGAATTCGACGACGGGCGGTTCTACGAAGACGGCACCAACCACACCATCTCCATGCCTGACCTGATCGCCGTTTCCTTCGATCCGGACCAGTTGCCGGAAGACATGGAGCCCGGTTGCCTGAACACCACGACCGTATTCGAGCGTGGCGTCATCTCCATCCCTAACGGCTGTCACGCGGCGGAAGTCGAGGTCGACCCGGAAACGGGAACGGTGAGGGTCGACGGCTACTGGATCGTCGACGACTTCGGACCCATCATCAACCCCATGCTGGCCGACGGCCAAGTCATGGGCGGCACCGTGCAGGGCCTCGGCCAAGCCCTGATGGAAAATGTCGTCTATGAAAAGGAAAGCGGCCAACTGCTGACCGGTTCGCTCACCGACTACGCGCTGCCGCGCGCCGCCGACGTCCCCAACATGGTCATCGAATACTATGAAGGCGCGCCGACCGAAAAGAACCCCCTCGGCGTCAAGGGTTCGGGCGAGGCCGGCTGCTGCGGTGCGCCGCCGGCCATCGTCAATGCCGTGTTGGACGCGTTGAAGGGTTTAGGTGTCAAACACATCGACATACCGCTGACGCCGGAAACGGTCTGGCGGGCCATCCGCAACGCCGAAGGCGACGATGGACGCCGGCAGTTCATGCCCGGATTTCCCGATTGACGCGGATTGATCCCCGGCGGACACTTTCCGGTTTCGTTCAGGCCTCGGACGACTTGGGTATTCGAACCGAAATACAGCCCTGACGGGCTAACTTATTAGTGAGGTTCGTTTTGCGGGTATTTTGATCTATTTGCTGAGTACTTTTCGTTATTCAGGTAGAATGGTTCCAGGGTAAGACCGATGTCGAGTTAGGTGTGTCACGGCGGATCACTTGCGCTGAACCGGAATCCTCCATGGTTCCGGTTCGGTTGATGATTGGGCGGGAGCATAAGATTTGGTCTCTCGAATTGACGCAGCCCTAAAAAAGTTGGTCGGACGCGACGTCCGTGGCCCCGAATTCTTCGAATTGGCGGTCAACGTCCTAGCCGAAATCACTGGATGGCGGTTCGCGGCCATCGGTCATCTGATGGAAGGCGGCGACGGCATCCGGATTCTCGCCGCGGTCGATAATAATGCTGATCTCCCGGCGTGGACCTACGATCTCGCCGGAACCCCTTGTTGCGAAATTTACGGGCGAACGATCAGTGACCCCCACTGGTTCGTCGGCAGCGGACTCGCCGAGCGCTTCTCCGACGATACGGTTCTCAAGGAACACGGCTTCGAAGCCTATCGGGGCGAGTTGTTTTTCGACGATCACGGCTGCCCGGCCGGACACGTTTTCATTATGCACGACCAACCGGTGGCCGACGAAGACAGCACGCGCCTCCCATTCCGCCTGATCACCCAACGCATCGGCGCCGAATACAACCGGTGGCAAACCGAGGGCGAACTCTCCGTCCAAACGGAACGCTACGAACGGGCGACGGCAGCCGGCCGCGTCGGGGTCTGGGAATGGAACCTGGAAACCAACGAGGTCTATTTCGCGCCCATCCTCGAGGCGATGCTGGGGTGTCGCGAGGATGAGCATATTCACCATATCGACGACTGGGTCGCGCGGGTCGACGCGGCGTCGGGACAGGCCATGCTCCGTGAGGCCGAGGCCTATCGGATAGGCGAACTCAAAGGTGAATCCATAACCGAATACTCGCTCACCCTGCCGGATGGTACGAAACGATGGTTCGAGGCCCGCGCCCATCCGATCCTCGACGCCGACGGCATGGCCGTCAAATTGGTTGGCACCGACAATGATATCACCGACCGCAAAAAGACCGAACGGGCGCTTCAAGACCGGGAGGCGCTACTCAATTCGATATTCGAGAACGTTCCCGTCGGCCTCCTGATCAAGGATGTCGACCATGTGGTCGAAAAACCGAACACGACGTATTTGAACTGGTATGGCCTCGACGCCGCAACCATGGTGGGGCGGCGTTCGGATGAGATCGAAGGCTTCCAACCGTTGGAAGACGCAGAGGTTATGAACGCTCAGGAAACCGAGGTCTTGAAGACCGGGAAAATCGAGACCCGGCAAGTGGAAAGGCCGTTCGCCGACGGCGAGAGTCACACGGTCAGCGTCACCAAATTTCCCGTTTTCGATCGGCACGGCAACATCATCAAGGTCGGCTCGGTCAGCGTCGACCTGACCGAACAGGTGCGCGCCAACAGGGCGCTCCGGGAAAGCGAGGAGAGTTTCCGCGCCATTTTCGAGGCGGCGCCAGCCGGCATCGCCGTACAAACGGTCGACGGCCGCTACATCCGGGTCAATCAGGCCTATCGGGATATCCTCGGTTACAGCAAAGAGGAACTCCACGAACGAACCTGGCGGGACGTGACCCACCCCGACGACGTCGACGCGACCCAAGAGAACGACGACAACGTACTCGCCACAAACCGCAGTTCCGTCATCGAGAAACGCTACATCCGCAAGGACGGACGCACGGTATGGGCCAACGTGGCCGTGTCGGTGGTCCGCGACGCCGAAGGCCGGCCGCAGTATTTGGTCGGCCAGCTCTACGACATCACCGAACAGAAAAAGGCCCATCAGGCGATGGTCGAAGCGCGGCAGGAAGCGGAGGAGGCCAACCGCGCCAAATCCGAGTTCCTTGCCGCCATGAGCCATGATCTCCGCACACCTCTCAATGCTATCCTGGGTTTCGCCGAGATGATCTCCCAGCAGCTGTTCGGCCCGATCGATGAACGCTACCAGGGTTATGCGGACGACATTCAGGCGAGCGGCGCGCATCTGTTGTCGCTGGTCGACGAGATCCTTGATCTGTCGGCCATCGAAGCCGGCAAGAAGGCCCTTGCCCTGGAGAAACTCGACGCCCGCACGATCATCGCCGATTGTGAGAACACGGTGACCGGAAGAGCCCAGGCCGGCGGCATCGACCTGAGAATGGAGATCCCGGACAAACCCCTGCATTTCAGTTCCGACCGTCGGGCCGTCACGCAAATCCTCCTCAATCTCATATCCAATGCCCTCAAATTCACGCCGCCCGGCGGCCAGGTCAGCGTATCCGCCGCCGCGGGCGACGCCGTCCGGTTCGAGATTACCGACACGGGATGCGGCATACCGGCCAACGACGTCGCCAAGCTCACCGAACCCTTCGTCCGCGGTCAGATCGACCCCTATCTCACAAAAGACGGCTGGGGTCTCGGACTATCCATCGTGCGCTCCCTGGTCGCCCTACACGACGGCCAATTCGATATCGAGAGCCAACCGGGTACCGGCACCACCGTCGCCGTCACGCTTCCGGTCGAGGCGACGGCACCGGACACATCGATCAACAACCTCTGACTTGCGACGCGGAAATCAGTCTGCGCGCTCGCCCTTCGGCCAGGTATCCGACAACCGGTAGCCCTCGGGCCAGGGATCGTTGGGGTCTAGAGCGCATTTGAGGAACGTTGAATCAAAATTAACGGTTTTCTGATTCCCTGAC
>Ga0066187_1000780_pt1 | contig 10420 bp, 4 predicted proteins | sample WorMetexBAHAMAS1_FD_58706 | JGI IMG/M metagenome (GOLD analysis project Ga0066187, IMG submission 58706) | Marine gutless worms symbiont microbial communities from Max Planck institute for Marine Microbiology, Germany - Inanidrilus exumae... | ecosystem: Host-associated > Annelida > Digestive...
ATATTCACGCCCTTTAATTTTGCAGTTTTGTTTAGCTCTTGAAATACACGAAATAAAGTGCACGTGAACATAAGGGTTTTACGGTATATCGGAAAAATGCAAGGAAGACGTAACGAAAAGCAAGCATCGTATACGAAGCAACTGAAATGGTGTTGGACAATCCAGTCCCATCATTAGCAGCTGTGATGCAAATGGGTAAAAGAAGCTTTTGTTTCTTAACCAGTGTTAAAATAAAGAATGCAGTACGTTGATACAGAGGATGGTGGGTTACTGTCAGTCTCCACTTTACAGCTCGGCGAGCGTCTTACGTGTCCATTTTTAAATATTACCAGTCTGTAATGGTTGTAAGTGCCATGACTGAATTGAACACAAATTTCACATCACCCTGTATTTGTTTAGTGGTCCTGTACGTACACAATATACATCTGCAACAACCAGCCTACCGTATGTAAAACAGCATCCCAAATAACTACGTTAACAAAGATGCATAGATACGGCAAGGCCAACCATTCAGTCATTAGCAAGGCAAGCAAAACGGCAACATTCTCTGTAACACTGCTTAATACTTGAACTAAAACGAAGAACTACAATGAAATAATCCACACATTAGACTGCTCACCTGCGCGAATTAGAAGCTGTATTTATACCTCAGACTCAGTGTGTGTGGGATTACTCAAATTTTCATAAAATGTTTGAAAAGTGTAAGCCTGAGGACCCTAAATAATCACTTCAACTTAGGGGTCATCTGCATCTGAATCTACCATATCTTGCTTCCAAAGGTACTATGCTTGTCCTGTACTGAGATGCACTAACGGACAGCAGCAAACTGACAACACTGGGATAAACGAGAGCTGTGACATCATCGACTTTGTTGAAAATGTTCAGCCTTGGTGAAGGTTTGCATTCTGTGAGTGCTTCCCAGTTTAATATGCATGCACCTCTATGCAGGTTACTTTTCCTAGCAATGGTCACTGGTCGTCACACGATAAATATATAGATTACCGACGCTAATTCAATACCAAGACATCACTAGTAAGAATTCTTGGACGACGCTTGATAATGCTATGTCGGGTCGTGGCCAAGACACATCGACATTAAGGCACGCCAGCAGCATAGTCAAACAGGCTTGTGCGTTTGAGATGCGCCCGTACATCTCGGGTTGCATGGGCAAGTTTCTAAAATTAACAGGCCTACCAACAAGTCACAGCTGACGCAGACAGACCCGCTGGCCACCCACGACCGTCGCCAGTTCTGAGCGTCCACCTAAGTTGACAACAATTGCGACGGTCGACGTGCAGTTGCGAAATTTTCTCTTAAGTCCAGAGTTTGGGACGAAAGTTCAAGAGGAAACTACCCTTATTTTTGATAATATGAGAATTACCTTTCAGCACAGTGTAGGGTAAGTCGAGGGTAGCCTCTCTGCCAAAATCAAGCTCAATCCATTCAGCCACTTTCACGGAACTCCACGACTTATGACAGACGTACACAGGGCCACAGCTAATACCGCGCTAGCAGAGCGTCACGTGGGTAAAAAGGCTTCAGAGGCGTTAAGGCTTTTGTAGCATAATTGTTGTATTGCACACAGCCTTGGGGCCTGGTAGAGTAATGGTTAGGGCACTGGACCAGTGACTCGAAGGTCACAGGTTCAACTCCCGGCCCTACCAGTCAGGTAACAACCATGCCATAGGCAAGTTGTTCACACACACGTGCCTCCGTCACCAAGCAGTATAAATTGGTACCGTACCGGCGAAACGGCGTTAACATCCTACGGCTGGGAAGGTAACCGTAGGTTTGGCGTAACATGGGCCATGCGTCCTAAGTAACGGACATGAGCACCCCACCTACAGTATGGCCACCTTTACCATTTTACACAGCTTCAGACTAACGTTACAGCAATCTGTAACGTTCACACGCGTTTTTGCTCTGTGAGTGAAATGTTTTCTTTGCCGTCACTTAAGCCTCGAGTCGTGAGGCCCAGTTCACCTGACTGCCTAACCCCGTGTAGCTATGCCACTTACCCGATGCATCAACCAGACACTGAAACTAATGGTGACTGAGCTTAAATTAACAACCCATTTCAGAGATGAGTAATTTAAGCCAGCAACACAAAGCTAATGCCGAAGTGGCCCATGTCAAAACAGCAAGATACAAGAACTAAAACCAACATTCTCCCACTGCTCATATGTCACATGATATGTGTGTGTTGATCATATCATTACGCACAAATATTTGTGCTACGCAACGTAGCACCTAACGACTAATCTCCAACAGATGCACAACTTAGTACAGAAGACGACCCAAATAAAAAGTCGTATACAGTATAAGAATAACAAAAGTAACGAAGCAATGTAAAATCTGATGGTCCATTTCAACAACAGAACTTACAAAAATGCCGACATAACAGCACTGTGGGGGAATATTTTTCCGGGACTAACTCCATTAAAACAGACCCTGCATCGCTAGATATGTAAGCAATTTCCACAGCAGCACCGTGTTCAGCTTATGTACAATATGCACAGACTGTTCCTCTAGGACATCTGTACAGCAAAATGCCAACACTTAAACGACCTATTATCTAAAGCGAAAACGTTAAATTACAAATTCATAGTAAATATAAACAAAGATGGTACGTTATGAGATAACAAACAGCAGCAGAACATGCTGGTAATCAGCAACAGGCCAGCAGTTACTGAGCTGAACGCAAAAACAACATTACATATTTCAATTCAAAGATCAATATAATACACAATGGAAACGGCAGAAATCTTTTACAACACTGACCATGCTTCCAAGAAATGACAATACACATCATTAAGCAACAGCGGAAATCTTTGCCTATTATTTTTTTACAACTTTGCACATACATCATATCAAATTCTGGTCAAGATATCAAACCTAGTGTACATAGTTTGTACCAGTATAGCAGTAAGTATGGTGACAACTTTGAATTTTGCAACCTTCAACCACAGTAGTAAAACGATATCCAAGAACACTAAATGAATCAATTAACAAATGCAGATGCAGTAACATAAAATGCAGACTTTATTGGATGCATTTATTACTGAAAACATATAGTAATTGATGAGTGACAAATACAATCTAGCATATAAGTGCTCATTATATTGTAATGCTTAAATAGTAATATTAAACATAACAAAATTAATAACATGCATATGTACAAATTAATTCCTACACAGGGTGGGCCAAAACCTGCATATTTTCAATATAAAATGAGTTTTTCACCAAAACGTTCAAAGAAATCACATGGCTGAAGACTAACATGCACATGCAGTGTGCTGTGGTTAAATATTCTTTTTAGCTGAATCTCATTATAACAAAAAATGTGAGTTCCAACATTTCAGTTGATAATATTTTCACAATATCAATGTGAAATGTGAGGCAATTTAAGTTCTTTGCCCACGCCGATGGTAGTTGTGGGGCTACGGTTTTCGGAAGCATTTGTCTGTCTATGCGTCTGTTTTTCTGCACGATATCTCAAGAACTGCTGCAGTTAGGATCATCAAACTTGACAAAGAAATTTGTTGGGTATAAGATTGAGCTAATTTATAAAGAGCATTTAACCACGACATAAAAACTGCATATAAAACTTTATTCTTATGAATTCTATGTTTATTTTGTGAACACCATTTTATCTTATCATGAATGTCTGCAATGATACTGTCTATTAAAAACGTGTTTTTGGCCCATCATGTAAATCTGTGATATATATCTGCAAATTATCACTTAAGTAAAATACAGTACACGATGTAATTTCAACATTAGTGACTGTAGAATATGGACAATATCCACTGTAAACAAAAAAACACCAGGAACATACAAATTTATAAAATAAATTGATTATAACTTAACAACAAAGTAAACTATATGATTGAAACAATCCAAAACGAGGTAGCGTTAACAACCAGTATACTCTGCAAACTATCTATGACAATTATACAACCACCATCAGGTAGCAGTGGTGGTGTATAATATTGTCACATTCATATCCCACCAACAGCAATAAAAACTACTTGGAAAAGTACCAATAGGCCTCAGCTCTTAGGCAAATTACAGAAGTTAATCAGTCCATAGTTTACCATTTTAAAGCTTCAATCCTTTGCAGGGCATAAACTCCAAAACACAAGAGACCAGTGGTCCTCAAAACGTGCCACTTAAATTTTTCACTATAACTCCCGTATTTCTTGGTGAATTTTTACACTTTTTGTAACAATGGAAACAGGACAAAATAATCTGCAATGGACTGATGACGTCAACATTGCATCACGCTGCAATGTTTCACTTCACTGAGTTACTTTGTGCATAATAATAATGCAACGAAATGGAACATTTAAATATGTTGAGTTCTGAAGGTAAAATTTCCATCAAAACCTGCAGGAAACTTAAAGGTTTTCTGCCCGAAGACTCATCAAGGAATACTCTAAGAAAGATTTAAAAGAATAACATTGGACGACTTTCTGCGAAAGTTGTGCACAACCAGTTCAATGGAACACACTGCAGGAAGCCATCAGCCACGGTCATCGCGAACTGCAGATACCATTGCCTCACTTGAAGACACAGTTAAGTTGTAAATTTTATACACGTTCTATAGAGTATTCATTCCTGTTTCGATTGGTAATAAAGTGTAAAAATCCACCAAGAATTATGGGAGTCATAGTAAAAAATAAAGTTGCACATTTTTATGGACCTCAGTGTATATTGATGTCAAATTTGATGACTATAAACCCTTTAATATTAATTTCAGCCAAAGATTCAATTGCCAGTCACCCACAAAAACTCAATATGACCGGATGAGTCACCTTAACAATTATAAACCCAGTTTTGGATAATACCAGGATAAATAACCATGTAACAGTTGTTTAGTCCATAAACAATTTTCAACAATGCTTCAGAAACTGAGTAGCATTATTAGACTGCATCGCATGCATAGCTTAGGTGTGGGCCATTGCGGCAGATATCACACGTAGCGTGGTCTGTGTGTTGGTCACTTTGTAAAAACGACTGAACCAATCGAGATGCTATTTGGGATTTTGGGGGCTGACTCATGTGAGCCTAATGAAACATGTACCAGATGGAATTGAGATCATCACAGGAAGAGGCAATTTTTGGTGGTTATCCGGAGCATTGAAAAGCATCGAGAGTCTCTGTTGTGGCGTATGCAGCAAATAATGGCACGGCATGCGATGCGGACTTTCCCAAAATTCTCTGACCAACATGCAACCACATCAACATGTTCCAGAAACAAGAAATCAATATGCACACAACATGTAGTAACTGTAAGTAAGTAAGATGGACTGCAGCAACAATCACGTCATGCAATTGCTCATTATCATCATCAGCAGCATCATCACTGCCATCAGTTGCTGTTGGTGCCCAAAACTCACGGGACTGTTCCAAACCATTCAAAAAGACCAACTGTACACAAACCATCAGAACCATACACGCCTCACCAGTGAGTCGCAGCCATCTTTCACCTTTACAAAACAAGAGGCAGTGGGAGACGGCAGGTTTCTCCCCCGGTACCGCGCCACTTGGCGATCTCGACCAAGCAACGTTGTCTGACGTCCAATGGTGCTGCCACCTGGCTAACTGAATGAAACATACATGTCGTCTTTGATTCCGGCCTATTCCCTTCATTATATGAAAACATGACGTCATCCACAAAACCGGAAGTACTTAATGTATCGCACTGCCATCAGCGAAGAACCGAGCCACAGACATGAGTAACATGCACCGAAAATTTGGTGAAATCTGGACGTGTGGTTTTTGAGATATGCGAGCGGACAGACAGACAAACAAACAGACATGCAGACACGCTGATCATAATACTCTGAACCCTGCCAGGGGCAAAGTAATAATGCAAAGAGAAAGTGTATAATCCTACAACCGATTTATTTTATCAATAACATGGCCATCTGGTACACGAAATGTGAGGACAGAACTTCAAACTGATGCACTACACTTATATAGCTGCAAACAACAACAAAAATAATTGCCATCATAATGGAAACACGTGTACACGACATGCAAAGGAAACATTCTAAGACTCTAACAGAATATTAAAAAAAGAAAACATGTAGTTCGTAAACAAAAGCACAGAATTCTAAAAGAATTAATTTCTAAATACAAACTGCAGTGAAAACGATGGTAAATCTCGAGGTAATGCAAAACTATAATCTTTGACTTCATGGCATAACAATATTAAAGCAAATTTCAATTTATATATTTAAAACCATACAGACATGTAAATTCTGTCAACTCATTTCACAAAGTGAAATAACTATCAACGATGATCCATAATTTCACAGTGACAACCTGTGTTCCAACTCAGCACTTTAATCGACTAGGCATTTCTGGATGTCGAAAACCAAACTACTATACTATCATTATTGTTTTCACTTTGTATCTTTGTAGGTTAGGGTAGTCAGTCGCCCAAGAGTCTCTCAAATGCCTCTGAACAGTGCTGTCGTGGACGTTACAAGCTGTATGCTGTTTTGTATGCCTAGCAAACAGTGTCAAAGGCACTGAAGGATTAATACTGTCATAATGCCCAAACGCAACAAAATAATCCCAACAAGACAGTGTCAATCGGTCACACATAATTATCAAAACCTATTGCATGCTGCAGTATTTACGGATGTAACTAAAATGTTGGGACCTAATATTTGAATACAGGCATATGCAGTTTACTAACAATACTACTTGTATATATAATATAACCAGTTAACAACAGCAGACATAGGAATATCTATATTATCAACTGTAATAGTTCAAATATTGCAGATTGCACTGTCCAAGTCCAAACAATCTATCTACAGTTATGGTCAGATCCCATCTGCTAAGCTAATAGCAACAGCTGCTTGATGTTCTCTGTGTATAAGACTATGTGTTGTAGGTATGAACCGAAAATAGTGCAAAATTGTTGCACTGTTGTATACAGTGAGTTAGTTTGCTGTATTGTTTGGCTGCACTTGTGCTCTGGTGCAATACTCCAATATCTAACAGCTAAAGTCTACAATTCTGGAATTTCAACAGACCTAAAGTTAGTACACCACTGATAAGACACAATGTTTTTGCAGAAGCTATAACTTATATCCGTGCAGTTTTGTAACACACATTGTTAATCATTTGTTTTATATGCAGATGAGTCAATACTGCTGTCCAGAAGCTTGGTAAAACGTTGGACGCATGTGAATTGTGCCAATGCTAAACTTTTCAAACCATGTGACAACTGGTAACACTAACATAATTAGACAAAACAGCTGTTTGCTGTGCATTGATACAATTACCAAGTCTCATCGTTTAAAGTTTGGAAATAAGTTGCTGGACATCCAATATCTAGCATGTCTTTTCCACCGTTTAACTTTTGTTGTTAACATTATAATGGACAGCTGCATTCTTGCAAATTTAAGACCTGTAAAGCAACCGTTCACCCTAGTGTAGCTTCAGTTTATCAATGCAGACGCCACATCAAATGAAAGCCATATGCAGATAATGTTTTCACACTTGTGATAAAGAAATGTTTCCTAAGACAAACTGACTGAGTAATAATTTTGTCGCTGGGCATGTACCATATTGTTATTTTGTATCAAGTGTGCATAATACACCTATTACATATACATTCAAAGTAAACTACATCAGTGCATCTTAAAATTCACTCACTACTAAAATTATACGTAAACATTACAGGAATCTTAATAAGCAGGCAGAAATGCTTGACGCTGAATATCAATGAAGTCTGGAAAGCAAAAACTGAAACTCTCTGTCACTATCAACTAGATCCGCTGACACTATTGGTACTTCTAAATCTCAACTTAAAACCGATCTGTTTACGTCAGCATATATCACCTATCGCAGTGCTTCCGATTCGCATGCGACAAGGGTGCTATAAATATGTATTGACATTGACACTGTGTATGTGTGTATATGTACTGAATATCAATGAACATAATGCTGTTGTATAAACAGGCGGACAGTGTTGACGTGGATGCCTTCGCCACAACATACTTAGACCTGTTGTGACCTTGACCTTTGACCTCCAAAGTCTAACCAGGTCATCAGTATGGGCTAACGATTATTCCCTGTAAGTTTCATCGAGATTGCTCAAGTAGTTTATGAGATATGGTGTTTGCAAGATTTGACCTCAACTGCCTGCTGTGACCTTGCCTTTTGACCTCCAGAATCTACTCAGGTCATCAGTAGGGGCTAGTGAATATTCCCGGTCAGTTTTATCAAAATTGTTCGAGCCATTCACGAGGTATCGTGTTAACAATATCTGACTGGATGAACGAATGAATGGATGGACGGACGGGACAACGGGACAGCCAAAAAAGAAAAAGTTTTTTAAAAAACTGAAATTTACAAAAAATAGAAAAGTTAACTAACAACAATGCCAAAAATGGTTTAGCCACTGCTGTTTACAACACGCTGTATGATGCAAGCAGTTACACGTTATGTAAAACGCATAAACAGAGCTTTACCCTGTTTGCACTACTGCCCACAAACGTCTTTTGGTTCTTGTGTCAAAATGGAACATGGTACGTGGAACTACGCGACTGACTACTGGTGACGATGCAGCAGTCACGGACCTCGCCGCTGCTGGTTGATACGAGACTCGCCATCAGAGCAAAGTCCGCCAAGTTGTCGTCCAGCACGCCGTAGGCAGGCTGCTGCTGCTGCTGAAGGTGCGTCCAGCGGCACGCGCCCACACCATTGGTGGTCGATAGGTGGGGTGGCAGTGGTGAAGACCGCGGTGTTGACAGCGGTGTGACCAGCTGCCTGGTGCCAGACGTGCAAACGTTGACCGGATTCACCGCCGAGTAGTTGGTGACGTCGGTTGTCAGCGAAGTTGTCGACGAACGGACACCATCGGCAAGACGACGTACAGCGCCACCAGGGTACACCTACATCATCATCATCATCATCATCATCATCATCAAAAATCACAATGCAGTTGGTAGATAATAATTATAACTAACGTAATAACAATTATAATAACATTACAAATACATAAACGTGCAAATGAGTAGGTAAATGCAAAAGTATCTTCCAAAAAGTATCTGCAAAAAGTATCTTGAAGATACTATCATGTATCTTCAGAATACTGTTTAAAAGTGTCCTGTACAACAATGGCCAGTGGCATGGTCTCGTCATTACTTCATACACCACCACCATCATCAACAGTATCACCAAAATCCAGGAATGTTTTCACGTTCTCTAGTTCACAAATTGTCCTGAAACTGACGCTGAGAAACGTACGCCAGAAAACTGATACACAATGCTCAGTCTCAGGACCAGTGGCTCTGCTCTGTTCAATGTCAGAGACTAGAAGAAGCCAGCACTCACAAGAGTGCAAGGACCCACGCCGGTAATGTTTTTCTGGCTCGTGACCCTGACCTTTGACCTTCTGACATCAAAATAAATGGGTTTCCTGGATTCAATATGTGCATGACACACGCAGCAGAATCAATGACGGCTTCATGGGGCCTATCTCTTGAATGTGCGTCATTGTTTTAAGACTAACTGGAGAGAAAATATAAAGACCTAAACAATGCTGTGAATGACACTGTTGGAAACAGTAAGAAATACATGGTCTGTATCGGAACACCTTGCTGATGAAAATTAATGATCAAAGAAAGTCTGAACCGTTCACCGGCCAGCAACATTGGTTGCATGCAACTGAAAAGAGCATAAAATGACATTCGTTAACAATATGATAAATCAAAAAATCGCAGTGAGCTCACGGAATTGTGATGCCAAGCTATAGATAGCTATACAGATAGACAGCTGACAAATAGCTGCATAGCAGCCGCATAACACTGAACTGGGCAAAATGCTGCTAAGGTGTATAGCAAATCCGTGTAAGATGATAACAAGTTTGTGCCATTAGAACTTAAATATGCCTTTCACTGCTAAATTTAAAAACTAGGGCTGTTGAGTGATTATATTTTTTTAAAATCGCGTTAATCGCGCGATTAATGATTTCAATCGCGCGTTAATCGCAGTTTTAACTCACATGTCCTTTGTGTTGTATTACAGGTGTAGAGATGCACGGGCTCTAGGGAGTAATGATTCACCAGAGATGGGCAGACTGTGGATGCGGACGCGTCCGCCGTCACGGCCGGACGTGTCCGCAAGCGTATTTCGCACGTCCGCGATCGGACGCGGACGCAACCTTCCATGTAACCACGGACACGGACGGCCAGACACTGACACGTCCTTCTAAAGTAGCGTTCTCACTGCAGCCATAACGTGCGCGTTTCAGTCTCTGTAACGCGCGCGTTACGGCCGTCGACCGCGATTAAATTTGTACGTAAACGTTGATGGTCTCAAACATCTAGCTTGTGCACGCCGGCGACAGCTGTAGCACGCCTTCAATGCTAGATTTTTGAGACCGTCCCCC
>Ga0066187_1000781_pt1 | contig 10406 bp, 12 predicted proteins | sample WorMetexBAHAMAS1_FD_58706 | JGI IMG/M metagenome (GOLD analysis project Ga0066187, IMG submission 58706) | Marine gutless worms symbiont microbial communities from Max Planck institute for Marine Microbiology, Germany - Inanidrilus exumae... | ecosystem: Host-associated > Annelida > Digestive...
GCCGCCGGCGATCGAAAAGAACCTGCTGGCCGCCTACAACCTGGACCAGCCCTTGTACATGCAATACCTGCACTATCTGGGCGACGCGGTGCAGGGCAACTTCGGTCCCTCTTTCAAGTATCAGGACTTCACCGTCACCGAGCTGATCATGATCGGCTTTCCGGCCTCGCTGAAGGTCGGCGGGACGGCCATCGTCCTGGCGGTGTTGATCGGGACGTTCTGCGGCACCATGGCGGCGCTCAGACAGAACTCCTGGGTCGACTACACGGTCATGGGTTTTGCCATGACCGGGATCGCCATTCCGAACTTCGTGATGGCGCCGCTGCTGACGCTGATCCTGGGCGTCTATCTCAGCCTGCTCCCGGTCGCCGGTTGGGGCGGCGGAAGCCTCGAACACATCGTGCTGCCGGTGGTTGCGCTGGCCTTGCCGCAGATCGCCTACATCTCGCGCCTCACGCGCGGGTCGATGATCGAGGTGCTGAACTCCAACTACATCCGCACCGCCCGGGCCAAGGGACTGCGTGAGAAGATCGTGGTGGCGCGCCACGCCCTGCGCGGGGCGCTGTTGCCGGTGGCAAGCTATCTGGGCCCGGCCACCGCCGCCGTGGTGACGGGATCGGTGGTCATCGAATCGATCTTCGATATTCCCGGGCTGGGCCGCTACTTCGTGCAGGGCGCGCTCAACCGCGACTACACGCTGGTGATGGGCGTGGTGATCTTCTACGCCACCCTGATCATCGTGCTGAACCTGATCGTCGACCTGATCTACAACCTGCTGGATCCGAAAGTGAGGTACGACTGATGACGGTCCACCTGACAGCGGATTCCGATGCCCTGGCGCCGGTGGCGGAGATCGAGGGCCGCAGCCTCTGGCAGGACGCGCTGGGCCGCCTGCTGCGCAACAAGGCCGCCGTGGTGTCGATGGTGATCCTCGCCATCATCTCCTTGATGGCGGTGTTCGCGCCCTATCTCAGCCCGCACGCCTATGACGAGATCTACTGGGACTTCATCACGGCGCCGCCGAACTTCGAACAGTCCCACTGGTTCGGGACGGACCCCAACGGGCGCGACCTCTTCGTCCGCACGCTATACGGTGCCCGCGTCTCGCTGATGGTCGGGGTCGTCGCGACAGGGGTCAGCCTGCTGATCGGCGTGACCTACGGCGCGGTCGCCGGCTATGCGGGCGGGCGGACCGACCAGATCATGATGGCGATCGTCGACATCATGTATTCCCTGCCCTTCATGTTCTTCGTGATCATCCTGATGGTGGTGTTCGGGCGGAGCATCTTTCTGATCTTCGTCGCGCTGGGCGCCGTGGAATGGCTGACCATGGCCCGCATCGTGCGCGGCCAGACCCTGTCGGTGCGCCAGAAGGAGTTCATCGAAGCGGCGCATGCGTCGGGCGTCTCCACCTTCAACATCCTGCGCAAGCACATCATCCCCAACGTGCTGGGCCCGGTGATCGTCTATGTCACGCTGACGATCCCGCAGGTGATCCTGACGGAGAGTTTCCTCTCCTTCCTGGGGCTGGGCGTGCAGGAGCCGCTGACCAGCTGGGGCGTGCTGATTTCCGAAGGCGCCCGGCAGATGGAAGAGGCGCCGTGGCTGCTGATCTTCCCGGCGGTGTTCCTGGGCGCGACGCTGTTCTGCTTCAACTTCATCGGCGACGGCCTGCGCGACGCGCTGGATCCGAAGGACCGCTAGCGCATGGAGGCGATTCTCAACGTCCAGGATCTCGATACGCGGTTTTTCACTCCCGACGGCGAGGTCGAGGCCGTCAGCGACGTGAATTTCCAGATCGCGGCCGGCGAAAGCGTCGGCGTGGTCGGCGAGAGCGGCTCGGGCAAGTCGCAGCTGTTTCTGTCAATCATGGGGCTGTTGGCCAAGAACGGCCACGCCACGGGAAGCGCGCGGTTCAAGGGCCAGGAGCTGATCGGCATGCCGACGGCACAGATGAACAAGGTCCGCGGGGTCAAGATGTCGATGATCTTCCAGGACCCGATGACCTCGCTCAACCCGTTCCTGCGGGTCTCACGCCAGTTGACCGAAGTACTGATGGAACATCAGGGCACGTCCCAGGCCGACGCCCGCCGCCGTGGTATCGAGATGCTGGACATGGTCGGCATCCCCGAAGCCAAGAAACGCTTCGACATGTACCCGCACGAATTCTCCGGCGGCATGCGCCAGCGGGTGATGATCGCCATGGCGCTGTTGTGTCAGCCGGACCTGTTGATCGCCGACGAGCCGACGACGGCGCTGGACGTCACCGTCCAGGCGCAGATCCTGGATCTGATGGCGGACCTGAAGCGCGATTTGGACACGGCGATCGTCATCATCACCCACGACCTGGGCGTCGTGGCGGGCCTGTGCGACCGGGTCATGGTCATGTATGGCGGACGCATCGTCGAACGCGCGCCGGCCGACGACATCTTCAAGCACCCCGCCCATCCCTACACGCTGGGCCTGCTGCACTCGATGCCGCGTCTGGACGAGACCGGCGCGGCGGAACTGCCGACCATCCCGGGCCAGCCGCCCAACCTGCAGAACCTGCCTACCGGCTGCGCCTTTCGCGCCCGGTGCGGTTATGCGCAGGACCGCTGCGCCGCCGAACTTCCGCCCTTGCGGCCGATCGCGCCCGATCGCGCCAAGTCCTGCCTGCGCGACGACATCGCGGAGCTGGCGGTATGACGGAACCCATTCTGTCGGTCCGCGACCTGAAGGTGCACTTTCCGATCCGGACCGGCGGACTGCTGGTCGGCCAGTACACGCCGCTGAAGGCGGTCGACGGCGTCAGCTTCGACCTGATGCCGGGCGAAACGTTGGGGATCGTCGGCGAGTCCGGCTGCGGCAAATCCACCCTCGGACGGGCCGTCCTTCAGCTCATCCCATCAACGGCCGGCCAGGTGGTGTGGCTGGGCGAAGACCTGGTGGACCGCTCCGAAAACGAACTCCGCGCGAAACGGGCGGAAATGCAGATCATCTTCCAGGACCCGCTGGCCAGCCTGAACCCGCGCATGACCGTCGGCGACATCATCGCCGAACCGCTGTTGACCCACACGCCCGGCCTGTCGAAAAAGGACGTCAAGGCGCGGGTCAAGGACATGATGGCGAAAGTCGGCCTGCTGCCGCAGATGATCAACCGCTACCCGCACGAGTTCTCGGGCGGCCAGTGCCAGCGTATCGGCGTCGCGCGCGCCATGCTGTTGAACCCGCGCCTGATTATCTGCGACGAGCCGGTCTCGGCCCTGGACGTCTCGATCCAGGCGCAGATCGTGAACCTGCTGATGCAGCTGCAGCGCGAGTTCGGGCTGTCGCTGATGTTCATCAGCCATGACCTGTCAGTCGTCCGGCATATCAGCACGCGGATCATGGTTCTGTACCTGGGCCGGATGATGGAAATCGCGGACCGGGACTCGCTCTATCGGGCGCCGCGCCACCCCTACACCAGGGCGCTGATCTCAGCCGTGCCGATCCCGGACCCCGCGCTGGAACGGAACAAGAAGCGGATCGCGCTGGAGGGCGACCTGCCCAGCCCGATGGCCCCGCCGTCCGGCTGCGTCTTCCGCACCCGCTGCCCGAAGGCAACCGAACTCTGTGCAGCGGAAACCCCGCAGATGGAGGAGGCAGGCCCCAAACACAGCCTCGCCTGCCATCACTGGCGGGATTAGCTGAAGTTCAGAACCGCTCCTGCCCGTATTCCCGGCCCGTATCCGGAAAATCACGATAAAGCCCGAAACTGACGCCGGCCACGAGCCGGTTGACGCCGTGATGCGCCCCCTCGGCGGGTTCGGTCCGGCTGGCGACCTTGGCGAAGGCGGCCTCCAGCTGGGCCATGTCCCGGGTCTCGATCATCAGATGGAACTCGCCGAGCCCCGGCGGCGCGAGGCCCAGCTTGCGCCGCATCAGGCGGCGCGTCTCGACCAGGCCCTGGGATTCCAGGTGGTCCATGTATCCCGCCAGCGCGTCGGTGAACGCCGTGTCCCGCACGCCCGGCTTCAGGTTGAACCAGATGTGATAGATGTCCATCACGCACCTCGCAGTTCCGGCAAGTGGCCGGCGACTCTAGGCCGGAGCGCCTGCGGCCGCAATTCCGCCACATGCGGTTGCAAGGTTGCGCGCGATGCCCCGCCTGCTGACCGCGTTTGCCGCATTCATGCTCGCCGCCCTCGCCCCCGCCGGGGCGCTGTTGGCGGCGCTCGTCTGGGACCCGCCCGCACTTCACAGCCACGAAACCCGCCTGGCGCAGATCGCCGGGCCGGCCCGGGCGCGCCTGGCACCCTGTTTCCGGCGGGCCGGGGTCGCATATCCGCCTGCGCGCGTGGTGTTGGCCGCCTTAAAGCGCGAGCGGCTGTTGCGCCTCTATGCGGCAGCACCCGGCGGCACCCTGCGTTACATCCGTGACTACAGGATCGTCGGCAGTTCCGGTGGACCGGGGCCCAAGCTTGCCGAAGGCGACGGCCAGGTGCCGGAGGGCATCTATCCCGTCGGCTATCTCAACCCCAATTCCGCGGTCTATCTGTCCCTGCAGGTCGGCTATCCCAACGCCTTCGACCGGCGCATGGCCAGCCGCGAGGGGCGGCAAGACCTGGGCGGCGACATCATGATCCACGGCCCCAGCCGGGCCGCCCGCGGCTGTCTGGCGCTTTCCCAGCGGGCGATCGAGGAGGTCTATGTGGCCGCGGCCGACGCGGGCGCCGACGCGACGACCGTCATCATCAGCCCCGTCGACTTCGCCACCGGCCCGCCGCCGGTGTCTGGCCCGGCCTGGACCAGCCGGCTCTACACCGATATCGCGGCGGCATTGGACGCCCTGCCCTCGCCGCTGGAGACCTGGCGTCTCGTGGAAGCCGAGAGCGCTCCGGTCAAGCGGTTCTAGGCGGCCTTGATGTCCGAAAGGTACTGACGCACGATCTCGCGCAGGCCCTGGGACTTCGTGGACAACTCGTTTGCGGCGGACAGCACCTGACTGGACGCGCTGCCGGTTTCGCCGGCGGCCTGGCTGACCGTCTGGATGTTGCTGCTGACTTCCCGGGTTCCCTCGGCGGCCTGTTCCACGTTGCGTGAGATTTCCATCGAGGCCGCGTTCTGTTGCGTCACGGACTCTGCGATTGTCTCGCTCACCGCATTGATCTGCTTGATGACTTCGCCGATGGTCTTGATCGCCGAAACCGCGGTGGTCGTTTCGTTCTGCACCGCCTCGATCTGCTGTGCGATCTCGTTCGTCGCGTGCTGGGTCTGGCTGGCCAGGTTCTTGACTTCCGACGCGACCACCGCGAAACCCTTGCCGGCATCACCGGCCCGCGCAGCCTCGATCGTCGCGTTCAGGGCCAGCAGGTTGGTCTGTTCCGCGATGTCGTTGATCAGTGCAACGACCTCTCCGATCTTGTTGGCGGCGTCGGCAAGGCCCGCGACCTGCCGGTCTGCATTGTTGACCATCTCCGTCGCGTGCCGCGTCTGTGCCGCCGACTCGCGTATCTGTCGGCTGACCTCGGTCACCGAGCTTGAGAGCTCCTCCGACGCCGCGGCAACGGTCTGGACGTTCGTCGATGCCTGCTGAGACGCCGAGGCCACCGACGTGGCCCGGCTTTCGGTGTCTTCGACAATGGAGGACATCGATTCCGCCGTGGCGCGCAATTCCTCCGACGCGGTGGCCACGGTATCCAGGACCTCGGCGGCGTTCTTGTCAAACTGGGTGTTCAGCCCCTCGATTCTCTCCGCACGTTCGACCTTCTCTTGGTCCGCCTTTCTTTGCTCTTCGGCCAGACGGTCGGCCTCCAGCAAGCCCTGCCTGAAGATCTCGACACTGCGGGCCATGTCGCCGGTTTCATCCCGGCTGTCGGTGCCGGTGATGGCGACATCCTTGTTCCCGTCGGACATCTCCGTCATCACGTTGGTCACCGCTTTGATTGGCCGAGTGATCGCCCGGCTGAGAAAGAAACTGAGCATGCCGCCGAGAACCAGGAGGGCCACCAGGGCAACACCCACAACGACGATAGCCGCCTTCTCGTCCATCTCGGCGTGACGCGCGGATTCCTTGGTAAAACGCTCGATCTCGTGCAACGCGGACTCCAGGTCGTGATCGACCTGGTCCTCCATCGCTTCGATCGCCTTGATCTCTGCGGCAAGGCCGTCGGCCTGGCCCGACGCGATCGCCGAGAACAGGGCCAACGCTCGCGTTTCGTAGGCAAGGTGGCTTTCATCGATGTTCTTCAGTTGCACCAGCAACTTGGCGAACTCCTGGCGCGCGGCTTCGGACTTTGCGATACCCGAGAATTCCTCGAGTTTCGCCTCCGCCTCCTTCAGTTCCTTGTCTACCTTGTGCGACAGCGCCTCGAAAGCGCCCGCGATCTGCTCGAACTCGCCGCGCATCTCCGCGTGCCGCTGCATTTCAAGCCCGACCCGGAGGCCGCGCTCGAACAGGATGGCCTGTTCCAGCTGGTGCACCGTGGTGTTGGTCAACATCTCGGCCAGCGGGATGTCCTGTTCGGCGATCTCCTCGATTTCGGTGCCGATCTTCTGCATGAAATACATGCCGACGCCGGACGCCGACGCGCCCATCAGAACCAGAACGGCACAGGAAAGGCCGATTTCCCAGCGGATCGACAGATCGCCCAGTTTCATGATCTTGCTCCCCAGACCCTGTTTTGCGTGTTGCCCAACGCACTTGTTTTGGATCGCAGGCCCAATCGGCCTGACGGCAGGGCGACACTACCCGCGGAAGAGTTGAGGCTCAGTTAAAGTTGCATACGTCGGTAGGAAACAAAGACCATGCTGGCATGTCGGGAATTGGGCTGGAGGTCAGATGTGGCCTCTCCCCCAACCGTCGTCAGCCTGAGCACGTCGACCGCCCCCCTGGCCGTTCCCCTGAAGAACGCCAACCGCTCCCAATCCGGCACCCGGATCGAGGGCGGCCCCGTTAACCATTTGATCCAAAAACACTCCTGGCATTGCGACGGGACCGGCCCGATCTGGCAAGGAATTTGCAGGATTTGCTCCGGCGATACCGGACCAAGCGAGGCGGACGGCGATGGACGGTCCAAGACGGGCTGAAGACGGGATCAGGATGGTCGGACGGATGATCGGCGCGATGACCGACATCCAGGACGAGAGCATCCGTGAGGACCTAGCAAAGGCCCTGCTTATTGTTATAAGCGACTGTAATTTATATGAAATTATCGGCTGCCAACGGGATGACGACCCCCGGGAGATCGCCGCGAAGGCCCGCGCCTTCTTCCACGGCATCACCCGTGAACGGATGCGCGCCTATACCGACACCCGCAGCTATGCCCAGCTCAGCGAGCTGACGCCCCGTCGCAATTTGCAAAAGGATTAGCAGAACGCAGACCACGAGGCCGGCCGCGGCACAAATTACGGTAATATTGTACCGCAATCGGATGCGGATCAGGCCATCCCCAGCGCCGACAGGTAGGTCTGCAGCAGCGCCTCCTGCTCCTGGCGGTCGTTGCTCTCCAATTTCCGCAACTTGATCACCTGCCGCATTGTCTTAGCATCGAAGCCGTCGGCCTTTGCTTCGGCAAAGACCTCCCTGATGTCGTCGCTCAGCGCCTTCTTCTCTTCTTCCAGTCGTTCGATTCGTTCGATCAAGGAACGCAGACGTTCGCCGGTGATGCCGCCGACTGTGGGCATGGATGAAATACCTCTTCGTGTGGATGGGCCGTAAGGAATCGGGCGCGACCATAATGGCCCGCCCGGGACAAGACAATCGGTCGGGTGCGTCCTTTTAGTGTTTGTGCGTTTCTTTGTAGGTCGCCATCTGCTCCGGTGTCGCCTCGGTCTGGTATTTCGCTTTCCAGTCGTCGTAGGGCATGCCGTAGACGATCTCGCGCGCCTGGTCGTAGCTGAGGCCGATACCGCGTTCTTCGGCCGCGGCGCGATACCACTTGGACAGACAGTTCCGACAAAAGCCTGAGAGATTCATAAGGTCGATGTTCTGCACGTCGGTCCGTTCTCGAAGGTGCCGGACCAGTGTGCGGAACGCCGCCGCCTCCAGTTCGGTCTGGGTCTGCGGGTCGATCTCCTGTGTCTCGGACATTATCTGCTCTCCTTTCACTGCTTTGGCCGCCGGTCCGCTGCCGCCGCCGGCGCCTTCGTTGTTTCCACCCCGCGCACGGTTTCATCGATCAGAAAATCGACCACCGCCTGCAGGGCCTCGATCTCGTCGGCCCCCTGTTCGCGCGCCTTGTCGAACGTTTCGATCTGCCGGTGCGCACTGGTGCCCCGCTTCAGAATATCCCGCGCATTTTCGACCTCGGCCACGCAGTCCAGCGCCTCCGCATCCTCCCTGATCAGGTCGATGATCTCGTTCAGCAGCTCCGAATAGGGAACCAGGCGGCCGATCCCGAAATCCACCAATCCCTTGCTGTAGCCGTACCGCTGCGCCAACCAGCGGTTCTCCTGGATCAGCATGTTGCTGTACTGACGCCAGCGCTGGTTGTTGCGCCGCAGCCGGCGCAGCATGGAGATAATGCAGGCATATAGCGCGGCAACCGTCAGCGTGTCGTCGATGCGGGTGCCGATATCGCAGATCCGCATCTCCAGCGTGGGGAATTTTGTGTGCGGCCTGATGTCCCACCACAGCTTGGTGGCGTCTTCGAACAGCTTCGCTTCGACCATCACGCTCACATGGCGTTCGTATTCGCCCCAGCTTTCGAAACGTTCCGGCAGGCCGGTACGCGGCAACTCGTCGAAGACGGCCAGACGGTAGCTCATCAGGCCCGTATTGTTGCCGCGCCAGAACGGCGAAGAAGTCGTGAGCGCCAGAAGGTGCGGCAGGAAATACGCGACCTGGTTCAGCAGGTCGATCCTGAGGTCGTCGTCCTCGATGCCCACATGCACGTGCATGCCGCAAATCAAAAGGCGCCGCGCCACGTCTTGCAGGTCCTGCGCCAGGACGTTGTAGCGTTCCTTGTCGGTATGGGTCGCCTTGCGCCAGTCGGCGATCGGATGGGTGGAAGCGGCAATCGGTTCCGCACCGTGCTGACGTGCCGCCCGGGCGACCGCCAGGCGCAGGGCGGACAGCTTCTCGCGCACTTCCGCAATCGACCGGCACACGGCCGTTCCCACCTCGATCTGGCTGGTCAGGAACTCCGGCACCACGTTGCCCACGTCCGGCCCCAGTTCCGCAAGACAGCCCTCGATAATCGCCGGCTGCACGCCGGTCGCCAGGTTGCGGGTCTGCGGGTCGACCAGGTGGTATTCCTCCTCGATCCCGATGGTGAATTGATTCTGCGGTCCGGTCATCGGGTCACCCGTAAAGCGTGCGGGTCGCCGGGTCGGCCAGCACCGTAGCCAGCGCCGCACCGATGATCTCCGCCCATTCCGCCTGCCCTGCCTGGTCGCGAATCAGGTCCTGGCGGATTTCGAGCAGGATGTTGGGCAGCCCCGCCGGGGCGGCGTGGGTCTCGATGCTGTAGCCGTAGGGATCCAATCCCGAATAGGGCTTGTTGTCGCCGATATGCGCATCGGTGTTCGACTGCAGCCAGCCCAGCAGCGGATCGGCGATCCGCCGGTCGCGGTTGCTCAGCACGCCGATATGCCAGGGTCGCTCGCGCCCGGCCATGAAGTGGGTTAAACTGTGGACCGAGATCAGCGCCGGAACGCCCTGACGCCGGCGTTCGCCGATAACGGCTGCAATAGACCGGTGGTAAGGCTCGAAGATCTCCTTCCGGCGCGCCGCGAGCTCCTCTGGCGACAAGCCGCGGTTGCCGGGGACGATCGTGCCGTCGCTGATCTCGCGGATCGAGGTCAGATCGCCGGACGGCCGGTTCGGGTCGATGACCAGCCGCGAATAGCTGCAGAACAGGGCCACCGCATCCAACCGGGCACTGAGGCTTTCGGTGACCGCCGCGGCGCCGATGTCGTAGGCGATGTGCCGGCCCCGGTTGGCCGGCTCCAGCCCGAGGTCGCCGAGGGCCTTGGGAATCCGGTTCGACGCATGGTCGCAGATCAGGATGGCATGGCTGGACCCACCCGGATTCAGAACGCGATAGGGAGGCGGATCATCGGGGCCCAGCAGACCGGCCGACTCCGCGAGAATTGCCGATTTCGTCGCCATTGGCGGCACTATACAGCGCATGGAGGCCGCCGGTGAAGCACGTCATTGCGCAGGTGCCGCACCGCGCGGTACACCGCGGGACATGGGGGTTCCGACACGCAATCCAGACACCCGCGATCCGGATGCCATGGCGCTTGCGGCGCTGTTCATCGGCGCCGTGGCCGTGGGGGCGTCGCCGGTGTTCGTCCGCATCTCCGAGCTGGGGCCCTTTGCGACGGCCTTCTACCGCCCCTTCCTGGCGCTGCCCGCCCTGTGGCTGTGGATGCGTCTGGGCGGGCGCCAGGGGCCGGCCCGGGGGCCCAGGACGCTGCGCGAATGCCTGATGCTGATG
>Ga0066187_1000784_pt1 | contig 10371 bp, 11 predicted proteins | sample WorMetexBAHAMAS1_FD_58706 | JGI IMG/M metagenome (GOLD analysis project Ga0066187, IMG submission 58706) | Marine gutless worms symbiont microbial communities from Max Planck institute for Marine Microbiology, Germany - Inanidrilus exumae... | ecosystem: Host-associated > Annelida > Digestive...
AGGTCAGGGAATCAGAAAACCGTTAATTTTGATTCAACGTTCCTCAAATGCGCTCTAACCATTTATCCAACGCCATGGTCCCGACCTCCCATAGAAACCGACGTAATGGAAAAAGAGGAACCGGGCCGCCCGTCGGCGACCCGAGCCCAAGTCATTCGATCAAAGGAAACCGAGCTTGGTCATCAGATCCTTGATCACCTTTTCCTGACCCTCCAGGAACGACGTGAACTTGTCGCCCGGATTGTGGATGTTGACCCAACCGTTACGCGCGCGCACCGCTTCCCATTCGGGTGTCGTGTACATCTTGGAAATGGCGTCGCGGTACATCTTGGCCTTGGCTTCGGGCAGACCCGGCGCCGCGAAGAAACCCCGCCAATTGACGAACTCGGCGTTGTAGCCCTGTTCCTTCAGCGTCGGCGCGTCCTTGTAGGCGGCGACCCGTTCGGCCGCGGTGACGCCGATGATCTTGACTTCACCGGCGTTGGCCATACCGACGGCCTCCGAGAAACCGGTCGACAACGCCTGGATCTCACCCGACAGCAGCGCCGCCATGGCCTTGCCACCGGCGTCGTAGGGGATGTACTTGACCTTGGTCGGATCCTCGCCGGCGGCCTGCATGGCCATGGCTGCGACCAGGTGGTCCATGCCGCCCGGCACGCTGCCGCCGCCGATGGCGACTTTCTTCGGATTGGCCTTATAGGCGGCGACCAAGTCCTTAAACGAGTTGAGCGAACTGTCCTTGTTGACCACGAATGCCGCATAGTCGCCGATGGTGCCGGCGATCATGGTCAGGTCCCGGAAGTTATGCGGGAAACGGCCGACCAGCGAACGGATGACGATCGGCGTCGAGTTGACCATCAGGGTGCCGTGGTTCGATTTGGCGTTCTCGATCAGGTAACCTATGGCCTTGCCGCCGCCGCCGCCCGACATGTTCTCGTAGGACGCCGTGCCGACGATGCCAGCTTTGGTCAGGGCCTCGCCGGTGCCCCGCGCCGTGCCGTCCCAGCCACCGCCGGCGCCGCCCGGAATCAAAAAATGCAGCTTGTCGATATCGGCGGCCGGGGCGACGGACGCCGCCATCGACAGACCGGCCGCCAGACCGACGGCACTGAGGATGCGTTTGATATGCATGAGTTGTAACCTCCCGAAAAAACGAAACTCCCTATGAAGTCACCAAGGGTAATCGTCGAAACCTTCGCCAACCTTTCGTAGGCCGAGGAAACCTTGTTAATGTTGTAGATCGGTACGGGGGCCGGTCGGCTTTACCCGCACCATCGGCAGCGATGAACCTTGTAGAGGCTGGTATTGCGCGTTCTGCTGATCGAGGACGACTCCATTCTCGCCGACGGCCTGATCCGCTCCTTGAAGCAGGCCGATTACGCGGTCGATTGGTCAAGTGACGGCGAGGAGGCAGAGGTGATCCTGCGCACGCAGACGTTCGATCTGGTGATTCTCGACCTGACCCTGCCGCATATGGACGGGCTGGAACTGCTGCACGGGTATCGCGATCGTAGAATTCCGACACCGGTCCTGATCATTACGGCCCGCTCCGAGGTTGACGATCGCATCCGCGGCCTCGACCTCGGCGCCGACGACTACTTGACCAAACCGTTCGAATTAGGCGAGTTCGACGCTCGTGTGCGTGCCCTCATGCGGCGCAGCCAGGGGCGCGGCCTCGATCGCTTGACCTTCGGCGCCCTCGCACTCGACATTTCGGCCAGGCGAGCCTTTCTCGGCGACAAGCCATTGGACTTGCCGCGCCGCGAGTTCCATATCCTCGAGGTACTGATGACGCGCCAGGGCAGCATCCTCAACAAGGAACAGATCATCGAGCGTATCTCGGACTTCGAGGAAGATCTCAGTCCGTCGGCTATCGAGATCTATGTCAGCCGGCTGCGCAAGAAGCTGGAGCCGGCCGGCATTACCATTCGCACCGTGCGCGGCGTCGGTTATTCGCTCGAATGAACGCAAGTCCCACCACCTGGTCGATCCGCCGACGCGTCCTGGCCTGGCTGTTTGCCGGCATGACCTTGGTCTTCACCGCTAACCTTGTGATCGGCTACTACGGCAACCGGGAAGCAGCCGACAGCGCCTACGATCGGTTGCTCTTGGCTTCGGCATCGGCGATCGCCGAACGGACGGCCGTTGGCGACAAGGGATTGCACGTGGACATCCCCACGTTGCGCTCGATATGCTCGCCTCGACGGCCCAGGACCGGGTCTTTTACGCCGTTTCCGCACCCGACGGCACAGTCGTCACCGGCTACGAAGATCTCCCGGAACCGCCACAAACACGCCGCGGCGACGTGGTCCCGGAACCGCAGTTCTATAACGCCGTCTACAAGGGTGTGCCGATCCGTGTCGTCGCCTTCCGCTCGTTCGTCACCGGCGAGACGCTCTCCGGCTTCGCCACGGTCCGCGTCGCCCAGACCCGGGGCGAGCGGGAAAGCCTGGCCCTGACGCTGCTCAGCCAGAGCGCCATCTGGACGTTGGTCATCGCCGTCTCCGGGGCGATCGCCGCCTGGCTCGGCATCAGCATCGGCCTCCGGCCGCTCGATCGTCTTGGTGAAGCGTTGGGCCGACGCTCACCGGAAGACGTGCGTCCGGTGATGCACGACGTGCCGACCGAATTCAAACCCCTGGTCGACGCCGTGAACGGTATGCTGCTCCGCATCGACACCGGTTTTTCGGCCATGCGCCGGTTCATCAGCGATGCCTCGCATCAGTTGAAGACGCCGCTCGCCGGCCTGCAAACGCAGACCGAGATGGCGCTTCGCGAACAGGACCCTGAAGCGGTCCGCCAGTCGTTGACCAAAGTCGATATCAGCGTCCGGCGGACCAGCCGGTTGGCGCAACAACTGTTGAGTCATGCCCGCGCCGCCGAGCCGGCCGGCACTTTCCAGGACGTCGATCTGGCGCAGATAGCCCGCGATACGGTTTCGATGCTTATCACCCAGGCCAAGAACAAGGAGATCGATCTCGGCTATGAGGGGGACGAGCACGCCCTGATGAAAGGCGACCCGACCCTGTTGGGCGAGATGGCGATCAATCTGACCGACAACGCGCTCCGCTATTCACCACCGGGAACCATGGTCACACTGTCGGTTGCCGGCGGCGGATCGATGTCCCTTACCGTCGACGATGAAGGTCCCGGCATACCGGAAGACAAACGCGACGAAGTGTTCGAGCGTTTTGTCCGCCTGCCGGGCTCGGCCGCAGACGGCTGCGGCCTCGGCCTCGCCATCGTTCGTGAAATCGCCGTGCGTCACGGCGGTCAGGCCCAGCTCGAACCTTCCCCTGGTGGCGGATTGCGGGTCCGCGTCGACTTCCCGGGACCGGCGGAGGAGACGGCATAGCATGTTCCGGCTTGCGCTTCTCCTCGTGCTCTTGTTGGCCGCATTCCCTGTGTCGGCGGAACTTGTCACCTTCGCCGCCAAAAGCGATCGGCATCAAACCCTGACCATATACAGTTCCACCGACACCGAGCGCATGGTCGACTTGATCGAAGCCTATCAACTTCGGAACCCGGGCATTGCCGTTGACTACCACTTGCTCGACACTCTCGAAGTCTACGACCGCGCCGTTTCCGAGATGGATGCCGGCATTTCGACAGCGGATCTTCTCTTGAGTTCGGCCATGGACCTGCAAATCAAGCTGGTCAACGATGGCTACGCGCAGGCCCATACGTCCGAGGAAACCGACGCCCTGCCCATGTGGGCCAATTGGCGCAATGAAGCCTTCGGCCTCACCTTCGAACCGGCGGTGATGATCTACAACAAGGCATTGGCCCCGGAACTTGCCGAAGTGACGACGCGTTTCGAACTGGCACGCCGATTGAATTTCGACGTCGGATACCTGAGGAACCGGGTGGTCACGTACGACCCTGAGCGGAGCGGGTTGGGGTTCATGTTCGGAACCCATGACGCCATCCGTTCCGAAGACTTTTGGTATCTGGTACGCAGCCTCGGCGACATGGCGGTCGACCTGGAGGCCAGCTCAGGGGCCATGATCGACAAGGTCGCCTCCGGGGAAGCGCTGATCGCCTACAACGTGCTTGGCTCCTACGCCAAGGCACGGGTCCGCGATGACCCGGATCTGGCCATAACCATACCAAGCGATTATTGCCTGGTGATGTCGCGCACCGCTGTTATCCCGCGGACTTCTGGAAACGCCGAAACGGCCGGCCGGTTCGTCGATTTCCTGGTATCGCGGACAGGCCAGCAATTGATCGCCGGGCCGGCGACCCTCTATTCCCTGCGCACAGACATTGAAGGCGACGCAACTGCCGCCGGTCTGCGCCGCGAGGCCCGCGGCCCGTTGATCCCCATCCATCTGGGACCGGGCCTGCTCGTCTACCTGGACAAGCTCAAGCGCCGTGATTTCCTGGAACGCTGGCGCCGGGCCATGGAGCGCAAATAGGTCGCCTCACGCCAGTTTCTCGCCGAGGAACGCCAGCACCTTCTGCCAGGCATCCTCGCTGGCCATCTCGTTGTACTTCTCCTCGCTGTTGAAGGATTGAAAGGCATGGCCGGCGCCGTCGTAGCGGTGGAAGACGTGAGGGACGCCGGCGGCGGAAAGCGCCGCTTCGTAATCATCGACGTCGTCGGGCGACGGGTTCTGGTCGTCGTTGCCGAAAAAGCCGACGACCGGGCAGCGGATGTTGCCCGCCAAATCGATGGCCGGCGGTGTGCCGGGCCCCATGGTGAGCTTGATGCGCCCTCCGTAGAAGACGGCGCAGGCCTTGTAGTCCGGATTGTGGGCGGCCCCGAGCCAGGCGACCCGCCCGCCCCAGCAGTGACCGACGATGGCGATGCGCGATGCGTCCACGGTGTCCTGTCCGGCTAGGTGGTCGTAGGCGGCCCGCAGGTCGAGCACCGTCCAGTCGTCACGGAATTCATCGCGCTTGAGCTGCATCTCGGCTTCCTTCGGCCACCAGTGGAAGATGAACGGCACAGCCACCGCGTAGCCGTTGGCGGCGTAGCGCTCGGCCGTCTTCAGGGTGAAGGTGTCGTTCTCGATGCCGGTGTGGCCGACCGGGATATGCTGGGCCAGCACGATGCCCGGGTGCGGCCTGGGCGTATCCGGCCCATACATGAAGATTTCCATGGAGCTGTCTTGAACGGAAACGGTATCGATGCGGTGCATGACCAGTCCCTCCCTGGTGGTTCCTGCCGACAAACACGACGGGCGGTATTTCGGTGGACCGGGATCCTATAGCCAGCCGCTGCCGCGGACCCCGTCCCACATGAGCTTGCAACCGGATATCAGGACCAAGCCATAGCAGATGCGGTAAAACAGCTGTTCCGAGATCCGATGGTGCAGTTTGAGGCCGAGCCACACGCCGAGGGGCGCCAGCGGCAGCAGCACGGCGGATAGCGCCAGATTTTCGGTCGAGAACTGACCGAGGGCGCCGTAGGGGATCAATTTCAGTTGGTTGACGGCAAAGAAGAAGATGACGTTGGTGCCGACAAACAACGTCTTGTCCATGCGTTGCGGCAACAGAAATACCTTGACCGGCATGCCGCCGGCATGCGCCACGAAGCTGGTGAAACCGGAAATCGCCCCGCAAACGGCGCCGATCCAAGGCGGCGGTGTGCGCGGTTTTTCCGCCGCGCGGCCACCAGCGAAATAACTGAGCCCGAAGGCGATCGAAATGGTGCCCAACAGCAACCGGACCGCGTTGTCGTCGACCAAGTGAAATGTCGCCCAGCCGATGCCGATGCCGAAGACGGCGCCGGGCAACAGGATGATCAGGTTACCTTTGTGCCAGCTGCCGCGGTAGGCCCAGATGTTGATGACGTCCATGACCACCAGGATCGGCAGCATCACGGCGGCGGCCTGAACCGGCGACACGAATAACGCGATCAGCGGCACGGCGAGAATCCCGACCCCGCCCGAGAAACCGCTTTTCGAGATGCCGGTGATCAGCACCGCCGGTACGGCGGCGGCAAAGAACCAGGGGTCGACCTCCAGGAACGTCATCGCGGGCGACCGGCACGTTTATAGAAAATCGCGTAACAATGCGATCAGCGGCTTGTCGGCCGGCGGCATCTCAAAATCGGCGAGCCGTGCGGGATACACCCATTTCAACTCCTGCCCCTCCTTCGCCGTCAGAATGCCCTTCCAGACGCGGCAGGCATAGAGCGGCATTAGCAGGTGGAAATCCTCGTAGAGATGACTGGCGAAGGTCAGCGGTGCCAGACAGCTCTCGGTTATATCAATGCCGAGTTCTTCCTTCAGTTCGCGCACGAGGGCCGTTTCCGGAAGCTCTCCTTCCAGAACCTTGCCGCCCGGGAACTCCCACAGGCCGGACATACGTTTGCCTTCGGGGCGCCGCGCGATCAACACCCGGTTGTCGACATCGACCAACGCCACGGCGACGACGAGAACGGTCGGCACGGTACCGTCAGGCAGCGGAAACTCCGCGCCGTAACACCCTTCATCCGGCCCGTTCGGCGCCATACCCGGTCCTTTCGATTTGACGGCAGCCGCACCCGCGCGGCAAACGGAACAAACGTCTCACTGCCGTCGGGTCACCCGCCGGCTTCGGCCAGCGCGTCCTCGAAAATAGCCTGCAGTCCCTTGACCTTGAGGTACATCCAGTTCTTCAGGAAATCTTCGCGAGCCAGTTTTTTGATTTCCGTATCGTCATCCGCAAGCTCGAGATGGGAAGCCAAGTTCTGTGCCATTTCGCCCCAGGCGCAGGCACTGCCGGTCCAAACATAGTGATAGCGCCAATAGTCCGTCGACAGCACGATGTCGGTACGGCCGTAGAAGTCGCCGTCGGAGTTGGTGTGCGAATGGCACTCGAAGCGAATATCGACCTCGCCCCGGGTCACGACGAGGCGATGGGTCTTCAACGCCGCGACGCCTTCGTAGATGCGCTTCGGCAATTCGCTGATCGCCTCGACGATGTCCGACGCGGCTTCGGCAACATCCGATTGCAGCTTATAGGGACCCGTCATTCGAACCTCCCGCGTTCCGCACGTTTATTGGGCCCGATACTAACGGCATCGATCGGCTCGCGCCAAGACCCACGTCGCTGTCTTCCTCGGGACCGCCCCTTAGGAACGATAGTCGGCGTTGATGGAAATATACCCGTGCGTCAGATCGCAGGTCCAAACGGTTGCCGCGCCGTCGCCGACGCCGACGTCGACCCGGATATCGATGTCCGCGCCCTTCATGTGTTCGGCGACCGGCGTTTCGTCGTATCCATCGACGGCAGCACCGTCTCTGGCAATGGTTACGCCGCCGACCGTAATCGCCATGCGGTCCCGGTCGGCACGCTCGCCGGCCTTACCGACGGCCATGACGATGCGCCCCCAGTTGGCATCCTCGCCGGCGACAGCGGTCTTGACCAGGGGCGAGTTACCGATGCTGAGGCCGATGCGCCGGGCCGCGGCCTCGCTCTCGGCGCCGGTGACGGTAATAGCGATGAATTTGCTGGCCCCCTCCCCGTCGCGGACGATTTGCTGAGCCAGATCGGTCGTCACTTCGCCCAGTTTGGCCTTGAAGTCGGCGAGCGCGGGATCGTCGGCGCCGTCGGCTTCCGGCTGTCCCGACGCCATGCCGGTGGCGAACAGCAGCACCGTGTCGCTGGTCGACGTATCGCTGTCCACGGTAATGGCGTTGAAGGATGAGTCGACGGCGTCGGCAAGCAACGCTTGCAGGACGTCCGCCGGCAGCCTGGCATCGGTGAAGATGAAAGACAGCATGGTTGCCATGTCGGGCGCGATCATACCGGAGCCCTTGGCGATGCCGGCAAGGGTGACCTCTGCATCGCCGACCCTCGCCGTGCGGGTCGCGCCCTTTGGAAAAGTATCGGTGGTCATGATGGCACCGGCGGCATCCGCCCAATTGGCCGGACCGGAGTCGGTCATACCCTGGCGGATCGCAGCCAACTCCTCGACGATCCGGTCGTGCGGGAGCGTTTCGCCGATAACACCTGTCGAGGCGACGAAGACCCGGCTCGGCCGACATGACAGCAGGTCGGCAACGGCTTCGACACAAGCTTCCACCGACTGGATTCCGGCCTGACCGGTAAACGCGTTGGCATTTCCGGCGTTGACGAGGAGGCCGAGCGCCTCGCCTCCCGACAATGCCTTCCGGCACCAATCGACGGGTGCCGACGCCGTTTTCGACTTGGTGAAGACGCCAGCGACCGAGGCGCCGCTCGGCAACTCGGCCAACATCAGGTCGTCGCGGCCCACGTACTTCATCGCGGTGGCCGCCGTGCCCAGACGGACACCGCGGACATGCGGCATTTCCGGGAAGGACGCCGGCGCCAGGGGCGATACGGGGAGTTCGTCGGCCATCCTACTCGGGTTTCTTGTCGGACGCCTCTTCCTGCGGACTGCCGTCGAGATTGTAGTGCTCGATCTCGGCGTCCTTACGCAAGCGCTCCACGTAGGCGGCACCCACCGTCTGCTGCAATTCGGCGCGCAGTTGCTCCTCGGCCTGTTCGAAGGGCGGCGGATCGGCCTTGCGGCGCTCCTCGACCTTGATGACATGCCAGCCGAACTGCGTCTTCACCGGCGTGCTGGAGTGCTTCCCGGCCTCGAGATTGAACGCGGCTTCCTCGAATTCCGGGGCCATCTGGCCGCGGCCGAAAAAGCCGAGGTCGCCGCCGCCCGGCCCGGACGGTCCCGTCGATTTGTCGCGGGCCAACTGGGCGAAGTCGCCACCCTCGTCCAACTCACCGATCACCGTTTTGGCCTCGTCCTCGGTTTTCAGAAGGATATGGCGCGCGTGGACTTCCTCGCTCGACGCCGCCGCCTCGACGAACGTGTCATAACGCTTGCGAACGGCCTCGTCGGTAACCTTGGTCTCCATCTCCTGGGATAGAGCCATGCGCTGCAGGACCTGTTTTTCGATACGCGCCATTTGCTTTTTGAAGACGTCGCTGCGGTGCAGCCCCTGCTCCCTGGCGTCGGCGGCGGCCAGTTCCATGTCGACGAGACTGTCGACCAGCACCTTGAACACCATCTCCATGGGGATCTGCCGGTATTGTTCCGGTAGCAGGGTACGGGCGCGATCGAGGGCCGAACGGTGGATTTCCTCCCCGTTGACCCGCGCGACGACCGGATCCCTCTCTTCATCCTTGGCGACCGCCGCGAACGGCAGGCTTGTCACCACGGCAAGCACAAAGGCGGCGGTTGTCCATCGAAACGACATTGCGGATTTCCTTTTGCGGACCGGCGGTTCCCGCGCCGGCGAAACGGGCGTCCCGCGGATAAAGCACATCCCTTCTTGGACGGCAAGGCAGGCTTTCCGCCGAGCCGGAGACCACCGCAAGTGACCGAATTCGTACCCGAAGCACCGGCGGGCCGCAGGGATAGGGCGGACCGTCGTTCGGGCGGTGCCGCGAAAGGGCCGCGAACCGTTTGCGCATTGGGGAAACATCACTGAGAATTGAACGGCCGAATGCCACAGTTCGGTCAGAATGAGCGCGTCCAGCCGATAGGGCCCAAACATGAAAAAGATGCTCGCATTCATTTTTGCTCTCGCCGTTCTGGTTCGGTTGACGTCCGACGCCAAAGCGCAAGCGCAAATGGAGACTTACACCAACGAGGATATTGTCCGGAACTTCGAGATCGTCGCGCTGAGGGGCGAATATGAAAAACGCAAGGAAAAGACCGTCCTCAAATGGAACGATCCGTGGCGGATCGCGATCATCGGAAAAAACTATCCCCCCTTCTTCGAAGAGATGATCCGCGAGCATCTGGCGGACCTCAGTTGGGAAACTCGCCACCCGATGAAGATTCATTACTCCGAAACCATGCGAAAACAAAAGCGCCTGGCCAAGGATGTCTCCAAGGTCAAAATCAACATTGTCCTGTTTTACGGGCCGAAAAGGACCTTGGCCGACACGATCTTCAAGAGAACCGGTGGCGCCTTCCCGAAAAAGGACATCCAATACCTGATCGACAATTCGATCTGCAGCGTCAAACTGAAACACCGAAAAGGGGCGATCCATTTTGCCTACGCGGCATTTCCGGCCGAGCACAACCGGCATGCCTTGCGGGCCTGCATCATCGAGGAATTGACCCAGATTATGGGGTTGATCAACGATTCCAGGTTCGTCGAGCGTTCGATCTTCAATGACCATAGCCGCTATCTGGAACTGACGCTGCATGACCGCTGGCTGCTGCGCGTCCTTTACAATTCGGAGATGAAAGCCGGCATGCCAGCCGAGCAGGCCCTGAAAGAGGCTAGGCGCTACCTTTCGGTCATCCGGCCCGAATAGGGAAGGACAGGTACACGGCAAAAGAAACCGGAGGAGTCCCGCGGAAGGGCGATTGGCCAACCCGTGGGTTTGGTCAAGTCCGACTCTTGCTGGATAAATTCGTAGGCTTGGCGACCTTCGAGGCGC
>Ga0066187_1000786_pt1 | contig 10368 bp, 12 predicted proteins | sample WorMetexBAHAMAS1_FD_58706 | JGI IMG/M metagenome (GOLD analysis project Ga0066187, IMG submission 58706) | Marine gutless worms symbiont microbial communities from Max Planck institute for Marine Microbiology, Germany - Inanidrilus exumae... | ecosystem: Host-associated > Annelida > Digestive...
GCGCCTCGAAGGTCGCCAAGCCTACGAATTTATCCAGCAAGAGTCGGACTTGACCGAAAGGAATGGCGTTGATCATGGCCGGGCAAGACGAAAAAGCGGTCCTGACACTCGGTCCCGTACTGTTCAATTGGGCCCCCGAGACGTGGCGTGATTTCTATTTCGGGATCGCCGACGAGGCGCCTGTGGACATCGTCTTCGTCGGCGAGGTCGTCTGTTCGAAGCGCGCGCCGTTCTTCGAGCCGGTGCTTGCCGATGTCGTCGAGCGGCTCACCAGTGCCGGCAAGCAGGTCGTCTTTTCGACCTTGGCGTTGATCATGAACGAGCGGGAGTTGGAGGGCGTGCGCGCCCTCGCGGGTGACGCTGACCTGTTGATCGAGGCCAATGACATCGCCGCCGTTTCGATTCTCGAAGGGCGGCGCCATGTTATCGGGCCCTTCATCAATACCTACAATGAAGGGACCCCTTGCGTACTTGCTCGGCTCCGGAGCTGAAGCGGTCTGTATGCCACCGGAGTTGTCCGGCGATGCAGTTCGATCGATGGCGATGGCGCTCGACGACCCCGGTGCGATCGAGGTGCAGGTGTTCGGCCGGTTGCCGCTGGCCATCTCGGCACGGTGCTACCACGCCCGGGCCCGGGGGCTGGCCAAAGACAGCTGCCAGTTCGTTTGCGCCGAAGATCCGGACGGCATGGCCGTCGACACGTTGGACGGGACACCGTTTCTCACGGTCAACGGCACCCAGACCCTGTCGCGGACTTGCCGGCGCCTGGACGGCGAGATCTCCGAGTTGCTGGAAGCTGGCATCAGGCGGTTTCGCCTTTCCCCAATGGATATCGATATGATACGCGTTTCACGGTCTTTTCGCGCGTTGCTGGACGGAGCTGTGTCGCTCGACGGCATGCGGGCCGAGTTGGGTGAGGCCATGCCGGGGGTGTCCTTTTCGAACGGCTTCTATCACGGAAACGTGGGGGCATCCTATGTTTCACGGGGAGAATAACCCGACTATATAGGCCGGGACGGAAAAGACCGAAGTCTGGAGGACAAGATGGATATTACGTGGGCGAGCCTGGGCAAGGAACGACTTGAGAAAATGGCCGAGGCCGGCGCCCAGGTGCTTGAGTGTTACCGGCTTCTCAATAAGGGCGGCAGCAATGTCGTCGCCGAGGTTCTCAAGGGCCAGGGCACGTTCTACGAAATGGATCATTATCCTGAAGGCGACGCCTACGATCCGGAAACCCATTCACAGTTCTATTACCATTCGCACCGCGAAGGCGAACACGGCCACTTCCACACATTTCTCCGCGAGGCCGGAATGCCTGCCGGCATGCGTCCGGCGCAACAAACCCGCGCACCCTTCATGGATGATCGCGACGACACACTTTCGCATTTGATCGCCATTTCCATGGACAAGTCCGGTTTTCCCACTCAGTTGTTTACGACGAACCGCTGGGTGACGGCGGACCACTGGTACAAGGCCGATGACGTCATCACCATGCTCGACCGCTTCGACATGGACATGAGTTTTCCCTCGCTGGTCACCAACATCTGGTTGACCAACATGGTCCGTTTGTTTCGTCCGCAGATCGAGGAATTGATCCGGGCGCGGGACGTCAAGGTCGAGGCCTGGGCGGCGGAACATCCCGATGATGATGCCTTCGAGGACCGGGATCTGGAGATCACGGCGCTTCTCGACATCTCGGTCGAGGCGCAAGTCGAGGCCGTCAGCAAGGCCTTGGCCAACTGAACGGGTAGTCCGTCGAATTCCGCTTTGTTGGGGTTTGTAAGACCGGGTCAGCCGGCCAGTTCGCGCGAGCGTTCGGTCGCCGCAGCGATGGCCCGGTTCACCAGCGGCTGCCAGCCGTCATCGGCCATCAGTACCTTCAAGGCCTCGGCGGTCGTGCCGCCCGGGCTGGTGACGTTCTTGCGGAGCGTCCCCGGTTCCTCCGGCGATTGACGGAGCAGTTCGCCAGAGCCCGAAACGGTGACGCGCGCCAGCCTTTCCGAAAGCCCGCGTGGCAGACCAGCCGCGACGCCGGCTTCGGCCAAACACTCGACGAGAAGGAATACATAGGCCGGACCGCCGCCCGACAGTGCCGTCACCGCGTCGATCAACCCCTCGTCGTCAACCCATTCGACGGCTCCGACGGCCGTCAACAGCCTGTCGCTTACCTGCTTCTGTTGCTCCGTGACGCGGGCATTGGGACAGGCCACGGTGATACCGCGGCGGACCGCGGCCGGTGTGTTGGGCATGGCGCGCACGACGGCGGAACCGGCACCGAGTGTATCTTCAAAGTATACGATCGGCTTGCCGGCGGCGATCGACAAAAAGACGGTTCGCGGGTCGTCAAAGCGCGCATAGTCCGGGGCGACGCTGTCCATGACTTGTGGTTTGACGGCGAATAGGACGACATCGGGCACCAAATCAGCGGGCAACTCGGCAACGCTCCCGAAAGCATTGACACCGTGCTGTTGGCGCAAGCTATCGGCCATTTCGGCGACGGGTTCGATTGCGTGAACGGCACCCGGACTGATGCCCTGGTCGAGCCAGCCCTCGAGCATGGCACCACCCATCTTGCCGCATCCGGCGAGAACCAGGGTTTCGATCATCGATTTTGACTTAGGCTTCGCCGACTGTATCGATCATTGCCGCCGTTATGGCATCGTCGGCCGTTTTGCCGCCCCAGATCACATATTGAAAGGCCGGATAGAAACGTTCGCACTCGACGATGGCCGTTTCCACCAGGTCCTCCATCTGTTCCATGGTCGGTCCACGCAGGCCGCGCATCGGCAGCGTGTGCCGGTACATGGGCAAACCCTCGTCGGCCCAGACGCCGAAATGCCCGAGCCACAGGCGTTCGTTGACCAGAGTCAGGAACTCGTAGACGTTCTGGCGTTGGTCATCGGACACCCGCATGTCGAAGGCGCAGGTGAAATGCATGGCTTCCATCTCGTCGTTCCAGGCGAAGTAGAGGCTGTAGTCGCACCAGGACCCCGGAACCTGAACGGCCATTTCCTGATCGCTGCGCCGGTCGAAGAGCCATTCGTTGTACTCGACGATTCTTTCGACGATATCCAGCGGATTGTGCGTGAATGTCTCGTGGTTGGTGTCGATCGCTGTCATGTCCGCTTCCCCCAAGCCCCCTAAGGCTGCCCGAATTGCGGACCGGTTGGGGCGTACCACAATATTTCGTGTTTGATGCTATATATTGTGGAACCTTGCCCGGCCAAAACTAGGTGTAGCCTGCCCCAAGCCTGAATCGCGCGCAAGGGTTAAGTGGCACGGGATATAAAAATACTGTGGAAAATTCCCACGTTGCGGTTTTGTACCACCGAGGGGCAGGAACCCTTGACTCGGGTGTGGGAAAGTCTGACTCGCAGGCAGGAGTTATTTCTTGGATGTCGCCTTGCGCGCGGGCGACCGGGCCGGCTTCTTGGCGGTCGTTGTTTTGGATGCCGCTGCTTTTGGAGCCGCCGCCTTGGTTGATGTGCGCGGTTTCGCCTTTCGGGCCGTCGGTTTCGCTGCCAGCGCCTTTTCCAGGGCCGCGACCTTCTTTTCGAGTTTTTCCTGCTCGGCGCGGGCATTGGCGGCCAGCGCCTTGACCACTTCGAACTCGTCGCGGGTGACCAGGTCCATGTCGGCGAGAAAACGCTCCATCTGCTGGCGCACCATCGCCTCGACCTCGCCCTTGATCCCGACCACGGTCGACATGGCGCCGTTCGCGACTTTCGCCAGGTCGTCCAGAATACGGTTCGACGTCTGCATGGTCATCGGTCCTTTGATCTGCGGATCGGTCATTATGGGGAAACGGCCGAGTTCCGGCAAGCGCCGCCGCCGCTTGCAGGCGACCTTGGCAGTGCCTATAAGGGCCGAAACCGTCCGAAGAGGTGATGAATGTACGTCGTTACCGGCGGCGCCGGGTTCATCGGTTCCAACATCGTCTGGTCGCTCGAGCGTCGCGGCCTCGGTCCGGTCGTCGTTGCCGACCGCTTGGGAACCGGCGACAAGTGGAAAAACATAGCCAAGCGGGAAATTGCCGATGTGATCCCGCCCGGGCATTTGCTGGACTTCCTCGACGCCAACGCCGGAGCGGTCACCGCCGTCATCCACATGGGCGCCATTTCGGCGACGACGGAGCGCGACGCCGATCTGATCTTCGAGAACAACTTCGCCCTGTCCATGGATCTCTGGCGTTGGTGCACGGCCCACGAAGTGCGCTTTATCTACGCCTCCAGCGCCGCCACTTACGGTGACGGAACGCAAGGTTTCGACGACGATGCGACACCCGACGGTCTGGCCCGCCTCAGGCCGATGAACGCCTATGGTTGGAGCAAACATCTGTTCGACCGGCGCATCGTGCGCATGGTCGAGAATGGGGAGCCGAGGCCGCCGCAGTGGGCCGGTCTCAAGTTCTTCAACGTGTTCGGGCCCAACGAGTACCACAAGGACCGCATGAAAAGCGTGGTCGCCCAGATCCAACCGGTCGCCGCTCGCGGCGAAACCTGCCGTTTGTTCAGGTCCCACCGTCCGGACTACGAGGACGGCGGCCAGCTCCGCGACTTCGTCTGGGTCGATGATTGCGTGCGGATCGTCGATTGGCTGCTCGACAACGACGAGGTCGGCGGCATTTTCAACGCGGGCACCGGCCAAGCGAGGAGCTTCCTCGACCTGGCCACCGCCGTCTATCGGGCCCTCGATCGGGAACCGCGGATCGAATACATCGACACGCCGGAAGACATCCGAGACCGCTACCAATACTTCACCCAAGCCAATATGGACAAGTTGCGGGCCGCCGGTTTCGATGCCCCGATGACGTCCCTCGAGGACGCGGTCCGGTCCTATGTCGTCGATTTCCTGAATGCCGACGATCCTTACCGGTAACTTGGGCAACATCCGGCATCCACGATGTTAGCGGCCATCCCTTTTCCTGATATCGACCCCGTCCTGATTTCCCTAGGGCCGATCGCCATTCGCTGGTACGGCCTCGCATACGTCGCGGGCCTTTGTTTCGGCTGGTGGTACCTGTCGCGCCTGGCCAGGGTCGAACCCAAGGTCATGACCCCCGAGGACGCCGGTGATTTCCTGACCTGGGCGGTCCTCGGCGTCGTCGTTGGTGGCAGGCTCGGATATGTGCTCTTTTATAAACCGGCCTTTTTTTTCGCCAACCCGGGCGCGATCCTCACCGTCTGGGAGGGCGGTATGTCGTTCCATGGCGGCTTCCTTGGGGTCGTCATCGCCGGAATTCTGTTCACGCGGCGGCGGAAGATCGATTCATTGCGTTTCGCCGACATGCTGTCCTGCGTGACGCCGATCGGTCTTTTCTTCGGCCGAATTGCCAATTTCATCAACGGCGAGCTTTTCGGCCGTGTCACCGATGCTCCCTGGGGAGTCGTGTTCCCCCATGGGGGGCCCGAACCGCGCCATGCCAGTCAGTTATACGAAGCCGCATTGGAGGGCATCGTCCTTTTCGTCCTGGTCAATCTCCTTTGGCGTCGTTCGTCATTCAGGAACCGGCCGGGATTGGCGACCGGCGTCTTCATCGCCGGATACGCCGTTGCCAGGAGCATTGTCGAGGTGTTCCGCCAGCCGGATGCCCATATCGGGTTTTTGACGCTCGGCAGCACCATGGGTCAGTGGTTGTCCCTGCCGATGCTCGCCATCGGCATCTACCTTATTGTCAGGTCTAAGGTGAAAACGTGAACGCATTGATGGAGCGATTGCTTGAGCGCATCGACCGCGAAGGTCCGATGACCATTGCCGAATACATGCAAGCCTGCCTGGCCGATCCTGAATACGGTTACTATACGACGCGCGACCCCTTCGGATCGGACGGCGATTTCATCACCTCGCCGGAGATTTCCCAAATGTTCGGCGAGCTTTTGGGGCTCTGGTGCGCCGTCCAGTGGCAGGCCTTGGGGCGCCCCGAGGCGGTACGCCTGATCGAACTCGGACCCGGCCGCGGCACCCTGATGGCCGATGCGCTTCGCGCCGTCAAAGGCGTGCCGGGTTTCACCGAGGCGCTGTCGCTCCATCTGGTCGACATCAGCCCGTCCCTGCGGGTCAAGCAGAAAGAAACGCTGTCCGGTTTCGATGTTTCCTGGCACGACTCCATCGACGATGTGCCCGATGGCTTCGCCTTCGTCCTCGCCAACGAGTTTCTCGACGCCCTGCCCATTCGCCAGTTCGTCATGGGTGAAACGGCGTGGCACGAACGGTTGGTCGGACGAAACGAGGATAGCGGTGAACTCGCCTTTACCCTGTCCTCTCCCCTCGACGAGATGCCGCCCATTCCGGCGCGGTTGCGATCCGCCTCCGGTGGCGCCATCGCCGAGATCTGCCAGCCGGGCGAAGATGTCATGTCGGCGGTCGCGCGGCGGCTCCTGCGCGATGGCGGCTCGGCCCTTTTCATCGATTACGGCTACGGCACCAGCGCCTGGGGCGAGACCTTGCAGGGGGTCGCCACGCATGGATACATCGACGTCCTCGAAGCCCCCGGTGAATGCGACCTGACCGCCCACGTCAATTTCGACACATTGGCCAGGGTCGCGGAAAACGCCGGCGCCCAAGTGTCCGGCCCGGTCGGCCAGGGCCGGTTCTTAAAAACCCTGGGAATCGATCAGCGGGCCGAAGCCCTGCTCGCCCACGCGACGGAAGAACAGGCCCGTGATATCGGCCAGGCCCACCATCGTCTCACAGACCCAGAGTCTATGGGTACGCTGTTCAAATGCCTGGCCGTATCGGCTCCGGGCAATCCGCCACCGCCCGGCTTTTGAGGTTCTCCCGTTTGAGTGATTGCAGGGGCCGGCAATCGCCTGATAGAACCGCTGACATGCTGGAGGCAAACAATCTTCGCAATCTTGTGGGAATCCGCCACGGGTTTTTCCGCCGCGAGGGCGGCGTCAGCGATGGCGTCTTCACGTCGCTCAACTGCGGCTTCGGTTCCGGGGATGCTCCGGAGAATGTGGCCGCCAATCGCGAGCGGGCCTTGCGGCGCCTGGATCTCGGCCCCGATGCACTGAATACCTGTTATCAGATCCACTCGCCATCGGTGATCGAGACTACCGCTCCATGGCCGAGGGATGCCCGACCCGAGGCCGATGCGATGATTTGCGCTGAACCGGGATTGGCGATCGGTATCCTGACTGCCGATTGCGCTCCCGTGCTCCTGGCCGACGTCGAGGCTGGGATCATCGGTGCTGCCCACGCCGGCTGGCGCGGCGCGTTGTCGGGTGTCCTCGAAAACGTCGTCGACGCCATGGTCGCGCGCGGGGCCCGGCGAACTTCGATCGCCACCGCCGTCGGGCCCTGCATTCATCAGGATTCGTATGAAGTCGGCAGCGAGTTCCGGGATACCTTCATCGCCGAAGACGCAAAGTATGACCAGTTCTTTGTGTCGGGGGAGCGGGCCGGTCACTTCCAGTTCGATCTGTTGGGTTTTGTCGTTTCCCGTCTGGAAACGATGGATTTGTCTAGTATCGAGACGGTTCCTGTGGATACCTATCAAGAAGAGAACGGTTTTTTCAGTTTCCGCCGCGCGACCCATCGGGGGGAAAAGGATTATGGGCGCGGGCTCTCGATGATCGCTCTCGACGGCCTGAGGTAAAGGGGGACTCCATGGCACTGCATTTCAGCGAGGAAGAATTGACCGAGCGCCGACGCCGGACGCAGGAGGCGATGGTCGCGTCCGGTCTCGACGGTATGCTGATGTTTCGACAGGAGAGCATGTTCTATCTGACCGGCTACGACACCTTCGGTTACGTGTTCTTCCAATGCCTCTACCTGGGCCAGGACGGCCGCATGTTCCTGATGACGCGCGCGCCGGACCGGTTGCAGGCGCAGCATACATCAGTGATCGATGATATCCGGATCTGGGTCGACGCGCCGGATGCCGATCCGGCCCGCGAGTTACGCGGCTACCTGGAAGACCTGGGTCTTGCCGGAAAGCGCCTCGGTGTCGAGTGGGACGCTTTCGGGTTGACAGCGAGGAACGGTCAGCGCGTCACCGCCGCCATGGACGGATTGTGCCGGTTGGACGATGCCTCCGAGCTCGTTTCGCGCCTACGCGTCGTCAAGAGCCCGGCTGAAATCGCCTATGTGCGTCGCGCCGGCGAACTGGCAGATGATGCCTACGACGCCGGCGTCGCCACAACCGGCGCGGGCGCGTCCGAAGCCGAAATCCTGAATGCCATGCAAGGTGCCGTATTCAAAGGCGGCGGCGACTACCCGGGAAACGAATTCATCATCGGCTCCGGACGCGATGCGCTTCTCTGCCGCTATTACACGGGCCGCCGCCAGTTGGATCCGCGAGACCAGCTCACCCTGGAATGGGCCGGCGTCTACCGCCACTACCACGTGGCGATGATGCGGACATTCATTGTCGGTGAAGCCAATGAGCGGCAAAACTACCTGTTTTCCGCGTCCCGCGACGCCCTTGAGGCGGTCAAGGATGCGATTCGCCCGGGCAACCGCTTCGGCGACGGGTTCGACGCCCATGCCCGGGTTCTTGATGACGCGGGTTTGAGTGACCATCGCCTCAATGCCTGCGGTTACAGTTTGGGCACCACCTTCGCACCGGTGTGGATGGACTGGCCCATGCTCTACCGGGACAATCCGGTTGTCTTTGAGGCCGGCATGGTCGTGTTCTGCCACATGATCATATTCGACGCGCCGGCAGGTTTGGCCATGACGTTGGGAGAGACCGTTCTGGTTACGGAATCGGGCAATGAAAGATTGTCGCGCTCACCGCTCGAACTCGTCATAAAATAGCCCCAATGCCGTACTTGTTTTTGTTCGCCGGTTTTCTCGTTTTAGGTTCGTTGGCGACCTGTGTTTTGATTTAACGCTCACGGAGAGCCCGATGATTTCAAACCGGGTGGCAAAGCTCCTGGTTTGGTTTTTTGTATTTGTTGGGATGGCGGCTTGCGGACCGCTGCCCAAACCGTTCAAGCGCGCCGCCGAAGCACCGCCCAACCCGCTTGTCGAATCGGGTGTTCCGCGCGATATCGCCGTCAAACTCGTGAACGGACCCTCGATACCGATGGCCAAGCTCATTTCCAAGGCCGTCGCCGACGACCTCGGGCGTCGCGATATCGTCGCTTATACCGGTGACCGCGGCTCCAGCCGCTATGTGCTCGAGGGCTGGGTGGAAGGTTGGCAGAGCAAGGCGGCGTTGTCGCCGCCGCTGCGTATCCAGTGGGTGCTGACACAGCGTGACGGCAAACTGATCGCCAATCATACGGAAAACGTCTATGGCACCGCTTTCGAGTGGGAGTATGGATCGCCGCGAATTCTCAGAGAGATCGGCGAGGGGACCGGAGGTGCTATCGCCCGTGTGGTGCGACCGCAGGCGGCAGGTAAGGCGGCCGAGGCAATCAATCCGACGGGTCTGTGGATCCGGCCGGTCTCCGATGCACCGGGTGACGGAAATTTCTCGCTGACCCGCGCCATCGGGTTCGCACTCAGCGATTCGGGACTTAAGATCGTCGAGGATCGAACGTTGGCGAAGCACGTGCTCAAGGGCAACGTCCGAGTCGATTCGCCTGTTTCCGGCCGCCAGAACGTTGAAATCGCCTGGACGGTGATCGACCGCAAGGGCAAGGAACTGGGCAACGCCGTTCAACGCAATGCCGTTCCCGAAGGGACTTTCGATGGCCGGTGGGGGCAGACCGCCGTGATGATCGCCATGGCCGCGGTCGGTGGCATCAAGGACATCCTGCTTGACGTGGAAAGAAACCGCCGAACCCGCGGAAACCCGCTATTTCCGTCCCGCCTCGATCTTCCCGCCGGGCTTCGCGGACCGAGCTTGCCGCCGCCTTCTTTGACTCCCGATTCCGGTGAGCAAAAACCGGAAGACAAGCCGACGACGGGCGGCAATTGACGGCAAACCCGAGTGGGATCGATGGAAGGCTTCAAGCGAAACCCGTGAAATCAATAACGGTAGCTGATAAATTTCAGAAAGATCAGGTAATTAGACCTGATCTCATCCAGCGTCGCGCGGCTCCCCTGAGGTGCCCGGCCAATTGCGCTGGATGACGTATTGGGGATGTTAAAAGCCGGATTGATGCGAAGGTTTTTGTTCCTAGCATGTTTGTTCTTTTCAACGGGCCTTCTCGTCGCGGGGTGTTCCGAGAAGACCAGCGTTGCTCCGGCGAATTCAGAGAACTACCGGGTGGAAGCACCGCTCGCCGACACGACGAACATCGTTTTCGTGCTTCCGGTCGAAGGATTGAATGACCCGGCTCGGCTCGTTTTGGCCGATGCGTTGGCGGCATCCTTGCGCGACGCGACGCGTCCGGCGGTACTTTCCAATGAGGCTGTTACCGGCGACGTAAAACTCCCTGATTATGGGCGAAGTAAATTTCCCCACCTTGA
>Ga0066187_1000788_pt1 | contig 10366 bp, 12 predicted proteins | sample WorMetexBAHAMAS1_FD_58706 | JGI IMG/M metagenome (GOLD analysis project Ga0066187, IMG submission 58706) | Marine gutless worms symbiont microbial communities from Max Planck institute for Marine Microbiology, Germany - Inanidrilus exumae... | ecosystem: Host-associated > Annelida > Digestive...
ATATGCTAACGTTTACTTACGTTGAACTCTAGTTCATTTTCAGAATCTAAGTCACTAATCTGTGCAACTTTATTGTGTTTAGTAAGCCTTATGGCAGATAGTATTCACAAACATGTTTTCGTTCATGCTGAACTTTATCACAGTACTAAGTCGTTGTCAGTCTGTTACTTTGTGAGTTGTGCAGTGTTAATGTTAGTGTTCATCTGTGCAATTTTTGTGGTGCTGACTGGACTGTATCTTAGCATATGTTTTACAGTCATTTTTGGCAGATTTTAGACCGTATTCATTAGCGATGTTGTTGTGTAAGGAATAAATGACAAAATGTGTTGAACTTCAAAAAACTAAATAAAAATAAAAATTTACTAACAAAGTAACAAACAGTTGTGCAAGTACTACTACTACAACAACTACATTAATGTCTGTAAATATAAGCTGGTGGTATGATGACGGTACAGATACTGGTCAGCTGACCACCAACTACGCTACTTATAGAATACTGCTAAGATACCATAATGCTTAACAAATGTACTGAAATCAGCTTCCGTTGTCCAGTAATATGTCTTGTATTTTTTCCAGATGTCTTACAAAATGTCCTGTATTTTTTTGGTCACTGCTGAGATCACTGTCTCTCTCTCTCTCTTTCTCAATCTGCCCTGTGGGTATCACCCACAGAAACATCCAGCGTCGAACTGTAAGCTGATAATACATGGATCCATGGCATGGCCATGTGTAAATCTGTTTGTCTACACACAGCCCGTGGCTGTCTGTCTACAGTGCCGCTCAGCACGCCGGGTCACCACTAGGCCCTACATGAAGCGTGACGCCATCCACGCTTATATTACGGACGTATACATTATGAGATGATAACGGTATCCGACAGCAGGCAATCGCTGTCAGTGTCGTCAGTTGAGCTGCAGCTGCATCGTCGTCGTCGTGTATACATGGAGTGCGACAGTAATGTCGGCTGCATTACCGAACATTACGCAGATGACTGGCATGTTACATAATCACTGACTGTTTTCACTATAGATACGGTTAAAAATACATATCATTTGACAGCTCAAGCAAATAAATGTAAAAATTAGGGATGTAAACCGAGGACCAGTATGATGGAGTTTGTTCAAATGATTTGAACCCTGGATTCAAATCACTGAAAGCAGTTATTCAAAAAATATGGCAACTGGAAACTATCAGGCGTGTGTAAGTGCAACAACGAACTATGCTTACACAAAAAATATCACTGAAACGCCATTTCAACAATTAAACGTGCTATATAACAAACCCAAAAGTTTATCGCATTCTCAGTCTTCAAAGAATTTAGTAAACATTGGTCCACACTCCAACATTTTTGGCCCACATCATAAGTGTATGTGAAAACAAATAAAAGAACTTACGTCAACTGCAAACATTTTACAAGTAATCGATGTGTAAATTGTTCAGTCGGTGGTGCAGCTGGAAGACGATATTCTATATGTTCCTCCTAACCAACACAGCAAAAAGTCAACATTATTATACAGCACGGTAACAAAAGGTTACCACAGTTGGGAAAAAAATGTTACGGCTGTCATATTGTACAAATATATCAACATCTGAGCATAAAAACTCTGTAAACAAATCCTCACTTTTTGTTTAACCACCTTCTTTTCCAGAATTACATCACAATGAGCTACACATAGGTCCCCAAAAAAACCTTCAGAGTAATTGCAGCAAGTTGCTTTGGTCAGACGCCCTTTTTGTCGCGAGCCAACAGCGTTAAAACACCAAAGGGAACAACTGGATTCCGACCAGGAGAAATCAACCACAAACGTCATCCATCCTTGAATCATCCACCAACTGAGTCATGAGGAAACACCCACGGCCCCGTGGTAGGGCGCTGGACTTGTGACTGACAGGTCGTGAGTTCAATTCCCAGCCGGTCCGCTTTCACATAACATAGGTCAACTCAGCCTTGCATACCTCAGAGTCGCTGAATCGAATACCTGCTTCGGCTGGGGTAAAGGAGGGCTGATTCTTCCAAAGACCTTGGCGCTATATAAGCCATTTACTTACTTACTTACTGTGTGATCCCATATGGCATGTGAGTTTCCCACAGCGGTGAAGCTACGTTGTTGCTAACTGCTATACACTGTTTACTTTACCCTTCCCACCAGCCCTCCAACACCAGTACCTTTCTTCAGAAATTACAACAACAACAACTTGTTTAACAGCCCTGTATCCTGGACAATCCTGGTGGGCCGGTACCAGAGAAAACATTAAGTCACTCAGTCCGTATATTTGATTAAGTTAAGGTTTATGTCCCACCCGACACAAAATAGGTCATTTTGGAGACGTTCTTCCCAGCTAATCTCTTGGCTTAGTATACGAGTACGACTTCCTATCAGTGATTAATACTAGCTTACCTGCTATCTTGCACCGTTTGCGATATAGTCGTCGAAATGTCAAAAATCTCTATATATGGCTACCATCTTGCGTTTAAACCCCCCGACTAAGAGGTTCCCTGAGACGATCTCCGTAAAATTTTCAATGAATGTCAATGGATGGCCACGGTACCAAACGGCGTAGAAATACTGCCGAAAATTTCAACCCGCCGAGTAGGGCGCACAAACGTTACAGATAGACAGACGACAGACGGACGGGCGATAGCATATAGCAAACGTAAACTCGAGTTCATGTTCGCTAAAAATATAAATCTAACACAACAAAAGCAAACAGACATCTGTAACATATGTACTATAACACAAAATAAACACCAAAAACTGAAGCCAGGTTTGGTCGCCTCTTACGACCTCTGGCCTGAAACGGATTTGGTCTTTTCTTAAGGAAGTAAATAAGTAAGGAAGCAGACAAGTAAGAAAGCAAGTAAGCAAGTAAGTAAACGATTTATATAGCGCTGGAATTAACAAATAAATCACGGCGCATTACAACCACAAAGCCCATATGGGGGCATTCACTATATTTAATCCATTTCCTCAACTTAGTTGTGATTTACTTATCCCTCTCTTGTTGTTTCGTTATTCCTCTTTGTAAAGCATCATCATCATCATCATCATCATCCTCATCATCGCGGTAACTTATAAGGCGCCCCGTAATACGATAAAAATACAATGAAATGTAGAGTCGCAAAAATCTAACAACTAAGTTTTAAAAGGTGTCTTAATTTTTCTCCCAAAGGTGAATAATAATAATAAATAATAACCCATTCACTCATAATACATAAGAATACATGAATTTATATATATCACAACTGATTTGATTTTTTCACAACAATGATAAGCAGTGAACAGTGTTTTAAGAATGTACACTGACACTGTTAGACACGTGCAGCATTCATAACATTATTCTCAAAGGCATTCTTCTAAACACTACACTCATGCACAGCATAATATACAAGAAGGAAAGATTACCTGAGACTGCGGTGGAAACAATACAAATATACTGTCATGGCGGCTCAGTGACCTTTCAGTTCGGTTAATGGCATCAGCAACCTCAGGAGCTGTTGGTTCAAGCAGTGACTGAATCAGTGGATCAGAGTGCGAGTCGGAAAGACTGTTGGTCCAACTCGAAGCTGTGTCAGCCACTGACGACACTCCATCATCAGCTGCAGTTCCAGTCTGACATGTCGAGCCCTTTCAGTCATTAGAACACGACGCAACAAAAGTACACATTTAACTCCTTTAAAATCACTAACACAACTGAACACACAGAAACCAAAAATTAAAACTACTACTTCTGCTACTTCTTTTGTATTTCTTTAAATCCATTCAGAGCATCAGGGCTTGAAACAGACTCAGAGACAATTCTTTCTCTTTACTGTGATGAATGTGGACTGCACACATGATGACGTACATTTTAGCTCTAAAAATCCTGGAACCACCAGGCAGACCAGTAGTTTCAGTGGTATTGTTATAAACAACTGCTAAGGCGACTTGATCATCGATCCTGAAACAATGAGTGTATAACTGAAAGTAGCCTTTATAGAGACAAAATATCATAAAAGTTATTTCTCCTACTGCCCAACCAGTGTCAAAGCACTGAAGGAAAAGAAGAAAATAAGAAAAAGAAAAATATTTAAACAGAACAAAAAATGTTCTTTAAAGTTTTGTAAAATTATTCATGCAAAACGACCATCAATTACATGCTCATTGCCAGCTGTTGACGACACATCATATTCCTGTCTCGGCAAGTTATGAAGCCTCTTTGCACGCTTCTCCTGACCAACATGCTCTCTGCAGTAATTCTCATACCTACAAGTTACAAATCAATGCCAAGCCCTCATGGCTACACTACGATGATAAATTTAGTGAACATGACAAACACTTAAAAGTTAGTAGCACAGTGGCACAATGGGATGGACATCAGACTGATGATCAAAAGATCACAGGTTCAACTTCCATCATGCTGTGGCTGGGCATATGTTCATAACCTCGTGCCCGTGATCAAGCAGTATAATTTGGTACTGGCTAACGGGCAGTGATGCTCTGCACCGGGAAAGGTAACCATAGTCCTGGCGTCAAAATGGCCATGCATTACAGACTTAGGTGGCCTACAATCTATAAGCTCAATGCCTATGAAAGGAAATAATCACACTGCCTATGCTACAATAAGTATGGCACCCTTTACCTATTGTAAAGTTGGCTATACTAGTGAAGTTTAATTTAAATGCCTTAAGTGATCCATCACAGCTGATGGGGCTATGGTAATGGCATAAAAAAAAAACCTGCTACAATTATCCCCATACGGTTTTCATCAATTACAGAAAAGGTCAGTTTTTTTAGCTGAAAGTAGTTGTAAGTAGTAAATCTATGGTTTAGTTTAAACGACCACAACACCATGGTATGGTTCATCAGTGATCAAGAACGGTAAGCTGCTTGTAAAGAATCGGTTTAAGTAATTGTCAACAGCTTTTTCGCAGACCTGCGATGGTCCATAGCTAACCCAGAAAAACCTGAAAACAGCCATTAAATGGTTGTGTGTCTGTGTTTTCTTTATGCATTAAGCAGAGTCAATGCCACCTGCCACCTCCAGGCTGACTATCAGACCACAACGCAAAGCATCCATCAGTTAAATAAACAGGCTGTTACCTGTGGTCTATCTGTACACATGGTGACTAAAATAATAATAATAATAATAATAATAATAACAAATGTTCAAAGAATACTGACCATCTTGTCACCACTCGCGGCAGCGAATGGATTCATTCGACCCTGGCCCCATCTAATACATATTTAATTAGGCCCACAAGTCAGCCGCTCAAACAGCATCTCGACCGATTCAGTCGTTTTTGTGTACACTGCAACGAACTGCATCTTAATTGGTCAGCCGTTTTTGCAGGGCTCATGAACACGACTAGTGCTAGGATTTTGGGGTATTTTAAACCCCGGTACCTGGATGGGTATTGAAACGGGCACACAGGTGCCCATTTCAGTGATTACTTTACATTGATTTATGGAATGTTGTAATGACTAGTCGCCATAGAATGCCTTTAATGCTTGAGTGTGTATTATAATGTAAACTTATTATGTTGCAAGTGTTACACATTAGCAAAGTATGTAAATGTTTAAAACTGCAGCTCCTTCGCTTCTTTTATGTTTATATACCGTCTATAATACACTTTGACTTGACACAAAAATTTAATTAGCTATTCAGTTTTATTTTGCTCAAGGACAGTCAATCACATGGACAGAACTCATAAATAGTTAAGCAGAATTTCTGGTCAAGCGCTGATTGGTTCGTAGAAAGAAAGACAAGCATGTCCACTGTAGAAGGTTTGACTTTCTCAGCATAAGTGATAATTTCTTCAGCTTTGAAGAAAATCCTTTCTGAAGGAACTGACGTAGCTGCAGTCCCAAGATAACTGAGTTCCAGGAGTGTGAGTCGATGAACAACAAACACAAAACTAAATAAACTATCAGCCAAAAAATGGAGCACTTCATTGAATCTCATTAGTGACGCCACTCGCTCAACTGTGATTGGTAAGTAAATAATTGATCAAATAAAACTTGCAGCAGCCTGGAACAGAGATGTACGCTGGCATAAAAGCCTATAGTCCACTAGTCCAGCTGGTCGAAAACCTGGACAAAAACCCGGGTTCTCGACAAGTTCGTTTGGGTCTGCAACCTGCTTACGACACATTTCTGATTGGAAACCCGGTTGAAAGCAGGAGAGATCTGTCACAACATGTCGTCATAGCTCTAGCAGGCTTTTGGGAGGTTCACTGGGTTTTTGATTAGCTAGACTGATAGATTGTAGAAACGACCAGACCTACAAGCCTGTTTGACACTTGCAAATGCATCTCGCCTGCGTATATACGGCTTTACTCAAGTCGCATGTTGTCTTTTTTCTTTGCCTTTATTAACATGGTAGAAGATGCAAGGCTAGCTGCTACAACTAGGCCTACAGAGCAAGCAGTGATGACTCGGTCCTCGTCGGCAACATAGGCCACGTTAAATCAAACAAAATGCGTTGAATATCAATTGATGCATATTTGTAAACATAAACTTTTAAATACATGCCAGGTCACTGAGGTCAGGTCAGGTCAGGTCAAAGCCAGGTCAAACACACGCTATCTCATGAGATGTGCGAACAGGTCTGCGACCCGTCTTCGACTTATCTGTGATCCGATCGTGCACGCTTCACGCAAGCTTCATGCACTCTGAGAATCAGGCTCTCGGCCATGTTTTCGACTGGCTAAACTAATAGACTTTGGTCTTAATATATGAAATTGTGGCAAATATATATGACAATGCCTAATTAGCTTCAGAACTATCACTTATTCATAATTTTACAGTTTTGCACCATTGCACATGTGTGACAACCCGCCCACAGGTATTAAGCACTACCTGGGTACCCCGGTATCTGATGGGTACCAGGGTAGCGGGTATTAAAACGTGACCAACAGACAGACCGACAGACACACACAGAGACAGACCGACCACGCTACTATGTGTGTAGCAACAGGCCTCTATTGCGAGATAACGCGTATATTATATGTAACCTAATAATAAAAATAACAATAATATAACATTTGTATCACACCCTAAAGTCTGAGGATGCAGAGCCACTGGTGGCATGTTTCATAAGGAGATTATTTAGACTTTTTAATTTGCCTGCAGTCTTCATGACAGCAGGCAATCCAAACGTCGCATGTAAACTATAAACATAGACTAAAATGACTTCATACAACTGCCTATAAATCAATAAGTGAAAATTTTTTCCAAAAACCATAAATCTCGACTGTACACAAAATGTGAATACACACCGTCGAGCTACAGTGTGGTAATCTTTAGTATAACAACGTACACAGTCACGAACATGCCTGTCTGATTCATACCTACAATTTTTTACAACAGCACGTGTAATTTTATATATTTATATTAAAAAACACTTTATATAATATACAGTTGACTTAAATCAGCTAAAGAATATGTGGCTCACTTCGTGTTAAATTTTGCTGGAAAAGTTCAGTTAACGACAACTGTCTAATACAATAATACTTGTGGTGTGTGGTTTTCGATCATATGCAATTTCACTGCAATGCAGGGATGTTAAAGAATCTCGCAAGACTCGAAGCTCAGAATTTTTTTCTCAATTCTGGGAAATGAATTTATCAAATTCCAAGAATTGAGAGAGGTCAGAAATAACACCTGCCGCTTCACGCTTGTTGTTATCAATCACATACCGGCAGGCAAGCATAACCTAACAATTTCAATAACAAATGGGCCATTAGCACGATGCTACGATGAAACAAACGAAATTGGCAGCAGCCATGACAACGCGACCACTGCAGTCAGCCTGCACAAGTAGAGATAAACCACTATCGCCTCCTCACCCACTAATTTGACCAACTGTTAGGCCTACATTTAGTGGAAGTCGGAGCATGTCAACGGCTTGCACGGCCCTGGATAGTGTTTGCTGATCATTTACCTGTTGTTCCCAATCCCAACCGGCCCTCACTAGCAGATACAAAGAATGACAGCATTCCCGGACAGTACCATAAAATCTGATGTATAATGTGCACAATTTTGACTGTAATTACCTGTTTCAAAGTAGGGGTGCATAAATTATTACATACGTGAACTAATCAGCCTGCCAATTTCCTGGCAGTGACAAATGAGGCCAGAATTCACCGTGATCGTCCACTTACCCCACTCGCCAAGTTGCAGCCGTTGTTTATCACTGACAGTGTGCACAGTTCAAGTTTCAACTGCTGTAAAGGCCTATTTAATGCTGTAGGTACCCATATAACAGTCAGACTTGTCAGTTGTATTACTGACTAATGAAACAGGCTTTTCAACAGGTTGATGTGTTTTCTCTTCATCATTACTTACTTACAAACAAGCAGTCGGTATAACCAAAAATAGTTCATCAATGACAAACAATGTGACGTCATAGTAAAAATCGTGTAAATTCTTCACGTTTCCAAGACAACATAAATAGCAAAGCATCACAAAAATAACTAAAGTGTATCATACAAATCTTGGACTACTTATCATATAAAGTTGGATCTTGCTTGCGTATAGTCGTCCATTCGCAACACAAAAGTATGGGTGCATAGTACACACGTGAACTTCAATTTTCCCTTGAAATTAGGGCAAAACGTTGGCCTGCATATTATACATGAGTGCGTATTAAAGTATATGTGGCATGAAGGTGTGTGCTCTTATTAACTCCATGCACCCACAACTGCACCGGTAAAGCAGACCAGTCGCCCAACAAACGGTAGAATGAACAGTGCACTCAATGAGCAGCTTGCAGCAAAGTGTCACTACAGATGACTTCTGTAAATACTCGTTGGCGCCCGTTGACAACAGTTAGGCTGTCAACATACTGGATTGATGGCGCAACAATGTATGAGTGTATCTGGAGATGGCTGCTGTCACCTGCTGCTTTGGTAGCATACCAACAACTTTGGTACAGTCAAAGAGGCTCTTTTCAGCTACTGGCCATCTTGTCTCAAAACCGAGTGAGATAGCGGCTCCTCCCAGTCAAAATTAAGTCTCAATCAAGTCCAGGGATTGGCTGATCAAGACTCGGGACAAAGATTTCCACAAAAATTAACATCCCTACTGCAATGCATTGCTTCTGCAGCAGTGCAAGTTCCAACTGTGTCATCAAGAGCTGAGCACAATGTCTCCTGGTCGACTCCTCCATGCCAAATTTCACCCCATCACTGCAACATGTCATGCCTCCTCAATAATCCAAATGTTGGCATATGCCCTGCAGGACAGGAGGTATCCTGCCAGTAAAAGGCACTCAATGAGTACAAACTCCACAAAGATGCTGTCTGCTTAATGTAAGTAGAGCGCACAGAATGCTAACACACAAGATAATCACTTATTTTAACCAGCCTTCGTTCTTTCAGAGTTATTCCGGATGGACTGCCCCCCCCCCCAAAAAAAACCTTTGAGATTAACTGGAGCAGGTTTGTTTACAAGCCAGCAATCCTTCCTGACACCAGCCTAAAGTATCAGAGCACAACACGGAAAGTTGCGCCACCTGGCGAATGGCTCTAACAAATGTCTGTGAAAAGAAATCCTAGATCCAGATCTACTGTCAACCATTCTGCAAGACATAATCCATTGTACCGAGCTTACAATTTTCAGCATTTTAACGAAAAGTCATCCACAACTTTTTGAGCAATATTGTGGTTGGCACTTGACAGACAAATTTACAAACTCCAGCGACCACAGCCCTCCCTGCTTTGCAGAGGTCTTAGCATACAGCTTAACGAACAATTAAACATGCACAGTGCAGACCCGTGTTCTGGAATGACAGGTGCAAGTGTGCGCACACAACGCCGGACGTGCTCCAGGTGAACGCTGTCGATAGGAAACTCAAGAATCTGTCGCAGTGGATCACGTTCTATCAGACTCTGATACAGTGCAACTAGTTCTTCAAAGTCTGGTGGCTCGACGACATCACATAATGGAATCTTGTACACAAATATCATGCAATGAAATGCTCAGAATCACTCAATCATACTCATGAATCAATAGTCTCAATTCAATCAAAGACCATGAACAACGGTCAATAAACTGCAGTACTATAATACACAACCAGCACCCACAGTTAACAACTGGCGGATTTGGACTCCTACTTACTGCCAACTTTGAAGTCACGTGACACAAAAATTAGGAAAAAAGTCCAAAATCCGGCCCCGATAAGCTTTAGGTATTGTGCCCTAATTTCAGAATCCGTGGTAATTTGCAAGCCCCCATTATAAATAGGGAGGAAATGGCCTTTGAAAATGGTTGAATTTCCGACTTTCGAGGACTCGTGACCTTGACCTTAGATCGGGTCATACTGCATACCGCCATGCATCACTCATCGACCTCTACCTATATACAAAATTTCATTGAAATCAAAG
>Ga0066187_1000789_pt1 | contig 10365 bp, 7 predicted proteins | sample WorMetexBAHAMAS1_FD_58706 | JGI IMG/M metagenome (GOLD analysis project Ga0066187, IMG submission 58706) | Marine gutless worms symbiont microbial communities from Max Planck institute for Marine Microbiology, Germany - Inanidrilus exumae... | ecosystem: Host-associated > Annelida > Digestive...
TTATTATTATTATTATTATTGTTGTTGTTGTTGTTGTTGTTGTTGTTGTTGTTGTTGTTAAAATGTACTGATTACAGGGAAACTGTTGCACCAAAGCTGCAAGAGCACTTTACACAGTCAGAGAGGTATTGCAGGAAACAGCGGCGGCGCGATGGGCTGTGTTAACTCAGCGGTCGACAAAGCTCAAACGAGAGAGAAATGTCTTGAGTTCTCGTCGGAAGGTAATGAGTGACGGCGCAGCTCAAAAGTGCCCCTCCTCATGAGGGTATCTGGACCCACATATCATGTTCATTTCATTTCATTCCATTTAATACATGGTTTTTTGGCCCCATATGAGTCAGCTCCCAAGCGGCATCGTCTTTGCACAGCTCACCCGTGTGCCCATCATACAGACAGATAGACAGACAGACAGTCACACAGACCACGCTACGTGCGACAGCTGTAGCAATAAGCCGCATCTATACACGGCGTGCAGGCGATGCGATCTAAAATATGACATAAGTAGAATTGAACTGTACGTTGTACTTGACTGCGCACTGTGGATGTAGGCGCAGTTATCACTGAGCGTCATTTACAAGCCGCCTCTTGGTGCTGAGTCTGGTCTTCAAGATGGCGTAGCTGCTGAACCAGGCGTCGACGGTTTGTCTATAGTTCAATGTCTTGAAATCTTAGTCAGTAACTTGGGGTACTCTGTCGAAGTGGGTCTAGTAAACTTTGTTACTTTCTTGAAGATTGGCACTTCAACTAACCATGACAGGAACTAACCCACTGATGGTCAATTAGTCCCAGCGGCATTCAGCGTCCGTCTCTCTCTCCTATCGGCAAAGTCACCGTAACTTACCAGGGGGCAGCATGCCACGCGGCCAGCGTGCATTTCGGCCCGAAAGTAAGGAAGAGCGACTTACTTGTTTAAAAATAAAGGAATACGAACAGATCTTGATGTTAACACAGCACCACGCGCAGTTTTTTATACACTAAAACAATATAAGGACAAGCACTAAAATGACAGCAATGATCTATATTTTGTATGTAGCTGACATTCGCCATACGCTTCTTCCTGTTCAGACGTTAACCCGAGCTGCACGTGTTAATTCTAATCTGATTAATGCAGCAAATTGTAGACTAAAGCCACGTCCTCACTAGCAACAATGTCGAAGCAACATTGTCGAACGCTACAAGTCAAACGATTCTGTCGACAATGTCGAAACAAATTGAGCATGTTCAGTTTGTTTCGACTTTGTCGAAAGGACGAAATTTCACGAAAAACTCGTTCGACGTTGTTGCCGAAAACGGCAACAATGTCGAAGAAACGTTCGAGTTTGTCGAAAGAATCGTTCGACTTGTAGCAGTCGACAATGTTGCTTGGACATTGTTGCTGGTGTGGACGGGGCTTAACAGTGCGTCTCCATGAACTGTTCAAAATGTCAACAGTAATGTCCTGCTGATGGCGTTAAGCTGGTGTGAATGTGTCGCCACGTCGTCGTTTGTGAAGGTGAGACAGACGAAGTTGATGCTGCCGCGGTGGCCGAAGGCGAGACTCCCATAACACCGACACAGGCTGGAACTCAGGCTGCCGCTGTACCTCGGAGAAGAAGGAAAAGAACTGTTTTTCAGAAAGCGAGAGCACCTCTCTCAACCAAACCACAGGATTTGCAGGTGTGAATCGCCACATTGTGTACACAAGACTTACACATAGCTCAGTGTTAACAACGCTGTTTGTCTGTTTTTCCAGACGATATCTCAAACAATTGATGCAGCTAGGAGCCTAGGATCACCAAACGTGACACAAATGTTCCACGATGAGTCCTAGAAATACATTTATTTTGGTGTCAAAAGGGGCTGTTGAATATTCACTGTAAGTTTCGTCGAGATTGCTCAAGCCATTCATGAGATATCAAGGTAAGAAGATCTGTCCGGACGAACGAACGAATGAATGAACGGACGAACGCGGCGGATGGGCGGCCGAAGACAATGCTTTCGATACTACCGTCGGCTGGCGAAGGCATGAAAACTGTTGACAAAACTCGATGATTTGTACATGTAGATGATTATCTAAAAATAACTGCAGACTACTGGAACTTGTAGCGATCGACACTGAGCCCCTCCCTGACGCGTTTTGCCTTTGTCGCGTTGCCTCGCAAAGCGGACGTTTGAACGTTGAATGTGTTTGCTGAACGTGTGCTGTGTGTAGTTGCGAGTGCGGGTGGTCGAAGGCAGACAGCTGCAGGGAAACAACATCAGCCCGGTCTGTCGACTGTCGGTTCGTCGACAGTTGAAACAGACCGACGTCTGTCCGTCAACCAACTCGCCCGTCTGGAACAAATCATTCGTCTTCACGTTCAACGTGTCCCTTGCCGAGATTGTCGACGACATCCTCATGTTTGAGGTTTTTCGATATTTAACACTGTGTGTGGTATATTTTTGCCGACCATTTCAGTGATCCAGGTAGAGCAGTTGGACCGGTGTGTGTCTGTTCGTCTGGGCAATAAATTTTGAAGTAAATGACATTTGACCTAAATATTTGGCTTGGCTGGTTTAAGTTGAGCTACATAGGACATGCTTGGAGGTTAAAAAATCACGGTCAAAGGAGAAAAACGAGATCTCAGCAAGTGCTGAGATGGCCGACCGTGGCTGAAAAGCAAACTTGAATTAGAAATGATAAATAAGTAGGTCTAAAGCCAGGCAAAAATTTTTGTTGAAGTGGTCGGTGTGACCTCGATTGAGGGTTTGCTATAATAGTTTGTGTTATTTTCACGCGTCACGGAGTAATGCTTCCATGAAATATGTCATGATTTCAGGTGTTCAACGCTCGTAAAATGAGGGCGGACTCTCTCATCGGTTCGTTCAAGGTACGAGTGATTCTATCACTGTTGTTGCGTATTGTAATGCAAGAAAAATGACAGATGCAATAAGTGCTAGAAGAATATAAAGAAATTTACTTGCTGCAATGATATGATATGACATGTTTGTCTTCTGTTTATTGTTTTACTGCGCAACGCTGTGATAATGCGGTATATGCTTTGACCGGTGTCCACTTGTCCGTGTGTCCGTTTGTCACAAGCCGATATTGTGTTGAAACGGCTAAACGTATCATCTGCTATTAACACTGCATTGTGGCCTAGGGTTATAGTAGAATGCTTTTTAGGCTTCCTAGGACAGCACCACGTTTCAAGCATTTCTTAGTCTTGCTGCCACCCGCAAACGCTCGTGCCTGTATCCGTGGTATACTAGGACTCTGCCTACGCTCTATGGAGGTGCTAGTTCTCTAGGTCCATTTCTGACCACTTTTTATTAAAGTATTAAACGATGCTTCTATCGTTTGTCGCCATAGACGATAGTCGCCCATGCTCATATAATACAGCACATTTAGTCTGTGACATGTGCAACCGGTTCTGTCGTTTTAGGTCAACAGAAAGTGAAGCAGATTTTAACATTCTTTAACTTTCCTTTCATGAAGTAACGGCGGGCACGGGATGGGCGGACGGACGAAGAATATCTCTAGCCTTTTAAGTGCAGTAAATTAATTGACATGATTTCAACTGACACACAGCGCCGCAAGGCTCCTCTGCGACAGCTGAGCTTCTTGTAGTTTCAAGTTGTTATATATGTAGACTTTTTGTGGGAAATGAACATTGCCGCATAACTTAACATATTTGTTAGGTCCCTACGTTGGTGTTATTACTTCGAACCCGGTAGGGGTGCAAAGTATTGTGATCATGGTGTATGTATGTATGTATGTTTGTTTGTCTGTCTGTTTGCTTGTTTGTCTGTCTGTCTGTCCACTTGCTTACTCTCACAAACCACTCGTCCAAATTTCACGAAATATAATGTTACCTATGTCCGTGGTTTGGTCCTCCATTGACCGCAATGCAATACGTTATGTACTTCCGATTTTGTGGATAATGTTATGTGTCATGCAGGGAATAGGCCAGAATCAAAGACGACACGTATGTTTCGTCCAGTTCGCCAGGTGGCGGCACTGGAGGCGAAGTCTGCCGTCTCTGATTGCATCTCGTTGACATTTGCAGCAGAAGCTGAATGTCGTGAGTGAATATTGTGCTGTTTGCCGTGTACAGTGTGATATCGGTTTGTTCTATGATGAACCGCGTCACTGTCTTCTCAACAAATGGATTCTGCTGCATATTCCGGACGATACGCTAGCTGGCGCCACTGGTTACATCAAGATCAGTGCTGCTCTGCTCGGACCTGGTGATGATGTTCCGGTCAGTTTACATCTGCTGGCAGTCAGCCGTTGTATTTGATTGCTACTATTGCATTTGTATGCCTAATTACTTAGCCCAAGGGAGCGGTTGCGCAGTATTGTGATGAGTACTCTGTTTGTGTATGTATGTATGTATCTGTGTGTGTCTGTCTGCCAAACAAACAAACAAACAGCGATTGCACACTGCGGGCGAAGTCTGAGATCTACGATTGCTTTGTCATTTATGTAGTAAATATGATTTCATGAATATTATGCAAATGAAATGAGCTGTGAGTCTGGTTGATTTCGTGCACTTTCTAATCTGTATGTTATGGATGAAGGTGAATTATTAAGCAGACTGCATTGCATCCGTGCCTCATGTGTTAAATGTGCTACATGTCAAACTCAGACAGTTTTGCATGGTGTAGCAGTAGCAGCACTAAATGATTTTGCATGCTCCTGTAGCTAAATTTGTTTTTTTTGCTTCCGCAACCTTTTATGGGGTACTGATTGTTTGTTTGTTTGTTTGTTTGTTTGTGATCGAAATAACTCAAAAGATTGATTTTGTGAATTGTGAGGAATAGATCGGTTAAAGATCAGACATTACATTTTGGAAGTGATCCGAAACATAATCTGGATATCTTATTGCAGTTATGAATATTCCAGTAGCTGATTGATGTGAAAAGTTGACATGAAGTTGGGAAAATCAGTTACTACGTTAGGTAACTTTATGAGAAAACCAGTTACAGCGCAGTGCAGGAAAATTTAGGCCGATGTATCTGCTGCACGTTTATAATGACAATGCGCCGACTTCAAAACGTCATGGTGGAGGTATGCACCCTACCGAATGTCATCTTTGTGTAACTGTATTAATGAGTTGTTGTAGCATACTGTTCTTGTTCTTGCTTCGTTTATTCCGGAACTTTTCAATTATGCAGCTGTCGTAATCTTCTTTGTCGATATTATCCATAATTTATCCCAGAGTGTATGTGTGGATAGAGTTTTTCATCAGGAGGTGAACATTCAGATGAAGACGACATTGAGTCGTATGTTATCTAGTTGACATTCTTATTTCTCTGTTAACACAACTATTTTACCGACCACTTTAGTGGTCCACGTAGAGCGCTTGGTAATGTGCGTCTGTCTGTCTGGACAATAACGTTTGAACTATATGATCTTGGATCACCTTGACACTATCTGTAGGTCAGCTTCAAAGGTCATGTTATAGGTCATAGTTCAAGGAAAATATTTCTTTTTCAGTTATAGATGCACGTTACAAGGTGACTTAGGCCTATATATTCTGAATCGCCAGGGGACAGCACTAAACGTGCAGATAATAACGCTTACATAATTTAAACCGCCTGGTTGGTTGGTTGCTGAGTTCTTTGTACTAACGTGGTCGGTGCAACCTCGAGTGAGGGCTTCTAATACGACAGGATACGATACGATACGATAGGTAGATTAAAGTGCGCTCAAAAGCTGACGAGATGCCGACTGGAGAGCAGACTCGGGTGGGCCCAAGGAACTACCTGTTATATGGGGGTCCATATCTGCCAAGGGAAAACGACAATTTTCGGGGTTGTCCGGGCTGTTGAAAAACATTGTGAGTGTACGCAAAACAAATCACTAATGGCATTAGCTCAACTGCTGCAGCCGACGGCATTGCTCATGATTGGCCAGTATAACACTAGCATTTCCCCCGAGAAAAATCCGCCGCTGCCATGCAGCCTGTTGTCGAAATTGTTTGACCACTTGTTCTTTACGTGTACGCTGTACTGTGTACTTTTTGTTTGTAGAAATCTGTTGCGTCCTGCTGGTGTCCAGTTACAACCTGCAACGTTTAAACTGAAATTATATTATGCCGAGGACTTACCAAGAAGTAAGTCAAGCTGACAGTGGACAGTAGCCTAGTAGTTAAATCTTCCTCGTTGATCTGTCAGCTTTGGTTTATTCTGACTGTGCATTTACTGTACCACAGACGAAGAATAATCGTCGTCTTGCAGCGTGTTAATCCGTACTATATTTGCTTCCTCCCCTCAATGAGACAGCGTCTGAGCTCTGCTGCGTGTATGGAGGACAAGTGGGAAGATAATCGGAATTGCTTTGTGCTGTGTTGTGTACGACATTTGTGTACAGTGATACGCACACACATATGAGCAGTTCTTACATTTTTTCTTGTTAGGTTTAGATTTCGTTTTATGTGTTTATTTAGGTTTTATTTTTCGTGTGTTCTTTCATGTTAGCTTCGGTCATTTTGTTCTGGTGTTGCTTGCTTTTGTTGTGTTGGGTTTAGTTTCTTCAATACTTAGCCAGGAGATTGGCTGCGAAGAACGTCTCCAAAATGACCTATTTTGGTTCGAGTAGAACCTTAACCAAATCAATCCGTGCGCTGTTGTATTTATAAAACTTAGTGTTTTTGTTTACAGTGGATTCGGACTTTCTGCAGGGTGTTAAGGAAGTGTTTGGTTCAGATGAGAAGAAGGAGTTTGTTGATCCGTATTTTATTGCTGGTTTTGCCGGTACTAAGGTTTGCAACTACTTGTCTAGTGCTACTGTATTGTATTGTAACCTCAGTTGAAAGTGACAACGGACAATAGAATTTTACATCACTAGAATACCCTCGCTTGAGGTTGTATCGACCACTTTAGCAACATTTTAGCCAACCTCGGTAAGGAAAATAAGGTGTTGGACTTATAAAGTTTTCGCGTGGCTGTTACTTATTTGCCGTTTTCAGTTCATGTCTTCTTTTTAGCCATGGTCAGTGGCCACCCCAGCATTTGGTGAACACTTGTTTTCCTCCCGGGACCGTGAACCTTGACCTTTGACCTTGACCTGCGAACTTGACCTAGATAGTTTTATGATGGACCAATGTACTACTCGAGCTACTCGGTTTTTGTTTTTATCTTTTTTTTCCTTATTTTTTGTTTCTGTGCCATGCACTAGATTAAGCTGGCCATCTCGTCAGCTTTTTAGTGCACATATCGTATCGTATCATATCGCATCATACCAAATGACTAGGTCAGAGATCATTTAGTTCAAGAGTTATTTTCTGGACACAGACCCAGACGTACACACATCTGAACGAGTGCTTTATCTGGACTACTAAAGCGGCCGTAATCTATAACACAAGAACATCAATTTTATGTGAACCATAAAGTTTATTTCGTTGCGAATTTTTATAGTAACTATTAGGTCGGCGAAAACCCACATACTTTGCAAAATCGCCGATGAACTTACACTCAGTAAACACATCCAATGCTAAGTCAAGTACATGCTTTGTTCTCAAATTATCTACACCTAACGTTTTCCTCTTAAAATTTGCTTTATTCATTCACCTGTTAACATTTACAGGTACGTTCAAGGATTATATACAACTGCGATCATCCTCACTGGAATCAAGAACTTAGAATCGGACTTCATGTACGATGCACTCACATTCTGCTTATCTTTATGATTTTAGTCGCCTTTGACTTGTACAGTATATGATAATTTTTCTATAACAGCATTTGCCTGCTAACTACGTTAGGCAACTTAGAAAAGATGGATCTGCTGTTGAAATAGGTCTACTGTTGCAGAAATTGTGAAGCAATGTCTGTGATTGTTTTTTTGTGGATTTTAGTTTCCTTCCATGTGTGAGAAGGTGAAACTTCAGTTGATGGACTGGTGAGTTTTTGCAGATGGCTAGTTTTGTCCATTATTTTTTAGTTTTATTATTTGGCTGGAAGCGACGCTTCAGTCGAATATTAGATTCACTTTACGGCGCGTTTTGGCATTTTTAGACTTCCGGCCGCCATTACTCCGCAATGATTACAGATCGCCGGAAATTCACTACCAAATGATCCCTCTACGTGATGTCCAGTTTCCGTTTTTACTGTTGGAATCAATTCAAAATCATTCCCCTGGCCTTTACATTCCGTACAAGAAACCTCCCCAAATTTTTTGCGACGTCCGACGCTGGTTTTATTTTTTGCCAATGTCCAACTTTTCAGAATTAGACTGTAAATACTGCGCTGTTAGGCCTATTGATTGTCGTTACCAGAAGGCGTGCTGTAGTTGGTTGTCATGCTGTGCTATTTTAGTAGCACGTCGACATGCGCGTTTCGAGCCGAATACTGTATTGTGGGCATTCCACACAATACAGCCATCTAGTTATTATGGCCGCCGAAGACAAGGCCATTATATTTTATCGCTGTAATGTATTTCTTTTTTATTTCGTCAGCATAGATGAAAGACCAGCCATGGGATCTGAACCAAACTTGACCAGTAGGTCGAAAGTGGTGTCGATTTAAAAATGCCCCACCAAAATTTTTTGGTGCCCTCTCCCAATTTGGGGCGCAAAAGCATCAAATTTTGGACCACTTTTCCGCGACTTCCGCACTTGACACCGCATATCTCCGGAACGAAACGTCGCATCGACAAACACAAATTCAGACGCAGACGACATGACTACAAATTCATTGCAAGAACCGGTACATTAAACATTAACAATTTTATTATACGTATGTTATACTAAAACAGTAATTGACACGTTCATAACCTATCATTAATAATGCGTACTTATTTTTATTAAATGAATATAGTATTGTATTGTATAATATGTGAAATCGCACAGCAGTCTCTGTGGTGACGTTGTCGCTGTGCTGTTACTGCAATGTGAAATTGTGTATAGGGTTGTGTGTGATTCGTTGTTATGTGTCTCTAGGGATCGACTCTCCGGTCACGACTACATTGCCACTAGCTACATCGACACCGGCAAAACGTCACGTCCCGGTTCTGATGAATCCGAAGAAGACGGTTAGTAGATTTGACGGTTGAATGACGTCATCTCTTGTCTTTTGTCCACGTCTTCGGTGCAGTACACAACTGCTTATGGGCTACGATACGAATCATACGATGCGTGATTGCTCAACGTACGTTAAGAAGAGCTCATCGACTTCTGAGATGGCCGACCGTTCCGAAACGAGAGCCGAAGATCTTCTACGGACATAAATGTTTTCAATTGTTGATTTGACGGACGTAGGCTTTTTGCAAATTCTATGGACGTAGCCTGCACTACGAGGTCTCCTTCTCTCAGGCCGATCCGAAATCCGAACTCCCGCAGCTGTGTGTTCTGTGGTGATCCTTGTATCAAAAACCAACGCGATTTGTTCAAGCGTGTAGCGATAATACCCCAACATTACACACACACAGGGGGACTGCATTGTCGACTCGAAACGACTGATTGCTTCATTGATGGGTGGGTGGGCAAACATCAATGATAGCTATCGCAACGAGTGGATTAAAGTGAGGAATGGTTGTGTCGCAGACCCCAATCTCTCCTCCCACAGAGGTCGATGTCGCCAGGCACAACGTGTCGAATGACCGGGGTGGCCGCAGCAGTCTGGCCGGAACTGCGTCTATGTTGGTGCACCAGAACCGCCCACAGATGCTATGGTTTCTGTCAGGGTTGTCGCCCTTCGCCTTTGACGAAAACGAACGTCCACTCACAAGACAGTGAGGCACCGGGCTTAAGAAAATGGCGGCTCAGACTCGCCAGAGCACATGCAGATACTTGGTGGTAGCAGACAGCGCCACCCGTCCATCACCTCCACGCTGTGGTGGCTCTGCCGCTGCATGGTTCGCGACTGCTTATTCGTCAGGCGAGAACACCTCGCAGTTGGCCATCATATCACACACGCACACGCACACAACCACAGGATAAGCCAAACCGTTGCCGCGGTCGGAAAAAAAGCTGACGAACAGGACAACCAGTTCAGTCTGTCACACGAACCAAAACCGAAAATTACTGAAAAACGGTTAAAAATAAAAACCAACTGGAAAAAGCCAGCACTCACAAGAGTGCAAAGACCCACGCCGGCAATGTTTTGTTACTCATGCCCTTGCCCTTTGACCTTTTGGCCCAAAAAATAAATGGATTTCTAGTACCCATCGTAGAACATTTCTGTGTCAAGTTAGGTGATCCTAGCTGCATCGGTTTTTGAGATATCGTGCAGGAAAACGTACAGACACACAGACAAATGGAGGTAAAACCCAATCCCCGCGAATACCATTGGCGTGGATAATTAGCACAATAATTCTGCTGTGAGTCGTTATCCAGGAAAAACGTAAAAAAGGTAAAGGTCGGATTCTTCTATAGCGCTACTTACAGCGGCAATGCCGCGACC
>Ga0066187_1000790_pt1 | contig 10351 bp, 12 predicted proteins | sample WorMetexBAHAMAS1_FD_58706 | JGI IMG/M metagenome (GOLD analysis project Ga0066187, IMG submission 58706) | Marine gutless worms symbiont microbial communities from Max Planck institute for Marine Microbiology, Germany - Inanidrilus exumae... | ecosystem: Host-associated > Annelida > Digestive...
TCTATCGCCCAGCCGACCCTGCCGCTGGGATGATCATGAGCCCCTAACTACTTATTCCGGCTGTGTTTGTTGCTTTTCTGGTTCCGCTCGAAGGTGTCTCGCAGAAAGATGCCTGCGGTTGTGCTTATCGCCGTGGTGTTTTGCGCATTGCTGGTGCCGCGAGCTGCCAACGACGTTGCCAGGCCCATTGTCTTTGACAGTTTTCTCGAGGTGGAAACCTTGTTGCCCTGGCTGATTCCGGGCGTGGAGACTATCGCGGCCGGCGAAGCCTCGAAGGCCGATCACCTCGCACCCGCCTCATTCCTTGGATCGGAAGCTTTGACAACCATCCGCAATTCCTGGCTTTTCCTTATTTCCGCGCTCCGCCCGTTCGATGAATACGACTGGATCGCCCACGTCCTGCTGCTGTTTGGCCTGACCATTGCGGTCCTTGGTTTTGCCCGGCGAATGGCCCTGTTGCCTGCCACCGCGTTCCTTGCAGGTCTGGCAGTCTCGGGTGAGGCGTTGCAGGCCTTCGTTCCCGGGCGCACCGCATCGTTGGCTGACATGGGCTACAACCTGCTGGGAGTCGGTGCGGGTCTGCTTGTCTTTGTGGCTCTGGATCGAATGCGAAGCCAAGCATCGTCAAGGCAGTCCGGCTGAGGAAAACGCCTTTGTCGCGGGTGTTCGGTAGACGCCTCCACAAGGCGGCCCGATGTCGTTTGCGGCACGCCAAGCCATTCAATGACCCAAGGCCTTCCTGGCTGTCTTACGCCACGGCGAGTCCTGGCACCTTGGGCAAGCAAGGGCGTGATCGGCGAGACGGCAGGGCCTCACGTGTGGATGACCCGGCGATCATCGCCTTCAAGCACAAGGCAGCTGAGCACGCCAGTGGCGTAGGCGCCGGTGTCGATACCGATCCGGTTATCCTTGAACTCGGGCTTAAAGGCGACACTGTGGCCGTGGACCACGATCTGCCCATGGTCCTTGGCTGAAGAGAGAAAGTCACCCCTGATCCAGAAGAGATCCGCCACAGTCTGGTTCTCAAGCGCCACGCCTGGACGGATGCCCGCGTGGACGAAAAGATAACCGTCGATCTGTCGGTAGGGCTGAAGCGCCTTCAGAAAGGCCAGGTGATCGGGTGGAAGGCGCTGTGTCAACGCCTGTTGCAGGGCCTGAAAATCGTCCTCGGACGGCTGCATAACGTCGAAATGAACCCCGTAGCTTTGCAAGGTGGCGCTGCCGCCGAAAGTAAGCCAGCTCTGGCAGATCTCCGTGTTGGACAGGAACTCCAGCAGCGCCTGCTCGTGGTTTCCCATCAGATGCGTAGACCGGAAGCCGGGCAGCGGCTCGTTGATCAGGAGGTCGAGGACGCCCTGCGTATCCAGCCCCCGATCGACGTAATCGCCGAGATAGATGATCTCTTTCTCGCCTGTGTGGCCCGCTGCATCAGTCAGGATCCTTCGGTGTAGGGCGGAAAGAAGGTCGCTGCGGCCATGGATGTCGCCTACCGCATAAACGCGCAAACCATCACGCAAGGCCGGGGGCCGGCGATTTTGTGTCTTGCGAAACAGACGACCGAGCATAAGACTTGACAGATTCCTTGGCAGATTGAGTGCGTTTGTCGATTGAAGGCCAATATGCGACATCTGTGGCAGGCTCGACCACACAAAAGGCAACCGACGTTCCTGTGCCAGAAAACAGTGCGTCATCGCAGTGATTTCGAGACTTTTAGGACTATGGCCTTCGCGATAAAGAGCGTTGTGCGAGCTCCGCGTCGAGTAATCCACCCTGAGAACCATGAGGTAGGTATCGGCGTGCATATGACAAGCCAACATGCGAGACGCGATGTCGCCCCGTAGTGCTCGCTACGATGTTCGTGGCTGTTGCTGTTGGAGGTTAGCCCCATACCTGCCCGAGGGTTTCGCCATCCGTCAAAGAGCTGTCCGGAAATAGTCGGTATTGACCGCTGACGCCGGCAGGCTACCGCTTGGGTTTTTCCATCCACAGCAAGGATTCACCCCTAACATTCCTCCAGCAATTCTAGGACTTCACCCGGGCTGGCGTGTCTTCGCCATAGTACTGATCCGGCAACAATTCTGGTTGTTGTCGAACGAAGCGTCGATAAGGAACTTCCGATTCTCCACAACACCCAAGAGCACCATGAGCTAAGGGTCTCTCGAGTAGGTAACGGTGGGTTGTTAGGATCTACTTGATCCAAAGAACGGCGATTTTTAGCGTTTCTTTTGCATAACGCCTCCTCATAACTCAACAACTCCTGGAGCACCGTATCGTTGGCTATGTGCTTCGAAGGTTCTGCAGCCGATTTGACGCGTTCTCTTGTTTCGCCAGTGTGACCAGTTCCTTCATCTCGACCGTCTTACCAATCGGAAAAAGTGCTGCGCCCGCAAGTTTTGTGTGCTGGATGGCGAATGGGATGCCGATGATTGTAATCGCAAGGAGAATTGTCCAGAACAAGTGGGAGAGCGCGAGCATCCAACCGAACAAGATGAACCAGACAACGTTGCCGATCATTCCCATCGCGCCCGTTCCAATATCGTCATCGCCAGACAGGTCTTTTCGGGAGATTACATCTTTGCCGAACGGGAAGAGGTTGAAGTAGCCAAGCATGAAACACGCGCGCGACCACGGTAGCCCGATAATGGTAACTGCCATGAGAGCGCCTGTAAGAAACCAGATCAGTCCGGAAACCAATCCGCCAAATACAAACCACAAGAAGTTTAATCCCGCTGTCATCAGCCATCACTCCCCAAAACAGTGTCTAGAGAGCCTGATACCCTGACTGCATTAACAAAGCGTTTTCTAATCAACTTCGGGTGGTTTTCATCCCGCCTGGACACGTTTCTGATTCTGCGCAGGGACAGGGCCAATCACGATTGTGAATGGCCTGTGCCGTTGTTTTTTCTCTGCATGGCAGACACACGTGCCGGATTGGCCATGAATAACTTATTGAAAAAAAGAAGAGTTTTCCGATTTGCAGAAACCTGTTGCAATTTCGCCCGCGCCATCGACATATTATGTCTGGTGCAACTAACGAGGACATTGTTCGGCGACTGATTGACAGTTTAGCGGCCGTCATCTGACAGGTCGCAACCCGGAACAAGGCAGCATTACCTCACGGTGCAGCAGCCTGCCGGCCGGTCTCTGAGGAGAGATCGTGTTGGTGGCTGCTTTTTATATGGCAGGCGCCTCTCACGACGGAGACCGGCATGAGCTGGACAGGTCTCCATGAATGTGAGGACGTAACATGCCGCAAAGAAAGACATCCACGCCCAGCCCGCGAGTCCGCAGGCGTGCTAATCATTCTCAGGCCAACGGCCAGGATAACCCCGCGGGTCAGGTCCGGCCGCGGCAGCGGACGCGCCTCGGCTCGAGTGCCAACCCGGCACTGTCGGGGCAGTCAAACGAGAGGGCTCTGGGCCCCCGACCCTCGGCCAGGGCGCCCTTCGACCCCTCTGTGGAATGGCGCCAGGTCAGCGATCTCACTCCGCATCCCCGCAATGCCAGGACCCACAGTCGCAAGCAGATCGCCAAGATCGCGGCAAGCATCAAGCAGTTCGGCTTCACGAACCCTGTCCTGACCGATGCTGACAGTCTGATCATCGCTGGCCACGGCCGGGTCGACGCGGCCCGACTGCTTGGGATGGAGCAAGTGCCCACCATCCGGCTCGACCACCTGAGCGAGGCGCAACTTCGCGCCTATGTGATCACGGATAACCGTTTGGCCGAAATCGCCGGGTGGGACAGGGACACGCTCGCCATCGAGTTGCAGTTCCTGAGCGAGATCGAAGTCGATTTCGATGTCGAGATCACAGGCTTCGAAACGGCCGAAATCGACCTGATGATCGAATGCCCAGATAGGGCCGCGACGGACGAGGCCGACCAGGTCCCGGTACCCCGGGATGACCAATTGCCGATCACGCGGCCGGGCGATCTGTGGCTTCTGGGCCGGCACCGGTTGCTCTGCGGTGACGCGCTGGAGAAGGCGAGCTACGAGCGGCTGTTGGACGGCGACGTGGCGCGGATGGTGTTCACGGATCCGCCCTACAACGTTCCCATCGACGGCCATGTTTCCGGCCTGGGACGCACCAAGCACCGCGAGTTCGCCATGGGCACCGGTGAGATGTCATCGGAAGCCTTCCAGGCCTTCCTCGGGCGCGTTCTCGGCAATCACGCCGATGCCTGCCTGGACGGTGCCCTGCTTTACGTCTGCATGGATTGGCGGCACTTGCTCGAACTGCTTCAGGCAGGTCAATCGAAGGAGCTCTCGCTGATCAACCTCTGCGTCTGGAACAAGACGAACGGCGGGATGGGCTCGTTCTATCGCTCGAAGCACGAGCTGGTCCCGATCTTCAAGAAGGGGGCAGCGCCCCACATCAACACCATCGAGCTCGGCAGCCATGGCCGATACCGCACAAACGTTTGGGACTACGCCGGGATCAACGCATTCGGCGCAAACCGTCTCGATGCTTTGGCCATGCACCCGACCGTCAAGCCGGTCGCTTTGGTCTCCGACGCCATCAAGGACTGCACCCGGCGCGGCGACCTCGTGCTCGACGGCTTTGCCGGCAGTGGGACGACACTGATCGCCACGGAGAAGACCGGCCGCACCCAGTTCGGCATCGAGCTCGATCCACGCTACGTGGACACCGCGGTACGCCGCTGGGAGCGATTGACGGGCGAGAAGGCCGTCCATGCTGAGGACCAAATTACGATGGACGAAGTCGCCGAGGCGCGTGGGTTGGCCGAGGTGCTGCAGACCACTGATCTGGAAACGACGGAACACGATGCCAGCAAGGAGACGAGCAATGACGAATGACACTCGCGTTCGGCATCGCACGAGAAGGCGGAGCAAGCCTTCGACGGATCAGGCGGCAGATGCCAAAGAGGCGCATGAGAAGTCGTCCGACACCTACGAAGTCGGCTACGGCAAGCCGCCCAAACACACCCGCTTCAAGCCCGGCCAGTCGGGCAACCCGAAGGGCCGCCCCAAGGGTCGGAAGAACTTCAGGACGGAGCTGCTGGAGGAACTGCACGAAATGATCGCCGTGCGGGAAGGCGGCAAGCGGCGAAGGGTCAGCAAGCAGCGGGCCATGCTTAAGGCTTTGAACGCAAAGGCCGTGCAGGGAGATGCGCGTGCCGCATCGCTGATCGTCAACATGGTCGCTCGCTTCCTGCAGCAGGAGGAGGAGGAGCCCATTGACGACCAGGACCTCTCCGCTGAAGACCAGGCCATCTTGGAAGCCTACGAGGAACGCATCCGCCGGAATACTCCGGTAACCAGATCACCGAAGACTAGGAGAGGAGCCCCCCGATGACCACCAAATCCCGTGAACTTGAGGCCGTCCTGCGGGACGACCTCGGTGCCTTCATCCAGAAGACCGTCGATCAGGTCGTCTCGGACGAGGAGTATTCCCCGAACTGGCACATCGATGCGATTGCGCACCATCTCGAGCTTTGCGAGTCGGGTGACATCAAGCGGTTGATCATCACGTTGCCGCCGCGACACCTCAAGTCGATCTGCGCGTCAGTCGCTTTCCCAGCCTGGCTGCTGGGTCGTAACCCTGAAAGCAACGTCGTTTGCGTCAGCTACACGAACGAGCTTGCGGAGAAGCATGCCCGTGACTGCCGCGATGTGATCGAGGCGCCCTGGTATCGGAAGACCTTCAAAGGCATGCGGCTCAGCCGGCGCAAGAACACGCAAACTGAAATCGTCACCACCAAGAAGGGCTCACGCTATGCCACCTCTGTTGGGGGGACGCTGACAGGTCGTGCTGGCAACTACATCATCATCGACGACCCCATCAATCCGGATAGGATCATGTCGGAGGCCGAGCGGCAGGACGTCAACGATTGGTTTCAGCGCGTGGCCTATACGCGCATCAATAACCGCCGCAAGGGCGTCATTATTGTCGTGATGCAGCGACTCCACGAGGACGATCTGGTGGGTCACGTCATGGACCTAGACGATTGGACCGTGTTGAATATCCCTGCGATTGCGGAAGAAGAAACCCGGTACCGCGTTGGGAGGCACGAGAAAGACGTTTACGTTCGGGATAAGGGAGAGCTTATCGATCCCGAGCGTTTCGATGCGGAGGAACTGGAAAGGACCAAGCACGCGCTCGGCACCTACGATTTCGCGGCCCAGTACCAGCAAAACCCGATCCCGGTCGAGGGCAACATGGTCAAGCAGCAGTGGTTCGGCAGCTACACCGACCTGCCGCCGCGGGAGGCAATGGATGCCGTCCTCCTTAGCTGGGATACCGCCAGTGACGCCGGAGAAATGAATGACTACAGCGTCTGCACGGTTTGGGGAGTGGTGGGAGAGCGGTATTATTTGATCGACGTTGTCCGGAAGAAGCTCGCCTACCCGGACCTGCGCAATCTGGCACACCGTCTGGTACGGCAGTACAAAGCGGACATCGTACTTGTTGAGCGTGCTAGTTCGGGCACGCCCCTTTCGCAAGACCTGAGGCGGCAACTCGGCATTCGGGTCGAATCGCTTCGACCCGCTGGCGACAAAGTCGTGAGGTTCTCCGCCCAATCGGCGGTGATTGAGCAGGGGCGCGTACATCTTCCCGCCGAGGCCACCTGGCTCAATACGTTCAAGAAAGAGCTGCTGGGTTTCCCGGGGACCAAGCACGACGATCAGGTCGACAGCGTGGAGATGTTCCTGCGATTTGTGACTGGGCGCCGCGGTGGCGCCATCGTTAGCGGGCGAAACCGTGGCCGGCCGAGGTCGAGGATCCCGCGGCCCTGCAGCGGCCGGGAGAGGGGCTTCAGTCCCCGCCGTCATCTCGATGAAATGCTGCATTCGCCTGGGAACGGACCCGCCTTGTTCTAGGGTGATGCTCCCTGGTTATCCTCGGTTGGGAGACTTGTATGAGTTGAGCACAATGCAGGCGCGGTTCTCCCGGGAACCGCGCCTGATTTGGACGTGCAGCACCGCCTATTTCACTGCGTTAACCATCTCTCCAATTGGAGAGGGTGCCCACGGCGAAAGAGCTGGACTTCCCCGGCAAAGGAAGCATGCATTGGGGGCAACGAAGCGAGGGCCGCCTCCGGCCCGCGCCCCGACCGGTCGAGCCGGCGGGGCTGTGGGCGGTGGGAGCGCCGCGATGGTCGCGGCGCCGAACACCGAAGGAGGCCGCCATGGCCAAGTTCACGGACACCCACCTCGTCATCCTCTCCGCCGCTGCCCGGCGCGACGGCGGCGCGGTCCTGCCGCTGCCGGCATCGCTCAAGGTCAAGGGCGCTGCTGCCGCTAGGACGCTCGACAGCCTGCGCCGAAAGGGCCTGCTGGAGGAACAGCCGGCCGCACCCGGAGCCGAGAGCTGGCGCGAAGCCGAGGATGGCCAGCGCGTCGCCCTGGTGATCACCGACAAAGGCCTGGGCGCGATCAACGCCAAGCGTGGCAGCAACTGCAACGCCAGAAAGACCCGGCCCAGGAAGCGTGCAGCAGGTGCCAACGGCAAGACGAAAAAGACTTACCACCGCCGCTCGACCGGGCACCAAGCAGGCGATCATGATCGATCTCCTGAACCGCAGAACCGGCTCGACCATCGAGGAGATTGTCGCCGTGACAGGCTGGCAGCCCCACTCGGTCCGCGGCGCGATCAGCTGCACGCTCAAGAAGAAGCTGGGCCTTACCGTGGCGTCCGAGAAGGTCAAGGTTCGCGGGCGGGTCTACCGCATCGTCGCCGGGGCCTGAGGCGATGGCGGCGGATATCGGGATTGTCGTCTCGGACGAAGACGACGGCAGTGTCAGCCCCTACCTGAAGCGGCGCCTGCGCAGCTACCGGGAGGCCCTGCGCGATCTCCTGCGCAAGCGCCGCGACGGGGGCGAGGGGCGGGGCGACGCGCCTGTTGATGATCGCCGATCCGAAAGTGACGGGCCTCCGGAGGAGGACGGGGCGTGACCGATCGCATGGCCCAGGAGATTGCTAGCTTGGAGGCCATGGACCGTCCGGCGCTGAAGGCACGCTGGGAGGAGGCCTTCGGCCGCCCACCTTCCAGACGGGTCAGCCGGGATTTCCTCCTCCGCGCCTTGGCCCACCATGTTCAAGAGAAGGCGGAGGGTGGTCTCAGTAAGGCCACCCTCCGCCGGATCGCTCGGGCCGGGGAGGATTTGCGGGAAGGAAGAAACGTTGCCGCCGCGCCGAGACTTCGGCTGCAGCCGGGCACGCGGCTGATGCGCGAATGGCGTGGCGAGACACACATAGTCGAGGTTCTTCAGGACGGCTTCGCGTGGCGTGGTGCCTACTACGAATCCCTCTCGGCGATCGCGCGGGCGATCACGGGGGTCCGCTGGTCCGGGCCCCGTTTCTTCGGGTTGCGCGACAAGCGGCCGGCGATTGGAGGCGATCCAATCCTGGGTGCGCTGGGCAACGACTCATGACGCGTCCGCGTGCGCTTCGTTGCGCTGTCTACACTCGAAAATCCTCGGACGAGGGGCTGGAGCAGGACTTCAATTCTCTGGACGCACAGCGCGAAGCCTGCGCGGCTTATGTTCGGAGTCAGGTGCAGGAAGGCTGGCGCTTGGTCGCCGAGCGCTTCGACGATGGCGGGTTTTCGGGCGGTACGATGGACCGGCCGGCCCTGCAACGCCTTCTGGAAAAGGTGCAGGCACGGCGGATCGATGTCATCGTTATCTACAAGGTTGATCGCTTGACCCGCTCGCTGACCGACTTCGCCCGGCTCGCCGAACTGTTCGACGGATGCAGTGTGTCGTTCGTCTCGGTTACCCAGCAATTCAACACAACGACCTCCATGGGGCGGTTGATGTTGAACGTGCTGCTTTCCTTCGCCCAGTTCGAGCGCGAAATCACTGGCGAGCGTATCCGCGACAAGATTGCCGCCTCGAAGAAGAAGGGCATGTGGATGGGTGGCACGGTGCCACTTGGCTACGATATCAACGACCGGCAGTTGGTCATCAACGAGATGGAAGCCGAGACGGTGCGGACGCTCTTCCGGCTCTATCTCCAGCACTGCAACGTCCGGGCGGTCGTCGATGAGGCCGACCGTCTCGGGCTGCGGTCCAAGCTCCGTATCGGAACACGCGACGAGCACAGAGGCGGACTCCCTTTGCGGTCCGGGAACGTCTACCAGATCCTGAAGAACCCCATCTATGTCGGCCGGATCCGCCATCGCCAGCAAAGCTATCCCGGCACGCACCTGCCGATCATCGCTCAGGACTTGTGGGATGAGGTCCAGCGGCAGCTTGATGGCAACCGCACCGGGAATCGAACCCGACGGAACGCCAAGGAGCCAAGCCCGCTTGCTGGGTTGATTTTCGACGCCCAGGGAAATCCTTTCACGCCGTCGCACACAGTCAAGGCGGGCAGGCGCTACCGCTACTACGTCGATCGGGCCTTGATCAAAGGGGAGAAGAGGAATGGCGACCCCTTGCGTCGAATCCCTGCTCCCGAGATCGAGAGTATCGTCCGAACGGCCGTGTAAGAGCTGCTCCAGGAGCCCGGTCGCCTATTGCAGACTCTCGGCAACTCCTCGGATGCCGAGGAGACCGACTTCGTGATCCGTTGTGCTGGCGATCTGGCGCGCCGACTGAACAATGATACGCCCGGGAACTGGGCAGAGCAGGTTCGGCCAATCCTGCGGCAAGTGGTCATTGGGGACGACACGGTTCGGCTTCGAATTATTCGGGACTCGCTGCGTGCCGCGCTTTCCCTTCCCGCATTGACGAAAGATACTTCGACCGATGTCGACGACCGAGTTGATGCCGGACTGCATGACATCGTTGTCCAAGCCCGGGTGCGCATGCGCGGTGGACAGATCAAGCTCGTGGTTGGAAACCAAGGCGACCGGGCGCGCCGCGAGTGCGATGTCGCACTCATTAAGGCTGTGGCGCGAGCTTTTCTCTGGCTCGGCCAGCTCAAGAGCGGCGATGTGACCTCGGTTCGTGAGATCGCGAGAACGGAACAAGTGACCGGCTCCTACGTCAGCCGCGTCCTGAAGCTAGCATTTCTGGCACCCGATATCGTCGAGGCTATCCTGGACGGAAGACACCCAGTCGATCTGACCGCGGAACGCCTCCTCGTGCACGAAGACCTGCCCATAAGCTGGCGCGAACAACGTCGACGACTCGGCTTCGATCCGGGCTAAGTGGTACCACTGGATTGCCCGGGCAGAGACTTCTTACTAATTGACGCGAACGGACGAGCGGGAGACTGTCTCTCGGTCACACCCGGCACCGTCGCGTCACCGGACACCCGCAGAACCGGGCGAATTTCGGCCGGGGCGGTGGCGGATGGGCCATTTATGATAGGCCGGAGGTGACCTTCCCGATGGATAGGTTCCATTTCATTCCGGAGACATAGGTTGCACTTTTGGG
>Ga0066187_1000791_pt1 | contig 10350 bp, 7 predicted proteins | sample WorMetexBAHAMAS1_FD_58706 | JGI IMG/M metagenome (GOLD analysis project Ga0066187, IMG submission 58706) | Marine gutless worms symbiont microbial communities from Max Planck institute for Marine Microbiology, Germany - Inanidrilus exumae... | ecosystem: Host-associated > Annelida > Digestive...
AAAAAAAGTAAAAAAAAGAAAAAGATAAGGAAGTGAGTGGACAAGGAAGGAAAAAAGGCAGAAAGGGGGTACTCTGGCCCCACGCGGGGTTACAGCTATAAAGGCTGTGTAGTTGTGAGGACTTTGTAAATAAGTGAGAGAAGCTTGCATTCAATGCGTTCAGTGATTCTGAGCCAGTGGAGAGAGCACAGGATAGGAGTGATATGACAGAAATTAAGCTTTAACAATAGCACGAGCAAAAGAGTTCTAAAACACCAATCATGCTGTAACTCTGCTGTGACGGCTGCAATTAACAACACACAACTAGATTTGACTTCACTCTGCAGCAATGTGTGGCCAAACGTGACACAATCACTGCTAAAATGTTGAAAATTTGACAAACCTCAAGTAGTTGGGCAAGACGACGTGTTTCCGCAACTTTCTATATGCTGTCAGATACACCTCAGTGACACCGTCAGGCCTGCAACAATGCAATGCTCACATTTCTTCCCACTCTCACTTCTTAAGAACCACATTCACAGACCAGCACTCAGCCTTGAACCAGACCTTCTGTGGTATTTTTTTAATTTTTAGTACTTTTTCATTTTCTCTTATAGCACCAAGTGATATACTAAGATGGACAAGTTACTGGAAAGCCTTTGTGCACATTATACAGCATTATATCATACTGTATCATACTGCACAATACCATATAGTATTTACAAAGGCACCATAAAAGATAACACAATTCACATTAAAGGATGCTATCTGCAAACATGGTTCATAAATGAATTCAGTTTTTAGGTCACATTGCATGCACATAGTGCACAGATGCGGCCTATTGCTGCAGATGTCACACTAGCAAAATATGTCTGTCTGTGTGTTCGTCACACAGATGTGCTGTGCAAAAACAGCTGAACTGATCAAGATATGGAGGGCCAACTCTTGTTGGCCCAAGGAACCACATATTAGATGGGGTCAAGATCTCTCAGGGGAAGGGGACATTATCCGTGGGTTTTCTGGCCCACTGAAAAGCATTGCAAGTCTCTGCTGCAGTGTATGCAGCAAAAAGGACCATTCAATCGCCAATAACGGCATGCAATGAAAAGCATCCTTCAATGCTCAATAACGGCATGACTGCGGGACTGCTGCTACTGACTGCAATGCTCCTGACTGGTTGGTGTCACATTACATTGTCCCCCGTGAAAAATCCGACCCTTCCCCTGTGACTCGGCCTTTTGTCAAAATTCTTTGATCACTTGTTGTTTAATGGTACTCTCTTCTGTAACACAGTTACGTACACAATTCACATTTTTGCCAAAAGGCAGCAATGACTGCACACCATACTGATGCAGACTTCAGTCATCTCATGGTGTGAATTTATGCAAAGAAGCCAACTGTTGGCGAATTTGGCACTAACAGCAGTGGCGGCAGCGGAATAGACAGTGAATACGGAGAAACCACTGAGACTGTTGCTCATGCTGTCACAGAGCCTGCACTGCAGCAGTATCAAAGTGGATGCCTTCATCATCTCGATGACATGCTGCAACCTTAAACTTCAATCTCCAGAATCTAACCAGGTCACCAGTAGGGGCTAGCGAATATTCCCCGTCAGTCTTATTAAAACTGTTCAAGGCGTTCATGAGATATCGTGGTAACAATATCTGTCCCGACAAACAAATGAACGAACGCAGTGGACGGATGCCTAAAATCGCAATGCCTTAGCCACACTGTCGGCTGGTGGGAGCTTAAAAATAAAACGCAGATATTGATGAGTGCTTCATCTACCATTTCAAGTGACGGCGCTGTGACAGTTCAGTCAGATAGGCCAGCAGCAAGTCAGTAATGCCACCATTGACTGCATGAGACGTCAGGAACTGCTGGACGTGGTCAGACTCGTTGGTCAACACCGGACATGATGACTGTGAGCCAGCATCACCCGCTGCCGAAACATTGCTCCCGACTCCTTGCTTCATCACTCCATCATCACACAGCATCATTGCTTCAGCGGAGTTCGTTGATTCCATGCTACCAGCCCTGTCCAATACAGTCACACATCATCAGTTGTAAAATAGCCATTAAACCAGTGTGCGTACATGTCTGTACAGACACACAAAGGTAAATAATACATTAGAAAACTAGAAATGCCGGGTAAAGCTCAGTGTGTAGCCAGCCTGGTGCAAATGCGCCTGCTAAACTCAGCAATTACTGGACCAAATATCGCCAAAATTTTTATCAGGTGTAGAGGAGTCATCGGCAGTGTTAAGTGTGCATTCACGTTGTGATGCTCCCATCCTTTGTGGCATGCCAGAGCACACAATGAAGGTGGGGTATGCCAATTTTCGTCGACAGGCGCCAGAAATTGGTTAACATAGCAATGTTCCTTACACCATCGCAAAAAAAGGCAACGTTGATCATTCCCACCCATATGTTAAGCCTCGGCTCGCAGTGGTGGATGGTGGTCTGTTAAACAAGCCATGTGAGCTGTGAACCTAATCTTATATAAAAGTCCACTTGCCCAGCCTGGGCATATCCAAAGTGAGAAAGGGCACTGGAAGGCTTGGTAGGGCAGGTGAGGCTTATATAAAAAGTCTGTTCACTATTTCACTATGCATGCTGCTTCAAACACTGTTGATGACACTGAAGCAGTGTATAATGTGTTACTTCATCATTACACCAATCTATGTGCTACATTTGAACACAGACAGTATAGCATCTATCTAACCAACATATATCTTGACTGGTAAAAAACTTTGCTCCCCCAGAAACCAAAAATCGGACGAATCGGCGAGTGGACGTAGCATCGGCATGTGTGGATAACTGTCAGTCCCCTTCACTGGCGGTACTTGTCAAGCTGTATGCTAGTGTGACTGCTGAAACACAGAGAAAAGAAGCAGAAATCTCTGTGGTACCTCAAACTGGGTGGCAGGAATGCTCGCAGTGTCTCCTGATAATTGATCACCTCCTCTCTCGTTCTAACCGCCGTAGTTCTCATCTGGACAGTACGGAAAAAACATGTTAAAACTACCTCATCTTAGATGATAAATAAATCACAAGCCATCCATGATAATAAGTGCAATAGTAATGCTTGTGTTAAGATGCCAACATCTCTCCGATCATCATTCATCGAAAAATGTTTTTGGTACTTAATATCGACGACGTTGTTATATGACACATCTTTAGACCCTGCAGATGTAGACCATCATAGTAACATACTGGTAGTCGTGTGGAGTAGATATGCTTTGCATTGATGATGCACAGTTTCCATACATCCATCAACGCCACATGTGCAGAATGATCTTCCATTTGAACTGGAAGAAATTACATCAACAGAACACAGCTCAAACCTGGCCTCAAGTGATGGCATTTCGACCACACTTATGAGTTTATGACAACTTTGGTGAACAGGTGTATTATAAATTCACACTGTAACTGACAGAATACTATGCCAGTCCTTCATACTGTCAAGCCGAAATGCACGCTGGCCACATTGCATGCTGCCCCATGGCGAGTCACGGTAAGTATGCCAACGGGACAGGCAGACAGATGCCGGACCGTTTGATTAAGCTTTCTGCTAGATGCAGCCAACAAAACAACCCATCATCTCTGATTCATTAACATTTGAATGACTATGGCACTTTACGTTTTCTAATTACTTCCTTACTTACTTAATAACAAGAAAAACACTGCCAATGATCATGGTGAGAGTCCACCGCTGCAATCACTGAACCATGGCTGGTCCACGCAAACATTCTCACTCACCCGCGTTGATCTTCTCTTTGCCAGGTCAGCACTGAACTGGTTTGATGCTTCATCAAAGTGCTTCCGCTTCCTCCCTCGCTTTGGAGTCGAAGAACCAGCAATGTCAGTACTCGGCAATGCGGCCACTAGCACACATAACAGACGACAATTAACTACAGATGCTCATCACTCGATGCTTTCAATTCAATGGCACAATACATGCACAATTATACATGGTTCTAAAATAAAACTACATTACTCAGGCACATTAATCACCATTACTTAATAGCTAATGCTCCTGTGCATCCAGTGGCATAGTGGAATCTGGATTTTTGATTGGCGGCTCCGGCTTAAGACAATTTAGTCTAAAATTGAAAGGTTAAATTAGACCATTAAACCAGTGTGCGTATGTGTGTGTAGACATACAGAGGTAAATAATACATTAGAAAACTAGAAAAAAGACATAGCCTACGTTATGAAATCACTATATGCCTGCATGTCACTTGTCTCATTTGCAGAAACATACCCGTACTTTAATGACAAAGAACTACACTCGACCGAAGAATTTATCAGTCAACCGTTATAATTATTCGGCTTCCTACGGTTCGTGTCTGTGCGTACCATTGTTATGTTCTGGCTAAATGCCTAAATAATCGAGCTGGTTTTTTGTATCAGAGCTACCATAGAGTATTAAATTGGGGCCCGAATCTTCCCATGGACAAGGGATACTTCCCAACAGTGACAGCCAACATTCATAGAACTGGCTAAAACCTACAGCAATCAAATCAACAATTGATAGCATGAGTCACCGGAAAATTTTCAGCTCTCATAATGCCAGTCGGTCAGCAGCTGCATTGAGTTCTTGTTTACCATCTGATCGGGAGGACCTAGGACACACATGATGCCGTCTGGCTGTGCACGTGTTGTTGTTGTAAACAGCATTTTACGATTCTATGGTACACAAGACTTCAGCGTTTAGTCTAATAACAAGCCAGTATCAATAACCCGGCACAGCCGAAGACACAACTGTCTGTGGCACAGTGTCTGGCGTGATCGTTGACATATGACTCGATGTCAGTTCTGTGACATTATCATCAGCTCTCAGCAGTTGACTGACATCCACTCGACTGCAATAGCTCTACAAATAGTTCCACCAGCAGTAACATTTTATTTTATTTATCAAAGTCTTTTTCTAGCAATAGGGGCACTTCACTACCACCGTAAGTTATGGGAGGATTTCATTGCAGCAATGTTTTACTATCAACATGCCTTGCTAATAGCCAGTAGTCCATGTGGTTTAGGAGAAGACACTAGAGGTCCCTTCAACAGTGTTATACTTATGCCGTCTCTGTGACATTTTTAGCAGAAAAAAAAGAAAATTATTACTACTAATGCTATTGTCATCGCTGCTATTATTGTACTTCCCTTCTGTTGAAGTATAAGTTAGTTCTCCATTACAGGTAGGCAAGAACACACATCAAACATTACAACTTAAAAAAGCATTGCAAACACGATATAAATATTACTATCTAAAAACACCCGTCCGGTAATTTTATAATCCATGAAGATGACACATATGCAGTTTTTCCTATCTACATTCTCTGCCACTCACCATAACCACGTGACCCAATAGCAGACCTACAGGTACATTGCACTGATTATATCTGCTAGTGAATTACAGAGAGTGGACTTACAATGGAGTATGGACATGAAGCTGTTGACAAAAGAGCAGTGCTGATGTGCTTAGCAATGGCAACAAAACTTTCACCAAGACATCTCCATCTACACAATCATACACCTCGTTGCACATTACTGCCACATCAGTATTCACACAGCAGCTTTCAAGGACTTTTCAAGGATGTTAATTGTGTTCCCCATGAACCAAAATGTAGCGGCAGGAAATACAAACTTTATCACAAGACTCACTGCAACAAGTCTTTAGAACAATAGACAGACGTACACATCGATACAGTAATGATACACAGCTGACAGACTAAAGCCATCGACTTATTGTCTGTGGATTCACGGACAAACTTTTTTAAACATAAAACGTCAGCATTCAGAAATAGCAGCAGTGCCAAAAGACAGCTCACCAATATCTATGTAAAAATGATACTAAAATTATGGTTTGAACAGCACAGGGGTGATACAAAAACATAGCTTGTGGGGCAAAAGTGCTATATTTTCAAGGACTGCAGATTACAATTCAAGGATGTGCGAGTAATTTCCAGGATCTCATCTGTTTTCAAGTATTTTCAAGGGGCTAGAATTTTTGAAAAATGAATTCAAGAATTTTCAATGATTTCTCAAGCACACTATGAACCTTGTCACATGTTAATGAACAACAACAGAGTATAATGCGACAACAGGCATCAAACTGACACCAGATAATAATACAAATATTTGTATTAATCACAACAGAATGCATTAATAAACATGCTACATGAAATCTGGATGCAATGTAACATTTAACTATAATACGTCCGATATCCGAACTATCGGTTCTGTTTGCATTTATTCCTCGATTCACTGTACTATGGCTTAGCACAGATTAACAACAAGATACTACTGTCGTAGACGGCAGACTTTGCCCCCGGTGCCGCCACCTGGCGATCTGGACGAAACATATGCATTGTCTTTGATTCGGACTATTCCTTCCATTATGCGAATAGACATCATCCAAAAAAACCAGAAGTACATAATGTTTCGCACAGCCGTCAACAGACGATCAAACCTCGGCAACGGGTAATATGTACAGAAAATTTGGTGAAATTTGGACGTGTGGCTTTTGACATATGCGAGAAAACAAACAAACAGACAGACACACTGATCACAATACTTTGCACCCCTTGTGGGGGCAAAGAAATAACAACCATACTTTCTCATTGACATAACCACATGCTTCAAGAGCACTGGCCGGCTATATGGTCTATGCACTGGGGTCCAGAGTAGGCTGGACCCTTGCCCGCAAAGAACGAAAGAAAGAATGAACAACCACATGCTGGAAATTTACCACAGGCTTTTTATTTTCATTTCACTGTCAGCATCACCACTGTCAGATGACGGCTGCCATTTGTCTGCTTTCAGTACAGCTCATTGCCTCTGATTCATTCTACTGAATGATTATGGCGCTTAATCAAATTTTATTACTTAATTACTTACTCAGGTGCCAGTATTGTGACATTTCTGATACACTCTTGGTCTTCTGATGAGCAGTGCACCAACAATAACTTACCACTCTAAGACAAGGTAACATAGCATGATCACCTAACAGCTGGATGAAAAGCTGGTAGAACACATATGAGTAGCCAGACAGACTGACAAGTAAGCAGGCAGATAGACAGACAGGCAGAGAGACAGGCAGGCAGACAGATAGATATGTAGTGAGTAGCTAATGGAATGGCACACACGTTAGCAATGGCATTGGTTGTAGTAGTGACGACGGCAGAATACAATCCGGTAGACGTGCAAGCTCCTGCTTCTTACGTCTCATAACCATCGCCTCATCTACGTACTGCAGTTCACGGCCATTCACAGTATTATAATGATACAATTCATAGTTACATAACAACGACGTATCACGGTAATGAATTAGAAGACACCTCTCAAAAGAGTTCCACGACCCACGTTGGCAATGTTTTGTGCTTCTAGACCTTGACCTTTTGACCCCAAAATAAATGGGTTTCCAGGACACACATTGGAACATTCCTACGTCTTGTAATCTTAGTTGCATCAGTTTTTAAAGGTTTCATGTGGTAAAACAAAAGACAAACACATAAACACTGCTGAAAACCCTACATACATGACTCGGTGCTTTCAAAAGGCTGACAAACATAGGCTTGATGTAGATGGATAAACTGTGTCAACAAGTGTAAAGGAAAGGCTGATGTAGACCTTGATGCAAGTCAGCATGTATAATTGTATATGTGTGTTTGGATGTGTAATGCAAAAGTGACAGCAACTAACAGTCAATCTGTGCATTTACTGTTGGTCAATGTAGGATATGCAGACTGATTATAATAATATCTTGCAACAGCAATGTAATGTCCTAACATCTCCAACAGTTTTGCGGTCATGATCCAAACACACATCATGTATTCCAGTTAAACACAGGATATTTAAACGACTAGCAAAAATAAAGAACTGCAAGCAGTAAGAAATGTCTCGGGTCTGCTTGTACCACGCTCAGTTGACTTTAGCCATCGATGAACTGACCCACTTTCCAACACCGCTATTGGCTGGTGTGTTATGTGGCCCAACGTTGTCATGACAACACTACACCTCTGTATTGATCTACAGTTAAAGTTAGCGGAGCTTGGTGCAACCGAACCGGACTTCAACCGACCTGTTTTATCAGTTGTGGACTGACATCACTGCACTCCGGTGGACACTCACTGCAAGTCCATCCACACAGTAAGTAAGTAAACATGTAAGTATATTAATAAGTAAATAAATAAGTAAGCAGTGAGCTTCTAATGTGAATAAAGACAACTAGTCATAATGTGTCGCGATAGCCGTCACGGCTTACTTAGCACTTATCAACAACACCAATTGTGTACCAAACGAAAACGTTTCATACTTAATCACATCGTTTGCCAATCTACGTCCAACTAATATCATTTAAATGCCATTAGGCTGTCTGCTGCAAAGCATCATGCTAATGCACTCTCTTTCCCTTCCTTCCTAAAATTTTTGGTTTAGGATCACACCTGCCCTGGACCAGCACCAGCCATCTAGGCATGTTACGCTACAACCTCTGCCTTCCGTAAGAACAGTCTATGCTGCTGCTGCTGATGCTGGTGACGCGAGCCTATGTCCTGCATCAAATCACACGACTGTTGCTCTACTGGAGAAGCTCCATCTCTGTTGTAAGTTCTGTCAAGTGCTACGTCACTTGGCAACTGAACAGCATAGATAAATGATATCAAAACAGCAGACAACTCGTTGGTTGATCTCATGTTCCACAGCAACTATCAGCTCAATGAATACATGCAATGATAAATGCTGAAAACTAAAGATATACGCATGAAGCTTCAACATCAACTTCTTTCAAAAGTCACTTATGTATACTACTTACCGAAAGTTTCGTCACAAAACAGCAGAAACAACAATTGGATGTCACATGTACTGCATCACTCATAATTGACTGATTGATTGGTTAATGTTTTATGTCCCACCCGACACAAAATAGGTCATTTTGGAGACGTTCCTCCCAGCCAATCTTTTAGCTATAGACTAAAAAACTAATACAAATACAACAAAGCAAACGAGCATCCGTAACAAAATATACTACAACACAACAAAATACACTACAACATAAAATAAACCCAAAAAAACTAAAGCCAGGTTTGTTTGCCTCCTACGACCCCCGGCCTACAAAAAAATGGAGATGGCCTATTCTAGTTTCGGTTCTTCATAAATTTGTCACTTACTTACTTAGACACTTACCCACTTACTAACAGCCCCAGGACCCACAGGTAACAGCCTCGCTCATAAATCAAGAGTATTTAACTCACCAGTTTTGGAAGATGTCCAGTGCTAGCATTTGCAGATATGAGTTCTCTGACAATATCTTCTCCTTAAATGCAACTCCCTTCATGTATGTCGGATCTTTTTCAAGAGCTTTGCCAATGTAGTATAAACATGCTGGCAACATATACAGTAAATCATGTATCAATCCAAACTCACATCGCATGAGTAAATGGTTTTTTTAAACGACTAACTAAACTGCATGATATGCACATTATTCCATGCTATTAATGATGCTTAATAACACAGAACAACTGAAGTGCCAAGTTGATTATGCATCATGTTTCACAACAGTGGGACACTTATTATTATTGGAATAAATCGATAATTTTAACAGTTTTTCGTACACAGAATCCTGAAGGAATTTGACAAACATGTTTATAAATTTGTCCACTATAACTGAAAAAGGTCACAGCACTATCTTGTAAAATACAGATTTCCTTTATCTGTCTGAAATTATATTGAGATTACTAAAACGGATGTTTTTGAAAAGAGTCAGTGATAATGTTGTATGGTAACAACTGAATTCCAGGCAAGTAACATCATGAGAACTGTTAAGAGTGACCATCTTCTGCATTGACACCCTCTTCCGGTCTTTTTTCGTCACCATTAGGCTAATCACTTTATCTACCATGCTGTGCTGGCATTCAGCCATGTCTCAAAACACTGAGCCTCCTGAGGTTAAAGTTGAGTAACTTTGTTAATAAGTGATAAAATTTCATGCAATGGAGCAGCACTGTAATGCATCTACTGATAAGTAAAATTCAATTAAAATTTCTTACCATGACACAGTCACTCACTATTATGCAAAACGTTTCCTAATGCTATCATTTTACTTAACATGCAATATGTACATAGCTACATTTTACAGGCGAGTTGGACAAGTTTATAATCTTCTGATTGATTACCAAAATTATTGAAATCATTGCACTTTTAAAAGGGTCTCACTTATCTTAAACAATGTGTACATTTTCACACCTATATTAGACAGAACAGGCTTCCCATACTCGTTACCAAGCGCTGGGCCCAGAGCTGATCACATTGTACAGGCAGTCAGCCCGCAGGTGACTATAAGTCATCCACCCGGCGGTAGGCTGCCAT
>Ga0066187_1000792_pt1 | contig 10346 bp, 8 predicted proteins | sample WorMetexBAHAMAS1_FD_58706 | JGI IMG/M metagenome (GOLD analysis project Ga0066187, IMG submission 58706) | Marine gutless worms symbiont microbial communities from Max Planck institute for Marine Microbiology, Germany - Inanidrilus exumae... | ecosystem: Host-associated > Annelida > Digestive...
CAAGGTGGGGAAATTTACTTCGCCCATAATCAGGGAGTTTTACGTCGCCGGTAACAGGTGCGTGGCGGGCTCGCCATCACGGTGACCACCATCGGCATCATCCTCGCCGCCTCGACCGGCATCATCGGTGCTTCCGTTGTTCTATTGGGCCTGTTGTCGCTGCCGTCCATGCTCGGCCAGGGCTACAACAAGCCGATCGCACTCGGCACCGTCTGCGGGTCCGGCACGCTCGGCATCCTCATCCCGCCCAGCATCATGCTGGTGATCATGGCCGACCAGCTGGCGCTTTCCGTGGGCGACCTGTTCATGGGCGCCGTTTTCCCTGGCTTGATCCTCGGCTCCCTCTACCTCGGCTACATCCTCGCCTACGGCCTGATGCGGCCCGACGACATGCCGCTGGCGCCGGACAACCGTCCCGTCGACTGGCAGGTGATCGCCGGTGTCTTCAAAAGTGTGCTGCCGCCCGTGGCCCTCATCGTCGCCGTCCTGGGTTCCATTTTCGCCGGCATGACGACGCCGACGGAAGCGAGCGGAGTCGGGGCCCTCGGCGCCACGGTGCTCGCCGCCACCAATAGGAAGCTCAATTGGAAGGTGATCTTCGAGGTCGCCCGGTCGTGCTTCAATACGACCGCCTACATTTTCGCGATCTTCCTCGGCGCGACCTGCTTTTCCCTCGTGTTGCGCGAACTGGGCGGAGACGAGTTGATTGAGAGTGTGTTGTCCGGATTGCCGTTCGGCACCTGGGGCATCATCGCCTTCATCCTGCTGGTCGTCTTCCTGCTCGGGTTCCTGCTCGACTGGATCGAGATCACGCTGATCGTGCTGCCGCTATTGGCGCCCGTCGTCGCCGGTCTCGACCTCGCCGTCAACGATTACGGTGTCGTCGACAACGCGTCCCTGGTCTGGTTCGTCATGCTGGTCGCCGTCGCTCTGCAGACCTCGTTCCTGACGCCACCCGTCGGCTTCGCCATCTTCTATTTGAAGGGCGTATGCCCGCCGGAGGTCCGGTTGAGCGATATTTATCGGGGCGTCGTCCCGTTCATCACCCTACAGCTCATCGGTCTCGCCATCATCGCCGCTTGGCCTTCCTTGGTCACCTGGCTGCCGAGCATCGCCTACAAATGAACGATCGTAACCAAGCCGGTCGGTAAGGAGGACATCATGCCGAAAGTTGTTCTGCAATCGGACGTCGCCGCCCACCCGGACATCATCTGGGCGGCCATCAAGGACTTCCGTTCCGTCGCCCAATGGAACCCCCTGGTCCGCAATCTCGCCATGCACGGCAGCGGCGTCGGCAGCGTACGTACCGTTGATTTGGAGGGCGCCGGCAAATTCGTCGAACGGCTCGACGAGGTCGACGACCACGAAAGGGTCTACACGTATTCGGTCGTCGACAGCCCGTTACCGATGCGCGAATGCTCGGTTGAAGTCCGCGTCCGGGACAACGGCAACGGTACGTCGACGGTCGAATGGAAGGGCGATTTCGCGGCCGAAAAAACCGACGAGTTCAAAGCCGTCCGCGCTTTCCAGCGACTCTATCAGGACGCCCTCGACCAGTTGCAAAGCCGCATGTCATTGAACGGATGATCGGGCGGCAGGAGACCAGAGGAGGTATCCGTGAAAAACAAGATCGTTTCCGCCGCAGACGCCGTTGCTGTCATTGAGAACGGCGATACGGTCTGCACGTCGGGCTTTGTCGGCATCGGCACGCCGGACGAACTGCTCGATGCCCTCGAGACACGTTTCCTGGAAACCGGATCGCCGCGTAATTTGACCCTGGTATTCGCCGCTGGCCAGGGCGACGGCAAGGAGAAAGGCCTCAACAAACTCGGTCACGATGGACTGCTAAAACGCGTTGTCGGCGGCCACTGGGGACTGATCCCGAAGGTCGGCCGGCTCGCAACCGAAGGCAAGATCGAGGCCTATAACCTGCCGCAGGGCTGCATCTCACATCTGTTTCGGGACATCGCGGCCGGCAAGCCGGGTACCCTATCGCGTGTGGGCCTTGGCACATTCGTCGATCCGCGTATCGACGGCGGCAAGATCAACGACGTGACCACCGAAGACCTGGTCGAACTCGTCGAGATCGCCGGCGAGGAAGCGTTGCTCTACAAGGCCTTCGCCATAAAGGTGGCGTTGATCCGCGGCACCACGGCCGATCCGTCCGGCAACATCACCATGGAGCGCGAGGCGCTTGTCCTGGACAACCTGGCCATGGCCATGGCGGTGCGCAACTCGGGCGGTGTCGTCCTCGCCCAAGTCGAGAGGATCGCCCGCAAGGGGACTCTTGATCCGCGCCGGGTCGCCATTCCCAGTGCCCTGGTCGACTGTGTCGTCGTCGCCAAGCCGGAAAACCATCGTCAGACCTACGCGACGCCCTACTCGCCTGCATTCGCCGGCGAGATCAGCGTGCCGGTCGAGGACTTGCCGGCGACGGCGCTGAACGCTCGCAAGGTGATCGCCAGGCGTTGCGCCTTCGAACTGCCACCGAACGGCGTCATCAACCTGGGCATCGGCATGCCGGAGGGTGTTGCCGCCGTAGCCGCCGAGGAGAATCTGCTCGACTACATCACGCTCACCGCCGAGCCCGGCGTCGTCGGCGGCCTGCCGGCGAGCGGCCTCGATTTCGGGGCGGCCGTCAATACGGACGCCATCCTCCACCAGAACCAGCAGTTCGACTTCTACGACGGCGGCGGTCTCGATATGGCCTGTCTCGGCATGGCCGAATGCGACCAAACGGGCAACGTCAACGTCAGCCGATTTGGCCCCAAACTGGCCGGCGCCGGAGGCTTCATCAACATCTCGCAGAACGCCCGCAAGCTGGTGTTCGCCGGCACCTTCACGGCCGGCGGCTTGGAAACGGTAATCGCCGATGGCGAGATCACCATCCGCCAAGAGGGTCGGGCCCGCAAGTTCATCGAACGCGTCGAACAGATCACGTTTTCAGGCTTAAGGGCGGCTCTGCTCGGCCAGCCGGTGCTGTTCGTTACGGAGCGCTGCGTTTTCGAGTTGACCCGGGAGGGCATGACGTTGATCGAGGTCGCACCGGGGATTGATCTCGAACGCGACGTCCTGGCCCATATGGACTTTAAACCCTGTATCGATGACCCGAGGGGCATGGATACGCGCATTTTCGTCGACCAACCGATGGACCTGCCAGGGGACTTGCTCGATATTCGCCTCGAAGACCGTATATCTTACGACTCGTCGCGCAACGTATTGTTCCTCAACTTCGAAAACCTGTATGTGCGGCGGGACGAGGACGTGAAGGCAATCCGAGCGGCGGTTGAAACCTGTTGCAATGACATCGGCAAACCGGTCGACGTCGTCGTTAACTATGATTCCTTCCGCATCGACGAAGCGATGACGGAAGCATACGGCGAAATGGCGCGGCAGATGGAGCGCGCATATTACGAACGTGTCTCAAGATATTCGACCAGCGCCTTCATGCGTATGAAGCTGGGACGAATGCTGACCCGAGAAATGGCACCCCATATCTTCGAAAGCCGCCACGAAGCGCAAGCCTTCGTCGAACACACCTAAGGAGAGAAGCAATGATCCGGCGTTTGTTCTCTAGCCGCCGGGCCTCACTCTAGTTGGTCTCACCGCGCTTGGCCGACAGGTACTCGTCGATCGCTACGGCGGCGCGCTTGCCGGCACCCGCTGCCAGGATCACCGTCGCCGACCCGGTGACGATGTCGCCTCCGGCGAACACGCCCTCGCGGCTCGTCTGGCCGGTTTCGTCGTCGGCAATCAGTCCGCCCCACGACGTCGTATCCAGGCCCGGGGTCGTGCGCGACACCAATGGGTTGGGGCTGTTCCCGATCGACAGGATCACGTTGTTGACGTCCATGATGAATTCCGAGCCAGGAATCGGCACCGGCCGTCGACGCCCGTCTTCGCCGGGTTCGCCCAGTTCCATGCGGATACACCGCATACCGCACACCCACCCTTTGCCGTCATCGAGGATTTCGAGCGGGTTGTTGAGCCACTTGAACTCGATGCCCTCTTCGATGGCGTGTTCGTATTCTTCCACGCGGGCGGTCATTTCCACTTCCGAGCGACGATAAACGACCGTCACTTCCTCGGAGCCGGCCCGCATGGCGCAACGGGCGGCATCCATCGCCGTGTTGCCGGCGCCGATGACGGCGACCCGGCGACCGGTTTTTACCGGCGTGTCGTAGTCCGGGAACTGGTATGCCCCCATCAGGTTGATCCGCGTCAGGAACTCGTTGGCGGAATAGACACCGTTGAGGTTCTCTCCGGGAATGTTGAGGAAATTCGGCAGGCCCGCACCGGTCCCGATGAACGCGGCTTCAAAGCCCATTTCGTCCATGATCTGATCGAGGGTGATGGTCTTGCCGATAACCACGTTGCACTGAATCTCCACACCGGCTTCGACCAGCGCGTTGATCTCGTCGTCGAGCACATCCTTGGGCAGGCGAAACTCCGGAATACCGTACCTGAGAACGCCGCCGGCGTCGTGCAAGGCCTCGAAGATGGTTACTTCGTAACCCATGTGGGTCAAATCGCCGGCCGCCGTCAGGCCCGACGGGCCGGAACCGATGATGGCGACTTTCTGGCCTTTGGGTTCCGCATTGACCTGCGGTAGCGGACCGTGAATGCGTTCCCAATCGGCCAGGAAGCGTTCCAGGTATCCGATACCGACCGGCCCGAAACGATCGCCGACGTGACAGCGGCCCTCGCATTGGTTCTCCTGCGGGCAGACGCGGCCGCAGACGCCGGGCAGACTGTTGAAATGCTTGACCAGCGTCAGCGCGTCTTCGAAGTGGCGCTGCGAAATCAGCTTGATGGCTTCTCGGATGGGCACATTGACCGGACAGCCTGTCTGGCATGTCGGGTCCTGGCACTGCAGGCAACGATCGGCCTCGGCCACCGCTCTCGCGGGGTCGTAGCCAAAATTCACCTCACGGAATGTCTTGGATCGCTCCTTGGCATCGGCCAATGCCATCGGCGTCTTGTTCGGGGTGATAAGCGGCACGGGTCACCTCCTGTCAGCGCGTTGTCCCGGTGCGGTGTTCACATGGACACGCTTTGTCTCGGTCAATCACTGTTGAGCCGCCGCCTCGGCGCGGCAGTGCGACTCCTCGTAACGGTGCAGGGCGTCGACTTCCTCGTCCCGGTATGTCCTGTTGCGGCGAACGAGTTCATCGAAATCGATTTCCGATGCATCGAAGAAGGGTCCGTCGACACAGGCGAATTTCGTCTCGCCGCCAACGGTTACCCGACAAGCCCCGCACATGCCGGTTCCATCGATCATGATCGGGTCGAGCGAGACCAGCGTCGGGATTTCCTGAGGGACCGTCACTCCAGCAACCGCTCGCATCATGACCATTGGACCGATGGCGAGGACCTGGTCGATGGTCTCCCCCTGCTTGATCAGTTCCTCGAGCTTGCCGGTGACGAAGCCCTTGTAGCCGGCCGAGCCATCGTCGGTGCACACATAAACGTTGTCGGCGGCCGCTTCGAGCCGGTCCTGCAGGATCACCAACTCGGCGGTGCGCGCCCCGACGATCGCCGACGTTCGTGTTGCCATCGGCTTCAGGCCTTTTAGGACCGTCAACATGGCGCCGGCGCCAAAACCACCGCCGACACATACCACGTGACCGCTGTCGCGCAGCGGCACCGGCTCGCCGAGGGGGCCGGCCAGATCATGGAAGTGTCCGCCCTCCTCCAACTCACAGGCCATCTTCGACGTGGCACCTACCTCTTGTATGACCACGGTCACGGTACCGGCCTGTGGGTCCGCATCGGTGATGGTCACGGGGATGCGTTCGCCGCGGCCGTGCACGCGGAGGATGACGAACTGGCCGGGTTGTGCGGCCTTGGCAACGAGGGGTGCATCCACCTCAAACAATTTCGTAACCGGCGTCAGGGAGCGTCTTTGAACAATGTCATACATGGTCGTTTCCGTTTCGCCTTCACTCAGAGGTCCGGATGCTCATGCATCGCCTTGATGCGCCGCCAGCGCCGGTCGATCTCGTCCTGCAACCCATCGAGGATGTGACGGTGTTCGTCCTCGAGCAGGTGTTTGGTTTTGCTCATCCTGCCCAACCACTCGGAGAGCGGCACGCGCGTGCCCAGTTCGTCAGGGTCGTGGGTGACCGTCGTATGGCCATGCTCAACCTCGTAGAGCGGGAAGAAGCATGAATCGACCGTCTGCTGGATCACGTTGGCGCCTTCGTCGTCGGGCGTGCCCCAGTTGAGCGGGCAGAAGGACAGGATCTTGCCGTAGACGATGCCTTCGTGCTTGGCGTACCACTGCGCCTTGGCCACCTTGCGCATCATGTCGGAGGGGAAGCCCTCGACGGCGCTGAACACGTAAGGCATGTGGGTCGCCGCCATGATCTGCACCGTGTCCTTGTGGTGGAAACGTTTGCCCTCTTCTTTCTTGCCGACGTGGCTGGTGCTGGTGAGATGGCCGAGCGGCGTCGAATACGACTGCTGGCTACCCGTGTTCATGTAACCCTGGTTGTCGTACTCGATGATCATCATCTTATGGTTCCGGTGGGCGGATCCCAGGGCCGGTCCCATGCCGATGTCCATGCCGCCGTCGCCACTGATCATGATGAAGGTGATGTCATCCGAATCCGGTAGTTCGCCACGCGCCACGCGCTGGTGATACATCTCGACCAGCCCGGAAAGGGTCGCCGCCCCGTTCTGGAACAGGTTGTGGATGTAAGTGACGCGGTGCGCACTGAACGGATAGCCCGTCGTGACAACCATGGCGCAGCCGGTGTGGAACAACACCACGACGTCGCCTTCGAGGGATTTGAACACCTGGTCGAGCACCGGGAACATGCCGCATCCGGGGCAAGCGCCGTGGCCGGGAACGACGCGTCTTGGCCGCGCCGCCAGCGCCCAGAAGGGTGGCAGCTCCACATCGAGCCGGCCCGTTTCTTCGTCACGTACAACTTTAACCAAATTCGTGTTAACTTCCTCCTTGGTCAGCGGCGGCACCAACCGCTCCGGCTTTTTCTCCGGTTCACCGGGAGTGACACCGTAGTAGTCGAAGGGCTCCGCCACTTCGCCGGCCTCTAATGCGTCGAGACCGAGTTGAAAAAAGGCTTCCGCGTCTGGCACCGTGAACGGCTTGCCGCCGAGACCATAGATGCGGCTGATGTAGAGCGGCGGGTTTCCGACGCGGGATTCGGCCAGGGCTGCCTTGATCTCGTGGGTCATGTTGCCGCCGTTGGATCCGTAGGAATCGGCTCGGTCGCCGATGACGATTACCTTGGCGTCGCCGAGCGCCGCGCGGATTTCCGCCAACGGGAAGGGCCGTAGCACGTTGGGTGAGACCACACCAACGTTGAAGTCCTGGTTGCGCAGGCGGTCGACGGCGTCCTTGGCCGTTTCGGCCGCCGAATTGAGCAGGAACACGACGACGTCGGCGTCTTCGGTGCGATAGGTGTCGACCAGCGAATACTGCCGGCCGGAGATGGCGGCGAACTCGTCGAACAGGTCGGGCAATTGCTTGAGTGCGGCCTCCATGGCCCGGTTGAGCTGGTACTTGTTGTTGATCATATCGGGCTCGTTCATATACGGCCCGAAGGTGATCGGGTTGCGCGGATCAAGCGCGTGATAGGGTGCCTCCGTTTCCATCAGGAAGGCATCGTGCAGAGCGTCTCGGTCCGAAAACACCTCGACGCGCCGTTTCTGGTGGCTGGTGAAAAACCCATCCGAGGCGACGATCACCGGCAGGCGGATGTCGAGATGCTCCCCGATGCGCACCGCCATCAGGTTCATGTCGTAGACGGCCTGCGGGTCGCGCGCCATGAGGATGATCCAGCCCGTGTTCAGCGTGTAGTAGAGGTCGGAATGGTCGCATAGGATGTCGAGCGGGCCGCTGACCGAGCGCGTGACCAGGTTCAGGACCATCGGCGCCCGCGTCCCCGATTGCACCGGCAGTTGCTCGATCGAGAACAGGAGCCCGTTGGCACTGGTCGCGTTCATCACCCGACCGCCGCCGATGGCGGCACCGTAGCAGATGCCGGCGGCGCCGTGTTCGCCGTCGGCCGGGATCATCGTGATCTCATGCTCGCCGTCGGCGTACTTCTCGTCGAGGACCTGGGCGATCTCGGTCGACGGCGTAATCGGGTAATACCCCATGATGTGGAAGTTGACATCGCTGGCGGCACGGGCGGCGCACTCGTTGCCGCCCAGGAAAGCGACTTCCTGGGCCAATCCCGTGGTTACCGGGGTTTCTGTGAACTTCTGTTGGGTAATAGGCACGGGTCTCTCCTCGTCGAGGGTTGAACTGTCGTACGGTGCCGATCGCTCACCTACTCCTATTCGGGCTCGTGCCGGCGATCGCCGGCAACGACCCGTGGCGCCCAATCCAGTGGCACGCTATGGGCCTCGGCGAAACCAGGGGTTTCGCGTTCCTGGGTGATCGCACCGGAGGGACAGGTATCGACACAGGCCTCGCAGGCCTTGCAGTACTGGTAATCGATGCCGCGCATGCGGGTCGACCAGGTGTCGTCCTCGTGGTGGACGATATCCCAGGACAGGCAATTGTCTGGGCAAACGATGTCGCAGAGGCCGCAGTGAATGCACTTCTCTTCGTGGAACACCGGAATGTGGCCTGTCCGCGAGCCCGACAGGTTCTTGACGACGGTGTTCGCCGGGTCGGCAACGACGCCGCCGATCGGAGCATTTAAGTAGCCCCATTTCGGTTCGGCGCGGACGACGTTTCGCCCTTCGGGCGCCGGGTCGCGGCGGTCGATGGTAATCTCGGCGGCACCGCGATCAAAAGTCCTCAGGTTCGATTCAATGATGCTCGGATGTTTACGCTCGAAGGTGGAGGCAAGCACCTCGCGCACCGCGGCGACGTCCATGAACGCCAGCATCTCCGCGATCGCGCCTTGCATCGCCGTGTTCACCCGGCTCTTCTCCTCAAGGGCAATGGCCGTCGCATCCAAGCAGGCAACCGTATCGTACTGATAGCCGAGAATTTCCCGGACTTCCTCTGGAGTCTTAACGGTGTTGACGATCACCTCACCTCCCGAGCGCAATCCACTCAGGATGGCCGGATCCTCGAGCAGGGTGTCCATGAAGATGGCAACGACGAACGGGCGTTCGACCGGGGCCGACGTACGGACTTCTCCCCTCGCGGCCGTCAGGCGCACAAAAGACTTGATCGGCGACCCCTTCTTCTCGGAACCGTAGGAGGAAAAGTGGGCGCCGTTGAGCCCCATACGCAACACCGCCGCTTCGGCGAGCATCTTGCCTGTGAGATGGGCACCCAGACCGCCCAGGGACTCAAGACGGATCTCGTAGAGACCGTCCTCATCCGTCTGCGGCAGTCCCGTTATATCTGTCGGCTCTTCGACGGCACGTGCTTGCACTGGCAAGACCATACTCCCTCATGTCAGGTCGACGGCCATATCAGTATTCCCGGCCTCGACTCATCCAGTTGGGCAGAGCCCAACTGCTCCGTGCTCCACGACAATAGCGATCGGCGTCCCCCGGACTGCACCTAACCTGTCGATTTTGCGCTCGAAATTTCGAGACTTTAGGGTGGCTATGCTAACACAATTGATCATGACCATTGTTGATTGAGATCAAAGACGGCGCCTCGGACGCTCTTTCCGCACGCGGGGGTCCGGCGACCAGCTACCTCAAGATGTTCGAACACAACCTAACCACACCGTTGACGGCCCTGAAACCGTCCATGTGACGGGCAGTCACGGCAGGTACCGCGAAGGTTCCTGCCGTGACCGATCCATCTATATCACCGGCACATCACAAAAAACACATAATCTGTGTTTATTAATTTTTTTTCACACAAAAACTTGACATTTTTAATTACGTTGTAAACAATGTTATTAAGATATTTTTTACACTAACAATAAGTTCTTTCGACCATGGGGGACACGACCATGAACCAACCGGGATCGTCGCTCGCACGACGCCTCAACCGCCTCTGGGATTCACTCGACACGCCGGAATTGATCGAAACCGTCCTTAATCGGCTCTATCCGAACCGCATCGCCGTGACCTCGGCCTTCGGGGCCGAATCGGCTGTGATCCTGAGTCTGGTTGCGGAATGCGATCCGGATACGCCGGTGATCTTCCTCGATACGGAGTGGCACTTCCCGGAAACCCTGGACTATCGTGACCGGCTCGTCGAGACCCTCGGTCTCAGCAACGTCAACTCCCAGGAACCCGATCCTGTCTCGACGCGGTCCCTGGACCCGCGAGGCGATCTGCACGAGACCGATCACGACGCCTGCTGCCGCATCAGGAAGGTCGAGCCCCTGGCCCGCGCGCTAGAGCAGATTCGATTTAATCGAGGTCATATCCTGCTGCGGCAAAGTAGTTGA
>Ga0066187_1000793_pt1 | contig 10343 bp, 6 predicted proteins | sample WorMetexBAHAMAS1_FD_58706 | JGI IMG/M metagenome (GOLD analysis project Ga0066187, IMG submission 58706) | Marine gutless worms symbiont microbial communities from Max Planck institute for Marine Microbiology, Germany - Inanidrilus exumae... | ecosystem: Host-associated > Annelida > Digestive...
CTATATTTTCTTGTTGTTTGGCTATTTAGGCTCTATATGTATGTACTTTTTGTGACTAATGCAGCTCTTGCTGCCAAATCAAATAAACCATTATTAGTGCATGGCACAGAAACGAAAAAATAGGAAAACTAAAAACAAAAACCGAGTAGCTCAGAAAAATGGTCCAGGCAAAAGTCCGTAAGGGCAGTCCGGGAAGAAGAAGCAAAACTAAGATTTGTGAAAAAGGCAGGTTTAGAAGGGGAGTGATCGCTTTATCACGTTTATTACATTCATCGCATACAACTTAAAATCATTAAATCACTTCACTTCACATAAAAGGTAAAGGATGCCTTACTCCTACAGAAGCATAGGTAAAGTGCTTATCTCCCATACTGAGGCCGTGAGCCCATAGGTGGATAAACAACTAGGTTTGTGGCGCATGGCCAGTGTGACATCAAACCCATGGTTACGTCACTGCCCTCTGGCCAGTAATTATACTGCTTCGTGGCAAAGGCACATGGGCGTGTACAACTTGCCTCCGTCATTACCCGATAGTGCAGAGTACAGGAGTCAAACTCATGACCTTCGAGTCGCAAATCCAGTGCTCTAACTCTAACCACTAGAATACTGAATCACCCGACTTCACATAAGGAAGTCCCAATACAGACAATTTGGAAAAGTGTTGTCTGAGACTACATAAACGTGATTAGCTAATTAATTACTAACAAGTGGTCAAAAAATTTTGATAAAAGGCCGCAATGCATGCCATGTCGTTATTAGGATTGCATGATCCCTTTTGCTGCATACACTCACAATGCTTTTCAGTGGGCTGGACAACCACTAAAAATTGCCCTCTCAACCCACATCCAATACGCTTCCTCGGGCCCATGCCCATGTGAGTCAGCCTCTCCCAATAGCATCTACATCGGTTCAACCGTATTACGGGGCTCACCCGTGTGCCCCACAAATAAACAGAAACAAACATGCAGTATGTGTGACGCAGCCTTAAAATGCACCAACATTTCATTAAAACTGAATTGATGTAGAGCAGACTGTTTTCTACTAACGGGTCTTGAAAGAATGTTTGTCTCCATGGATGAACCATGCTCAAGTCCTACACTTTCCTTTTAACATATATTTTCCACATCAGCCCATTTCCGCTCAGATCAATTTTCTACTGAGACTTATACCAATCACTTGGGGTATCTGGTCAAATTTTCACAGTGCTCCAAAATAAGCTGTCAGTTGGGCAAGTCCAAACCTTCCAGATAGGTGTACTTCTATTTAATTTACAACAGTAATAGCAGGTACATACTGCAAAGTGCCCATGCCTCGCAGCAGCACTCAAAGCCTGCTGCAGAGCCTCAGTTCTCGTCGGCTGTTTATCACGCAGCTGTGACCAATCACACTGCAGCAGAATGCTAACGGCATCGACGTGACCACTGGCAGCAGCATGTACCAGTGGACACCAGCCTTCCCTGTCCACCTGGTTGATCTGTTTCACAGCAGTCAGTCAACTGCTCTAACCACATTGACTGAGTTGAGGCTTTACGTCCCACTCGACACAAAATAGGTCATTTTGCAGACGTTCTTTCCAGCCAATCGCTTGGCTTAGTACTGAAAAACTGAAGCAAACACAACAAAAGTAACCACGCATCCATAACAAAATATACTACAACATAAAATAAACCACAAGAAAACTAAAGCCAGGTTTGGTCGCCTCCTATGACCTCCAGCCTAAAAATGGAACTGGTCTATTCTGGAAAAAATAGACAATTAAGTCAGGAAGTAAACAAGTATGAAAGTAAATAAGTAAGAAAGAAAACATAAGGAAAGAAGAAAGTAAAGAAAGAAAAAAGGGGGAAGGAAGTAACACACAAACAAACAATTTATATAGCGCCGATATCAACACATGAATCACGGCGCATTAACACCCCAAAGCCCATACGGGGCTGCTCCAACCACAATCATCCTCTCCATTTTCAAGGCTGTTCTACAGGGAAACCATGTTTACCCAATCCCCCTTGTTTTCTTTCTCTGTTTGTTTCGGAACAAAACTTTTGGAGGTAAGTGTCACAAGTTACTCTACAGGCAGGACGCCATACCTGACACCCAACTAGCAGTGTCACAGCACTCGAAACAGGTGCATACCACCTCCTTATATAACCAACAGTATCAACGCACTGCTGGAATCTCATATTACTGACCACAAACCACTGACTTCATCATTTCTCATCTACCACCGGACTCTTGAGTGAAGCGGCGCTGCTACCTCTATGACGCCAGTACACTGTACCCACAGTGACATCGATCACAATAACAATCAAACAGCTCAGCAACGTATTTCAAGATGCAGTTGGAGATGGCAGACTTCAGCCCCGGTGCTGCCACCTGGCAAACTGGCCGAAACACAGACGTGGCTCGGTCCTCCTCTGAGCCATGGCTACAGATAACATGTACAGAAACCTTGGGTGAAATTTGCATGTGTGGTTTTTGATATATGCGAGTGGACAGACAGACAGACACGCTAACAGCAATGCACTGAAACCCTACTGGGAGCCAAGTAATAATGTAATGGGGAAAATATTTTATGCCGCCCAAGTTAAATCACAAGTATATTTATGGCAGTTATTCCACATGTGTAGAAATCTTGCTCTTTATCAACTACCTGCCTCTTGAATGCCTACAATAAATACAACGCAGGAACACTTTAAGTAGTCTTAAGAGGTACTGCAGGCACAACGAGTTGAGTCGAGTAGTACAGGAACATTAATATCATCATCTAATCATAATAACAATAATCAACATTATCACCCCACCATAACAGAAATAAAATGAAGCAGCACCTTGGCATGCTTGATGGTGAGCAGATGAATGATGCTGACATGGCCACTGCGTGCAGCGTACGACAGTGCAGGGACATCGCTGTCATCAGTGGCGTTAACGTCGGCACCGAACTCCAGATACAGCGACACAAGGTCACCGTGACTTTCACGAGCTGCAATGCACAGAGCTGGAGCGCCGTTCAGCGACTCTGTCAACGTGTTCGGATTAGCTCCGGCGAGCAACAGCAAGCGACTAACCTGCAAGACACAACAGCAAATACTGAACTACACGAAATAACATACTTTGAACCGACGTAGTTTTCCACAGTTAATCAAGGTCAGGCCGGGTACATATCTTTGCTATTTGTAGAGCAGGTGTTTACAGACCGGATGCCCATCCTATCAGCCCATCAACAGCATCAACGAACTGCCAGGGAAAAGTATTGAGATTCATGGGGCAAATCAATCTACAAATGGGATATTCCTAGTACTGAAGATCAGAGTTATTAGTAAATATTATGCACATACCTGGCCTTCACAATTCTCAACAGAGCCAGCATCAACAAAACTGTCATAATGAATGTGGTATTGAGCACTCCCACATGCTTTCCCTCTATTCTCTTTCCTTCCTTCCCTTCCGTCACCTAGAATTTCTCTATTTAGACACACACACACTCATACCCTTGACCGGCGCTAGCTAACTGGGCACCTTATGGTATAACTTCAGCCTTCAGCACTAATAGCCTACGCCGCCACCACTGCTGCAAGCCCACCGCCCACTGCAAAAAATCACGTGACCTTGTAGACCTACTGGAGAAACCCCACTTCCGTCGTAAGCTACGACCAACGTTACAGCATCCGAAAAATAAATAGTACAGACGAACAACCAACAAACGAACAGTTTCAGCAAGCCGAGTAGCAAACCTTGACGTTTGGTGAGAAGAGGTTTCGATGTGAAACAAGAGCATCACTAAGGCATTCACTGCTCAAACACAGCCAGTATGCCTGCAAATCCCTCGAGGATGCAGCACCAGTTAGCTGCTGCCGCGACGCCGAAGTACCGATCAACTTGTAGATATGAGCTTTGAGTATGTGATGTCCTAGCTCCATCACTTGTTGAGTCGGCAACACTGCACCGGCTCGTGACATCTTCAGTGCTAGCAGTGCGTGACCAAGTCTAAAGACACAGCCATCACTTACTTCCTCCACACATACTACTGAACAGTGTTGATACGAGAGTGTAAAAAAGCATTTTTGTCCAGCGCATCCTGAATGCTGCTGCTAAGTACAGCAATGCTGAAGCACCGTAAACAAATGACGTTTGTACTACTTATAAATATAAAGCAAATTTTTGCTTCACCCCAGAAGGGGTGCAAAGTATTGTGATCAGCATGTCTGTATATCTGTTTGTTTGTCTTTCTGCTCGGATATCTCAAAAGTGACAAATTGATCGATTGTTTGGATGGGAAGAATGTCTCCGAAAAGTCCGATAACCTATTTTGTGTCTGTTGGGACATAACAAATAAGTCATTTCAGATATGTTCTTCCTAGCCAATCTCTTGGCTTGGTACTGAAAACTATATCAAACACATCAAAAGCAAACATGCATCTGCAACAAAATATATTACAACATAATTAACACAAACAGCTAAAGTCAGGTTTCCTATGACCTCCAGTCTGGAAACGAATGGGTCAATTCTGGAAGAAGTAGATAAGTGAGAAAGTAAATGAGTACGGAAGTAAATAAATAAGGAAGAAAGTATAAGGAAGTAAGAAACGAAAAAGTAAGGAAGTTATGTAAACAAACAAACAAGCAGAGACAGATCAATGGTAAACCAACAATGACCAAAAGTATGCCAGGTATGGCCCATGTTGCTTACCGGACGACGCAGTGAAATTTGCCGGTATCATCACGCCGCATCAGCCATTCCCGAAACGTCGGGTGAAAGAAGGCATAGGTGCCATCACGTCGACGAACCAGCAGCCCGCTCAGCAGCGACAACGTCCGTCTCAGTTCATCACCAAGGCCGCCGCCACCCACGACGCGGACCCACCGCGACGTCACCGCAGCCTCAATCTCGTCGACCGTGAGTGGGTAGAGAGACGCGAGACAGACGGACAGCACGGGTGACGACCGGTCGAACGCCTTCGTTGTCACGAACCGCAAGTTCATCTCCAACTGGAAGACCTCGGCAAGGTTGACCGGCACAACACGGTACCCGGAACCCTTCAGAACCAGCGGACCGTGCTCGATGAGGTTGAGAACTAGCCGGGCGTACAGCATGGAGCCGGCACTCACGGTCGCTATATGGGAGGCGAGCTTCACGTGAGACGGGACGGGGTCGCCAAGCCGGCCAGACGGCTCCATGCTGGACTGTATCGACGGCGTCACCACGACCCGATGGACCACGTAGTCGGCCACGTCGCGGACGGCCATCTCCCCGTCGACGGAGAGTTCGCGCAGCGGCAGCCGGCCGATCTCGGCGGACCGGGTCCGCGTGGTCGCCACGAGGCGGAAGCAGGGCGGAAACAGTCGCAGGTGTCGACCGAGGAACGTCGCGATCGTGTCGCCGTAGTCGGGCTCGTGGAACGCCGCCTCGTTGAGCGCGTCGACCACGATCAGGTACAGTCCGCGGCCGCCGCCGATCAGTCCCGACCGGTACAGCTCGCTCAGCGGCTGGAGAACGCCTTCGACGAACGCCCGCGACGCGTTCAGCACACACTGCCGTATACCGAGCAGGGCGTGCAGTCTCGGGCGGGCGAGCAGCAGGTCGCGGTACGGAGCCAGCGCCGGCGCGCACACCAGGTGTGCCGCCAGACTGTGAACGAACTCTGGCACAGTACAGGTGATGTTGTTGTCTACCTGGCAGTAATGGTAGGCGACGACGCTGGCCGACAGACGTCGCAGTGGCTCGTAGCTCGGCACAGGTGTTGGAGAGACGAGACTCGTTAGTGACTGACTCAGGGCAGGTCGAGACACCGAACCGTTCATGTTATTGTTCGTCATCATCCGAGGTCGACCTTTACCATTGTGTCCACTGCGTGCTCCATCTACAGTCAACCATCCATCTCCATCTGTAATCGACACACCTCCCCTAGTCTTAAACATTATGAATCAACTGAAAGCAAATCACAGAAGCAGGCTATAGACTATCAGTATATAATATAAACGCGTGATCGATTTGTGGAAACTCTAAAATGAAACCCGTTCACAAATCTGGTGAAATCCACTTCAGTGATGGTTTCCTGGCATAACTAGAATTGCTTGTGGAGCAATCGTCGCATCGGCTGTGAAAGCTGCTAAAAGGCTTACTGGTATACGGCAGTGATTTTGTCAACGAAGACGGGTATATGGTGCATATGAATGAGTCAAACTATTTCCACATATGCTATGAATACACATAATGGTGTCCAAACACTGACAATGTTATTCAACCATACTGCATGTTGCACGTGGCTAGTCACGCCAGGCTGGCGGTTTAGTGTAGCAGTAACGACGTTGGGCATATCAACGAAGTTACTCTACGTCGAGCCCGGTTAGTACTGGAATGGGTGACCATCTTCAGGCTGGGCATACCACTTCGTTATATAACCAGCCACCCAGGCCAACTCAGCCTCCTACCCTCAGCGGGACGGGATATGAGTGCCGGCCAAAGGGCGGTGATGCTCTGCGGCTGGGAAGTAAAGGCAGGATGGCTCATTCCATTCGTGGATAAACGTGTGGGTGGCAGATAAATCTGAGTGGTCTCTCGTCAACATGTGCCATACCTGAACGCTTTAGAGATCCGTACCGCACTTATTATAAGGCGCTATGCAAATGTTCTGTTTACTTTACTAGTCCATTGCCACAGAAAAGCAGTTTCTGACAGATTTACTTGTATAACTAAACCTAAATCGATTCACTACAAATGTGCAACTGGTTTTAACAAATCAATCACGGCCAAAATATGCAATTTCTGTGCATAACAACCTGACAAATATTCCATCACAAGATTATTGCGGCCTTCACCGAAGCTGCTGAACTCCACTAGTTGCTCTACTATTGTCGTTTTGCCGAAACCAGCATCAGCAACTATGAGAATTCCCTTACAGTGTCCTGAAGCACTGCTCAAATGCTGAAACAAACATGAACGATCCATAGTTAACGTTTATAATCGTTCTTTCAACCATGCACAATGTGATGAAGGGTTAGGGTTCGGATTTGACCTTTCACATTTAGACCTCAGGGTCAGTGCATGCCGAGGTCCTGACATGGACTATACGTCTACCGACTTTGGTGCTGATAGCTCAAGCCGTTTTCCTTTTAGAGCACAGACAAACAGACAAACAAACAAACAGATGCGACTGAACGCCCTACCCCACGAGGGCGGCTATACAGCCAGCGTGGGTAATGATGTCATTATCTGTGATGCTGACCTTAGATTCTGACTTTCCAGCAGTTTTACTTTAGTCAAATTGTTCAGTCTGTATTGTTAGTTGTCACTTTACTCTCAGACACGGGTCCAAAGTATTACAGTCACTGTGTCTGTGTGTAGTGTCTGCATGTAAGGCTCTAAGGGCCGTTTTTTTCACCGCAAATTAATCTTCCATTAACGTTAATGGGAGCCATAAGTCTGTCTGTCTGTGTTTCTACATCTTTGAACTGTGCACTGGGGGTAAATCTGCAATCCTCGAATGCCTTAAGGTGTTTGTATCTTTGATTCTTCAGCCCATTTGCCCATTATGCATAATTTATCTGGGCTGCACCAATGTCACGTAATCCAAATGTCACTATCATCAAATGCATACTGTACAACTGAAACGGTGGTGCTTCCATTCATTACTGTAAGTAAAACAAATTCATCACTGCAAAATGTACTAAGTACAAACACAAGCTAAGTTCTTAATTTTAAAAAAAATGGCATATGCAAACTCAATTATTTTAGTTTCACTATTTAGTTAGCAATTAAAATAAATTAGTATAATTTAGTTTTTAACTCAATTACATTTAGCTAGTTTAACTATGACTGCAACTAAAAAAAGTTGTTTAACTAAAATTTAGTGACCGTTTAGTTAACTTTGCCCATCATCATTTGTGTAATTTAAATACTTTTTCCTACAAAATTACTTAAGCATAGTTTGATGCTTGATATATTTCAATTTGATAAAGAAGAGAATCAAGAATGCTACAAAATCATAGTTTTTTTCCACAGTACAGTGTACTGTGCAAAAACAATCTGATTGTGCAGCATTCATTTCTTCATTATTTACATTACCGCCAGTAATGTAAATAATGAAGAAATTTCACAAAGGAACTTTATTAACAGGGCTGTATATAAAATTATTAAAGTCTCTGATAAAGACGTTATTTGTAATATCAGACAGTATCTTGGCCTGCATGATGTAGATGTGCTCTGTAAAGAAAGGAATAAAATGTTTTTTATGAGGACTGGTTTGTTCAGACATGCTATCTTGCGATCACTGACAGCTCAGTACAGCTTTTTATAGTTTGATTTACGTTTTCTAGTTTTTCTTGCTTTATTTGCTCTGTATATTGTGTTTTATGTTTTTATGTGGCTTATTGTAATACTCTGTGTTTTATTGTGATGCCATCCAAGCAAAATAAAGATACTCAAAGAAAATTATCTGCGTAAAGTGATATGTGTCTAAATAAATAAGTCATTAACTTCTTTTGTGATGTCATATTTGAACTTAATTCTTGCAATAACAGTTATTGTTTCTGTAAAGTATTTTGTATTGCATTTGCAACTGCATGTAGATAAGTATTTTGTATTTATATAACACTTACTGCAAAACACATTAACACAGAGGCAATTGCCATTACGCTGCATGCATGGTTACACCCAACTCTGCAAAAGTCTGGACGTCTAGTTATCCAATCGGTGTTGGCTAAGGACACATCTTCTCCTTCTTCAGTGGCATGCTCTTACAGGAGTGATGCCATGCGATCGCCAAAGCACATGGTCGTCAACCTTCCTTCAGGCCAAGTGTATTCCTATTTTGGCCGATGTTTCATCAACATCTATCCCCTCAGCCAGGTAGTGCGTTAGTACATTGGCGTGGACACATGACCTGCTGGTTTGCTAACATCTCAAATAACATGTAAGTCTCGTAAAACATTTATGTTTATGCATACCAGCATCTAATAGTAGTAACAATAAAGTATCATCAACAATACTACTATTCATAACCTGTCAACCAGCATCTCTGATGTTATGTGACAACACGGATGAAGAGTCATGCTAGACACTTACCATTTCCATATCTCGAAACAGCCATTCGCGGCCAACGAACATCGGCGTTTGCACTCGGCAACAAACATCAAAGTTGATTTTCGTCAAATGAAGTTGCTGACGTACTACAGGTGCGGCGTGTACTATAACAGAAATACGTCAGACAAAATTATCATGCCATGTACAGACGTAACAGCTCTGGCTTCACAGCTCACATAACAACATCATTCAAAACTGACATTTAGTCAATGAATGTTTCCATAATAGTTAATCTCATTTGCCAGAGGCCGCCAGCAGTGTACACGCTCATCGTGCGGTAACAGGACTGCGCTAGCCAGCGCTGTTACTGTTGTTTCATCCTATGACCTCTAGCTCTGACATGTGACCTTGACCTTTAAACTTGACCTGAACAAAATCAAGGTGAACCAGCATGCCAAATATCTAAATCAAAGGCCATTTCGTTCAAAAGTTATTGTATGGACACACAGACAAGACAGACAGACACACACAGTGTACCATCGCTCTACGTGGACCACTACAGTGGTCGATAACTAATAAGCAGTCTCCGTAGCTAAAGATGAGTCTCATGTCAGGTAGAGCAGTACGTACCAGATGAACTGGTGTGAGGCACTCGAGACACAGGACATCCACGAGCTGACAGTCTCCCAGAAGAACCGCGTTTGCTCATCTGACTGGCACTACTTGCTGCAACTACATAACACACCGGCTGTATAACACGTAAACAATACAACTCTTCCGGTCTCTTTCTGTCACTTCTTCAGTCAACAAACAGATTTGGGTTAATTTTCGTTACCTGCCAAATCGTCAGCATGCGCTAACTGCAGTAGTCACCAAATAATACCGGACAAGTAAACGGTACTTGTGATGCGTTCACCAAAATTTTGCTCTATTTTCTGCAACAATGTAGCGCCACGTCAGTTACAACAACTATTATTGGCAAGACTGAATAACTGATAAGCATTGGCCGTAAAGGGAACTGGTGTCAAGCCAATGTCAAGGCATCAACATTCCCTCTCTCAGCTGTCAGAGGGCAAACCATGAAGTCTGATGAGTAATTTCCATCCTGGATGGCGTCAGACATCCAGCCACAAAAAAAGTTTTACCAGTCACCTTCAGGCTCAAAGGGGAACCAACTAACACAGGTTCACCTGGCAAATGGGTGGCGGTGTGGTGTAGTGGTAGCATCATTGGTCTCGATCAACGGAGTTAACCTACGCTGAGCCCGGTTAGTACTGGGATGGGTGACCATGTCCGGGTTCGATTCCCGGAGGCGGCACTTTATTTC
>Ga0066187_1000794_pt1 | contig 10341 bp, 8 predicted proteins | sample WorMetexBAHAMAS1_FD_58706 | JGI IMG/M metagenome (GOLD analysis project Ga0066187, IMG submission 58706) | Marine gutless worms symbiont microbial communities from Max Planck institute for Marine Microbiology, Germany - Inanidrilus exumae... | ecosystem: Host-associated > Annelida > Digestive...
AACGGGAAGGGATGGGCGGGGTCCATCGCCAGGGGCGTGATGAGGGGAAGGATGTTCGACCTGTAGGTGGCGCGCACGGCCTCGCGTTCCGTTTCGGTCAAGTCCTCGTATTTCGAGACCCGAACCCCGCCGTCGCGGAGCGATTTGATCAGATCCAGGAAGACCTGCCGCTGCACGACCTCGATCTCATTGACCGCCTTTACGCAATCCAGAACCTGCTGCTCGGGCGTGCGGCCGTCCACCGTGAGTTGGTGCACGCCGGCGGCAATCTGCTGTTTCAGGCCGCCGATCCGCTTCATAAAGAACTCGTCCATGTTGGAGCTGGTGATGGCCAGGAGTTTCAGCCGCTCCAGCAGCGGTACGTCCTCGTTCTGAGCCTCGGCCAGCACGCGCCGGTTGAATCTGAGCCAGGTGAGTTCTCGATTTAGGTAGAGTTCCGGCGCCCCCAGGTCGATGTTTCTGGGGATCTTGCGCGCCACCGCCGTGGCCGCGCCGGGGGCCTCGGACGTCGCGGCAGGTTGCTTGGTTCGGGCCGGCGTCCGGCGTTGGAGGCTCGCTGCGCTGCCGTTCGGTCGAGGCTCTTCGGCGGACTCTGCCTCGTTTTCGACCGAGGGCTTTGCCGTGGTGCGTCTCGCCTGTTTCCGCCGGGCGGGTTTCTCCAGCAGCGTCATGACCCCTCCTTTGCGGAGCGCCTGCTCCGATGCCTCAGCCGTTTCTGTTCCGTTGGACGGAAGCCGTATTCGTGATTAAGCCCGGCAAACTACTCCCTTGGTCCCGCCCAAGAATTGACCTACCGCAACATCTGCGGTCGAACCGGCCTGACCCCCTGTCCTGGGCCACACAGCGGGGCCCGAGCGGCCCGCATCACCCTGCCGGCGCCGAACGCACCGGCGCGCAGCGACGGGCTCGCTATTCCGCGGCCTCGGGCAGTCCCGTGTCCGGTGTTGCCTGCCACTCGGTTTTCGCGATCTTGCGGCAGATCCTGTAGACCCTGCTCAGATTCTCGATGATCTCCATCTCGCGTGTGAAAGTGTGCAGGCGGTTCGGTTCGCTGGCCGTCAGCCGATCGATCTCGTGCCGGGCCGTTACTTCGGCCAGTTGGGCCATGCCTTTCTTCATGGCCTTGACCTTCAGGGCGGCCTTCTGGTCCTCGTTCCGGACCGCTTCGACCGACGTCTTCAAGGCGTCGACCACTTGATCGCGGTACCGCTCCAGGACTTCCTGCGTGGCCTCGCTCACGATGATGCCCTCGGTGATTCGGCGGCGTCCGATCGTGACCAGGTTGGTTTCGATGATGTCGCCGATCTGTTCCAGATGGTTCGCCACCAACAACAGGTTCATGACCGCGGTCGATTGTTCTGGCGTCAATTCCTGCGCGCTGATGTCGCGCAGGAACCGCACGATGTGACCGTGCAGGATGTCAACATCGGCATCCATATGGGCCAGTTCCGTCAGGTCCTCCTCGGACCCCGTCGCGACCGAGGGCAGGGTGGCGACGAGCATTTCTTCAACCATGCCGCCCAGCCGCCCAAGCTCCCGGCGGGCCCGGTCGATCGCCAGCGGCGGTGTCCCGAGAAGCTCCTTGTCCAGATACTTGGGTTGAATCACGACGGGCGCGACCACGGGCTTGTCGGGCACCACCCATTCGCAGAACCGGGCGAACAGCGAAGCCAACGGCAGGAACAGGAAGGCGATCCCCACGTTAAACACGGTGTGGGCATTGGCCACCTGGCGCGGCGTGTCGGCAGCCAGCCGATCCATGCCCGTCAGGCTTTCGGAGCTGGGTGAGATGGACCGGATGAGGTCGGCAAACGGCGGAATGAACCAGACGATCAGAAGGACGCCGACGATCTTGAAGGTCACATGGGCGACCGCCACGCGGACGGCCTCGCGGGGTTTGCCGATCGCCGCCAGGCCCGCCGTCGCACAGGTGCCGATATTGGCACCCAAGGCCAGCGCAATGCCGCCCTCCAGCGTGATCAGCCCCTGGGACGCCAGGGCGATCACCACGCCCATGGTCGCGGACGAGGATTGGACCAGGGCGGTAAACGCCGTTGCGATGAGGATCCCGACGGCCGGATGCGTCACGTTCTGCATCAACTGGATGGAGGGCTCGTAGGTCCGCAGCGGCCGCATGCCGTTGCTCATGATGCCCATGCCGAAGAAGATCAGCCCCAGCCCCATGATCAGCGTACCGTACTGCTTTATCCTGTCGGTCCGGCCGACAAACATCAGCAGGAACCCGACAGCAACAAGCAGCAACGCGTATTTGGTGACCTTGAAGGCCACGATCTGGGCGGTGACGGTGGTGCCGATATCAGCCCCCAGAATGACGCCGATCGCCTGCGCCAGCGACATCAGCCCTGCGGTAACGAAGCCGACCAGCATCACGGTCGTGACCGACGAGGATTGGATGACCGCGGTAACGAAGGCACCGGTCAGCAGCCCCATGATGCGGCTGGTGGTCAGCCGGCCCAGGATCGATTTCATTCGATCGCCGGCGACCCTTTTCAGCGCCTCGGCCATTTGTTCCATGCCGAACAGAAAGATGGCGAGACCGCCGAACAGCGTCATCACCATCGCCCACCAGTCGATACTGCCGTCGTCGCTCGCCGCGATCGTCGGCTGTGCCATGATGCAGATCGCGACGGCCACGACGAAAATCAGGGCGAGTCCCGATGTCCTCCCGAAGAGGCGTGTATAGATGCCAGGGCCGGCCTCGACCGCACCGAAAACGGCGGCCATATCGCGGCGTGCCTGTGCCGTTGCGATTGCCAGCGACGGGGGCGCGTCCGCGCGGTTACTCCTCGTCATCGGTGTTCGCCTTCACGATCGTGACCGGTATCGGTGACAGCTGGACGACGCGCTCTGCCTTCGAGCCCATGAGCAGGTGTGGAAGGCCGGTGCGGCCGCGGCTGCCCATGACAATGATGCGGGCATCGTTGGACTTGGCGATCTCCAGGATCCGCGTTTCCGGAATGCCGGTGATCAGAATCGGCTCCACGGCCTCGGCTTTCTTGAGGCGTGGGTTCTCTTGCGCGACCCTTTCAAGGAACTTTGACATCATTTCTGCTGCGACGTCGGAAAGAGGCCGCAGCACGTCCTCCCGGTCGCGCTTGTAGTAGCCCGGCGCTTCGCCGGGGTCGTGCACAACATGCAGGGCTTGGATCGGGGCCTTGGCCCGTTCGGCATACCGGCAGGCCCAGACCAGAGCCGCTTCGGCATCGGGGCTGAAATCGACCGCGACCAGAACCGGACGTCCTTGTTTCGAAGCCTGCGTGACGTTGTTCTGTTCGTCCTGGCTCACGCCAACTCCTCCCTCACGCTGGACACGAACCGGCCCATTCGTAACATGTACCCACCAAGATTAGCCGCTGGTCGGCGACAACAAATTGAGATGAATCAAGAACCGGGCGCCAAGCCGGAACGGCATCTTGAGACAGATCAATTTCCTGGGTGGGGGCCCCGACTAGGGTATGCGCCGGCATTGCGATCCAATCCGGATCGATGCAAGGCCGAGGGGCAGCGTGACGGCAGAATCACAAGCGGTTCGCCGGAGCTCGGGGGATCGAGATGGACGGGATCTTCGACGAGCTGGGTCAAATCGGAACCGCCATCGTCGCGTTTTTCGCTTTTGACTCGGAGCGCCTGTTAGAGCCCGCGGTGCTGGCCGCGCTGGCTCTGCAAGTGTTTCTGTTCTGCTGCTCCGCCTTCTTCTCGGGCTCGGAAACCGCACTGTTCTCGCTTTCCCGCCTGGACCTGCAGAAGCTCCGCCGCGACAAGCATCCGCAATCCGAGACCCTGCACGCCCTGTTGGACCAGCCGCGGCGCCTGATCATTTCGCTGTTGTGCGGCAACGAGCTCGTCAATATCGCCGCCACGGTCAACCTGGCCGGCATCCTGGTCTACCTCTATGGGGAGGACAAGGCCGGCTGGATCAACGTCCTGGTCATGTTCCCCCTGCTGTTGCTGCTGGGCGAGGTGACGCCGAAAACCATCGCGGTCAGCGATCCCATGCGCATCAGCGCCGGCCTGGTTGCCGCACCGTTGAGCCTGTGGGTCCGTGTGGTCACGCCGCTTCGCCGTGTCGTGCGGGTCGTCGCGGATCAGATCACAACCTGGATCGTCGGCGAGGAGCGCGGACGCGAGAACATCCTGCAGGTGGACGAGTTCAGGGCCCTGGTCGAGGACATTGCGGACGAAGGCATCCTGGATGCCACGGAACGGGTCTTGATCGACAATCTTCTCGAGGCCGGGGAAACCGAGATCGTCGAGATCATGACCCCGCGGACACGCACGCGCTTCCTGAAGGACAGCATGACGGTGCCCGAGATGCTGAAGGAATTCCGGGCGATCAAACACCCGCGCGTGCCCGTCTGCCACGATCATCCCGACAATCTGGTCGGGTTCCTGCATGCGGAAGACATGGTGCGCCTGGTTTTCGAAGGCGCCGATCTGGAGAAACTCACGCCCCAAGACATCACGCATGCGCCCGTCGTCGCCCCGCCCACCAAGCACGTGGACGAGATGTTCGACTTTTTCCAGGCGAACAACGCCAGGGCGGCCGTCGTGCTGAACGAGTTCGGCGGCGTGGAAGGCCTCATCACCATGCGCGACGTCGTGAATTTCATCTTCGGCGAGATTTCGGAATCGCTGAGCGGCCAGGACCTCTATCGGGAGCGCGACGAGAACGTCTACGAAGTCGCCGGCCAGATGAAGCTGACGGATTTCAACGATCTCACCAACTTCGGCATCGAGGACCCGCGGATGACGACGATCGGCGGCGTCGTGTTCCGTTATCTGGACCGCCTGCCCAAGGTCGGTGATCGCGTGGCGATCGACGGGATCGTCGCAACGGTGCTGGAAATGGACGGGCACCGCTTGGCGAAGCTGCGGGTGGCAAAGGGGGCGCTGGAAGAGGCGGAATCGCAAGAAGAGCCCGGGAGCGCGCCACCGGAGGAACCGTCGCCGGCGAAGTCCGGCAAGTCGGCGAAACCCGATAAGCCTGTGAAACCCGACAAGTCGGCGAAACCCGATAAGCCTGTGAAACCCGACAAGTCGGCGAAACCCGATAAGTCTGCGAAGCCTGACAAGAAAGCGGGCGCTGGCGGGCCTCTATCGACCACCGGCGATGCCATGCCATCCGCTGAAGTCGTGTCGTTGAAGGAACTTCAGAAAGAGGCCGAGGAATAAACCGAACCCGCAAGCCGGCCGAAACCGAAGTCGGCGGCAAAGCTGGACAAGGAAAAGGTCTGACCGATGGACGCTGTTGTCGCGATCGCCGTGATGCTGGTCTTCCTGGTGTTGAAGGGGTTCTTTTCGGGCTCGGAGATCGCGCTGGTGAATTCCGACAAGATCAAGCTGCGCCACCGGGCCAAACAAGGGAACCGGGGCTCGAAGCTTGCCTTGGACCTGTTCCAGAAGCCCGATGTCCTGCTCAGCACCACACTTGTCGGGACCAACATCTCTACCGTCATCGTGACGACGATCGGGACGCTGCTGATGATCCAGTTTCTTCCCGAACGGGGCGAGCTGGTTGCCTTCCTGATCATGACGCCGCTGTTACTGATCCTGGGCGAGATCGTGCCCAAGAGTGTCTATCAGCAGAAATCGGACAGCCTCACGCCGCTGATCATCTATCCCCTGCGGTGGTCCTCGTGGCTGTTCTACCCGATCGTTTTCGTGTTCTCGCGGGTGGCACGGGGAATCGCCCGCCTGTTCGGCGTCGCGCGCACGACGCAGCCGTTCTTTATCACCCGCGAGCAGCTTCGGACCGTGCTGGACATGGCCGAACAGGGCGCCGCGATGGACACCTTCGGGCGCGGCCGGATCAGGCGGGTGATCCGGTTTGCGGAAACAACTGTTGCCGAGGCGATGATCCCCATTGCCGAGGTGAAAACCATCGGGCGCGATCAGAGCACCTCGACCGCTCTGGAGCTGGTCCGGCGCCATGGCTACAACCGCCTGCCGGTCTACGAGAACAGCACCAGCAATGTAATCGGCATCGTCACGCTGACGACCTGGGACCTGATGAACCCCGAGATCGCCAAGCGTCCTCTGGAGAACCTGATCAAACCGGCGTTGTACGTTTCGCCGCTTCAGACCATCGATCAGCAGTTGCCGATCCTGCAACGGCGGGAAGACCACATGGCGATCGTCGTGGATGAGTTCGGGTCGGCCGTCGGCATGATCACGATGGAGGACATCGTCGAAGAAGTGGTCGGCGAGATCGATGTCGGGTACGACTTCGAGGAATATCTGCCCCGGCGCAAACGCATTTACGAGAAGCTGGCCGACGAGGTCTATCTGATGGATTCGCGGCTTTCGATTTCCGAGGCCAACGAAGTCCTGGGGACCAGCCTGCCGCCCACGGAGTTCCACACCATCGGCGGGATGGTCCTGTCGCGGCTGCGCCACATTCCCAATGTCGGCGAGTACGTCGTCGAAGCCGGCTTCCGGTTCACGGTCGAGGAGGCGAGTGCACGGGCAATCCTGAAGGTCCGGGTGGAGCCCGAGGCGACCGTGGCCGAGACCACCTGAGCCGGGCAGCGATCCCCGGCCTCGGGCGGCCTGTCCCGGTGCCCGGCCGTTGTTGAGACATGTCAATTTATCCGAAGCGGACTATGGATATCCTGTTCTGACCCTCGCAGGTTCGGGCCGGCGTGCCGAACACCGGCTGGATCCTGCGGACTTGCCTTGAAACGGAAGTTGAGGCGGCGATGTTCGAAACCGCGGAACTTGGCAGAGAGATAGCCAAAAACGAATACAACAAGAGCGTGCCGACGTTGCGCACGGAACTGCTTGCCGTCCAGCAACGGCTCCGGAAGGCGAACTTCCCGGTTGTCGTCATGTTCGGTGGTGTGGACGTCGCCTGGAAAGGCGAAACCATCAACCGCATGAACGAGTGGATGGATCCGCGCTGGCTCAGAACCAACGCCTATGACGAGCCGTCCGACGAGGAAGGCGAACGGCCGCATTTCTGGCGGTATTGGCGAGACCTCCCCCCCAAGGGGCAAATCGGGCTGTTTGCCCGGGCCTGGTATTCGCAGGCGATCCTGGACCGGGTCCTTGGAAACACGGACGACGTGCAGCTGGACAAGGAGCTGGAACGGGTCGCGACCTTCGAGAAGGAGCTCGCCGACGACGGCGCCCTGGTCCTGAAGTTCTGGATGCATCTCAGTCGGGACGGCCAGGTCGAGCGCTTCAAGGAATTCGAGAAAGATCCCCTGACGGCATGGCGTGTCAGCAAGAACGACTGGACGAACCTGGAGCGGTATGACGAGTTTATCGCAGCCGCCGAGCGCACGATCGCCCGGACCAGCACCGGCGAGGCCCCCTGGCAGATCGTCGAAGGGTTCGATCAGCGTTATTGCGAGCTGACCGTCGGCACCGCTATCCGCGACGCCGTCCAGAAGCACCTGGAAGGAACCGAGTACAAGACCAAGATGAGGGCCGAGTTGGCCGCTCAGCGGAAGGCCAGTGCGAAAAAGGCGAACGGCAAGAACGGCTCGGACAAGGGAAAAGAACCGCCAACGGTGACGACCGGCGTCACGATCCTTCACCAGCTTGATATGTCGCAGTCGCTTGGAAAAAAGGACTACCGCGACAAGGTCGCAAAGTACCAGGCAAAACTGAACGGCCTCGCGCGCGCCGCGCTGGAGAAGAAGATCTCCACGATCGGCGTGTTCGAAGGATGGGACGCCGGCGGCAAGGGCGGTGCCATCAGGCGCGTTACGGCGGCACTGGATGCACGCAACTACCGTGTCATCCCGGTTGCCGCCCCGACGGACGAAGAGAACGCGCACCATTACCTCTGGCGGTTCTGGCGCCATCTGTCCCGTGACGGCCGCACGACCCTGTACGACCGCAGCTGGTATGGCCGGGTGCTGGTGGAACGGGTGGAGGGCTTCGCGCGGGAGGCCGAATGGCGGCGGGCCTATGCCGAAATCAACGATTTCGAGGAACAGCTTGTCACCCACGGCGTTGTCCTCATGAAGTTCTGGCTGAACATCACGCCCGAGGAGCAACTCGCGCGCTTCAAGGAGCGTGAGAAGATCCCTTACAAACGCTGGAAGCTGACCGACGAGGACTGGCGTAACCGGGAGAAATGGAACCTCTATGAGGATGCCGTGAACGACATGGTCGAGCGGACCAGCACGGCAGGCGCCCCCTGGACCCTGGTCGAGGGCAACGACAAGCGTTATGCCCGCGTGAAAGTCCTGAAAACGTTCTGCGATCGCCTCGAAGAAGCCCTTTCCAGGCCCACGGGCCGCAGCACGGCAGGGGAACGCACCGCCGCCTGACCGCCCCGCAGACGCCGGCCTTGAACGCGCTGTCATCATCCCACAGCGTGTGACCGTGGTTGTTGGTCCTGCCCGATCAACTTATTGGAAAATAATGGTATTTTGTGGCGCGCTCTGTCACAAAAGCGTTACATGGGGCGAATATCCTTGGTTGCAGTGGAATTCGGGATAATCCGGGGCGGACCGCGGTCCCGTACCTTCGTGCGGGGCCGCGGGTTAAGTGCCCACGACAGGGGCGCCACGATGCGGTGGCGAGTCGATGCGAGCGATGAAAGAGCCGGAACTCGGGTCGGTCGGAGCTGTTGAACCCACGTTGGCCCCAGTGCGGGCAACCGACACGGACGGACCCGTTCTTGTCGCGGTTGATTTCTCTGGCGATTCGGAAGCCGCGCTGATCTGGGCCATCGATCACGCCCGACGGGCGAAGGTGCCGCTGCAGGTTCTGCACGTGATTCACGATCCCGCCAACGCACCCGGAACCTACAGCCCCGATAACGGCGACCCGCTGGAGCCAATGGCGGATGTGGCGAACCGAAAGCTGGTTGCATTCCTGGACGCGGTGAATGCGCGTCACCCCGAGTCGCCGCTTCCCGACGACCTCGATGCGTCGTGCATATCGGGACTGCCGGCGGACACAATCCTGGCGGCAGCCCGGGATCGTGGAGCCGGTCATTTGGTTCTGGGATGTCATGGAAAGAATGCGGCCGCACGCCTGTTATTCGGGTCCACATCGCAGCGTGTCGCCCAGAAGGCGCGGATCCCGGTCACCATCGTGAAGGCGAACGGCCAATGACCCTCAGCGTGGTGACGGGTGCGGCGGTCGTTGAAGCTGAAATCCTGCCATTCGAATCGGTACTCGACCGGAGCGGTCGCCGTGCGCTGCGATCGCGCATGACCTCGACCGAATTTGTGCGCGATCAGGTCCTTGCCCGTGAAGGCGATATCCAGAACGATCTGTTAGTTGTTTCCGGCGGCGTCTTGAAGCTGTGGAAAGCGATGGGCGACGGGCGCCGTCAGATCATCGCATTTCGTGTCGACGGTGATGTCATCAGCATGCATCGTTCGAATACGCCTTGGCCCGTCACCGTGCAGGCCGTCACGGCTGGTTCCGTCCATCGGATCCCTTGGCAGGCCCTGCATGACCTGGCCGCCCGCAACATCGCGATCGAAAGGCTGTTGTTGGATCTTGCCGGCGATGAAATCGCGTCCTTGCACGCCCATCTGTTGTCGCTGGGACGGCGGACAACGGAAGAGAAGCTGGCCTCTTTCCTGCTTGATGCGTGCCGCCCACGAGCCATTCAAAGCCGCCTCAGTCGGGAACACCACCTGCCGATGCGGCGGTCGGACATCGCAGACTATCTGGGTTTGACGACGGAATCGGTCTCGCGGGAGTTCTCGCGCCTCAAGCGGGAAGGCGTGATCTCAATGCCCAAGCCCAGCAGGGTGGTGCTGCTCAATCAACCGGCCCTCGAAGCGATCGCTTCAGGCCTGGTGGAAGTGGGCGCGGGGCAGGCCAGGCAGGCCAGCGCCGGCTAGCCGGCCCGTGGGGCCGTGACGGCGCGGCCGATTCAGACCAAGGTCGCCAGGGCCACGCCGCCGATCGCGGTGAAAGAAAGCAGCAGCATCGTCATATAGACCACCGCCAGCCGCTGGATCCCGCCCGACGGGAACCGTCCGCCCGTACGCATGGCGTAGATCGAATCGTCGAAAGGCTCGGCGGGGGTCGCTTGGGTCCGGTCGCTCATGTCTTCGTCATCCCCTTCTCTCTGGGTGTTTCGCTGGCCCTAGGTGCCCAAATTCCGCCGATCTCTATGGAACGGTTAAGGATTAATTATTGTGATGCATGGCACTTTCACTGTGTTTACCTGGGGAAAATTTACGTCCGATTAAGAACCGGTAACTGGAGTGGCGCGGTGTGGATCGGAAGTGCAAGCGAGGAACGGAGAATGGCTGACCGGCCTGCGCGGACCCCGCGCGCCGTCGCCCGGCGCGGCAGCGACGCCTGGCGGCACCCCCTCCGCAAGCGGCCCCGGGGCCG
>Ga0066187_1000795_pt1 | contig 10337 bp, 6 predicted proteins | sample WorMetexBAHAMAS1_FD_58706 | JGI IMG/M metagenome (GOLD analysis project Ga0066187, IMG submission 58706) | Marine gutless worms symbiont microbial communities from Max Planck institute for Marine Microbiology, Germany - Inanidrilus exumae... | ecosystem: Host-associated > Annelida > Digestive...
CCGGGGCCGGCCCCGGCATCGCTGACCGACGCCTACGCAATTCAGGACGCCTATATCGAGGCGATGGACGAACCGCTGGTTGGCTGGAAGGTAGGGGCGACAAATGCCGCAGCCCAGGCGAATTTCGGGACGGAAGAACCCTTTTTCGGTCCGTTGTTCGCGGCAACGTCGTCTTCCAGCCCGGCGAGGCCCGATCTGCCGGCGGAAGCAGCCCGCGTCATAGAACCGGAGTTCGCCTTTCGGATTGGAGAGGATTTGCCCGGCTCCGGCCGCGCCTACACGGCCGCGGATCTCGAGAACGCGGTCACCAGCCTGCATCCGGCAATCGAAGTGGTGGATCTGCGGATTCCGCGCGATCCCATGCCGCCGATTGGCATCATCGTGGCCGACGGCGGCGGCAATGGCTGGTTCGTTTATGGCGACGCGCACGAGGATTGGTCCGCCGAAGCCCTGCCCGACCATGCTGTTTCGGTCTCCGCCAACGGCGAGGTCCGCGGCGATGGGACCGGCGCCGCCGCGTTGGGCAACCCGGTCAATGTTCTGGTCTGGCTGGCCAACCGGCTGATCGAGCACGGCCACCATCTCAGGGCCGGCGACTGGGTCTCGACGGGGGTCTGTACGCCCGTGTTTCCGGCCGCACCTGGCGACCAGGTGATTGCCGATTTCGGGAGTTTGGGCCCCGTTGAGGTGGATTTCTGAACACCCCGCCAGCTTCTTTAAAATAATTCTAAAAAGAGCTTGATCTTACTGTCCCAGCGAACCATATCGTGTCCAGGTTCACACGAGGTCACGAAGGGGACAGAAACGATGCAGATCGATATCGGAATTGCGGAGACCGACCGCAAAGCAATCGCCGACGGTTTGAGCCGGCTGTTGGCCGACAGCTATACACTCTATCTGAAGACCCATAACTTTCACTGGAACGTCACTGGTCCGATGTTCAACACCCTGCACCTGATGTTCGAGGAGCAGTACACCGAGCTCGCAACGGCGGTGGACGAGATTGCCGAACGCATCCGCGCTTTGGGCGAGCCGGCACCCGGTTCCTATGCCGAATTTGCCCGTCTGACGGCCATCGAGGAGGCTGCCGGTCCGGTCGATGCCAACGAGATGATTCGCCAGTTGGTCGCCGGTCAGGAGCAGGTGGTGCGAACCGCCCGCGGCGTCTTCCCGGCCGCGGAGGAAGCCAGTGACGAGCCGACCGCCGATCTGCTGACCCAGCGCATGCAGGTCCACGAAAAAAATGCCTGGATGCTGCGATCGATGATTGCCTAAGCATTTTTCTTAACCACGCGAAAACGCCGCCGGGCCCCGTCGCCCGGCGGTTTTCTTATGAATTGTTCAGGAAATGGCGGCACCGTTCACAGGTGTTTGACTTGGGGTCGAGGGCTCCCACCCTTACTTTGACCGCCAATCCAGGAAACTAGGCAATGGGATCAGAGCAATGCTACTGAAAGTCAGGCGCGGCTGGGAACTGCCGGAACATGCAGCGACCGACGAGGCGGTCTTCCGAAACAGGCGCCGCCTGATCAAGGCCTTGGGCGCAGGTCCCATTGCGCTGGCCGGCGCCGGCCTGCCGCGAATTGCCGCGGCGGCTCAGAGCGACGACCCGACGGCCGATCTCTATCCCGTTCCCCGCAACGAGACCTTCGTGCTGGACCGGCCGGTGACCCCGGAAGAGGATGCCACGACCTACAACAATTTCTACGAGTTCGGCAGCCACAAACAGATCTCCAAGGCCGCCCAGGCGCTGAAGATCCGGCCCTGGGAGGTCGTCATCGACGGTATGGTCGAAAAGGAGATGCGGATCGGAATCGACGACCTGATCCGGCAGATGCCGCTGGAAGAGCGGCTCTACCGGCACCGCTGCGTCGAAGCGTGGGCCATGGCGGTCCCCTGGTCCGGCTTCAAATTCGCCGATTTGATCAAGCTTGCGAAACCCAAGTTCGGGGCACTGTATGTGCGCATGGAAACCCAGATGGATCCGGACACCATGCCCGGCTTGCGCCAGCCCTGGTATCCCTGGCCCTACACCGAAGGGTTGACCATCGACGAAGCCACCAACGAGCTTGCCTTCCTGGCGACCGGTCTCTACGGCAAGCCCATGCCCAAACAGAACGGCGCGCCGATCCGCCTGGTCGTGCCGTGGAAGTACGGTTTCAAGTGCATCAAGTCGGTCGTACGTTTCACCTTTACTGATGAACGCCCGGTCGGCCTGTGGGAAGAGGTGCAACCCAAGGAGTACGGCTTCTTCGCCAACGTTAATCCGGACGTGCCGCATCCGCGCTGGTCACAGGCGACCGAGCGGCTGCTGGGCTCCGGCGACCGCGTCCCCACCCAGCTCTACAACGGCTACGCCGCGTATGTAGCAGGGCTCTACAAGGACGAAGACCCGAAGATCCTTTTCAAGTAGGCAACGCCTCCCAGCGACTGGACTGGCCTTAGTGGCGCCGATTGGCCAGATACCGGAATCGTTCATGTGATTTGATATGCTGCAATGCAGCATAGCGGGATTTGTGCATTATCTGCGGCGCAAATCGACCCCTCAACGATGCTGACCGAATTTGGGAGTGCGGGCCATGACCGACGCATTAAGCGAATATCTCAAGGACGCCGCTCAACGAAACATCCTGTTCTGGGACGTGATGCGCGAACGCGGCAACCAGTTCATCGAACACATGGCCGAGGATGTGCCACATGTGCTCGATTTCGATTACGAGCTGGTCCTGAATGGAAGAGACCTCCCGCGTCCGGTGAATTACGGCTTGGTCCGCATCCCGCCACGCAAGGGCATGAAGCCCGACCCGAAGAAACGCCCCTTTGTCGTGATCGACCCCAGGGCCGGACACGGACCGGGAATCGGCGGATTCAAGGCGGATAGCGAGATCGGGGTCGCCATGCGGGCAGGACATCCCTGCTACTTCGTCGGCTTCCGGCCGGATCCGGAACCGGGACAAACGATCGAGGACGTGATGCGGGCCGAGGTCGCTTTTCTGGAAAAAGTCATCGAGCTGCATCCGGAGGCCGAAGGCAAACCGACCGTGATCGGGAATTGCCAGGCCGGCTGGGCGACCATGATGCTTGCCTCCTATCGTCCCGACCTCTGCGGGCCGTTGATCCTGGCCGGCTCGCCCATGTCCTACTGGGCCGGCGTCCGCGGCGCCAACCCGATGCGTTATTTTGGCGGTCTTTATGGCGGCAGCTGGATGACCGCGCTGACCAGCGACATGGGCCATGGCATCTTCGACGGCGCCTGGTTGGTACATAACTTCGAGGGCCTCAACCCGGCCAACACGCTGTGGTCGAAGCAGTACAACCTCTATGCCAACGTCGATACCGAGCGGGATCGTTATTTGGGTTTCGAGCGCTGGTGGGGCGGACACAGCACGCTGAACGCGGACGAAATTCAGTTCATCGTCGACAAGCTGTTCGTCGGCAACAAGCTGTCGACGGCCCAGATCACGACCTCGGACGGCGTTTCTCTCGATTTTCGCAAGATCCGCTCGCCGATCGTCGTGTTCTGCTCGAAAGGCGACAACATCACGCCGCCGCAACAGGCACTTGGCTGGATCCTGGACCTGTATGACAGCGTTGAAGACATTCAGGCGTCGGGCCAGACGATCGTCTACACGGTGCATGACAAGATCGGCCATCTGGGCATTTTCGTCTCTGGCGGTGTTGCGAAGAAGGAACACCAGGAGTTCGCCTCCAACATCGACATGATCGACTGCCTGCCGCCAGGTCTGTACGAGGCGGTTCTGCGGCCGAAGTCGGACAAGGAGCGCGATGTCGACCTGGCTGACTACGATCACATTTCACGCTTCGAGCCCCGTACCCTCGATGCGATCCGCGCTCTCGGGGGCAACAACCTGGAAGACGAACGCCGGTTCGCGGCGGTCGAACGCCTGTCGGAGGTCAATCTTGGCCTCTATCGGACGTTCGCACAGCCCTTCGTGCGCGCGCTGAGCAGCGAGGCGCAGGCAACGTTCGCGCGGGAAATGCATCCCCAGCGCTTGGGCTATACGATGTTCTCAGATCGCAATCCCTGGATGGCAATGGTTGCCCAGGCGGCTGATTCGGCACGCAAGAACCGCACGCCTGCTGCAGCCGATAACCCGTTCCTGGCCTGGCAAAAGGCTGTGTCCGACAATATCGTGCGATCGCTCAACGCCTATCGCGACTGGCGCGACCAGATGATCGAATACACGTTCCTTGGGATGTTCGGGCAACCCTGGCTCCAGGCTGTTCTCGGCCTAGGCGCCGAGGAGGGAATACCGAGGCCCAAGCCGGGTCGCGATCCCAACCATCTGGAGCTGATCGAACGCAAGATCGCCGATCTGACGGCTCGAATGGACGAGGGTGGGCCGACAGAGGCCTGCATACGCGCTCTGCTCTATATCAACCTTGCATCGGGCGGTGCAGCGGACGAGCGAAGATTCTCGCTGCTGGAGCGGGCGTGCGAGGAGAATGAGATCGGCTTAGAGGAATTCAAGGCGATCGCGCGAGACCAGTACTTCATGCTGGTGATCGACTCGAAGCGCGCTATGGCGACTCTGCCCAAACTGTTCAAGGGTCAGGAAACCGACGCAAAAGCGGTGCTCGACATCGTGCGCCGTGTGGCGCTGGCAGGCGACGAACTGGAAGCAGACGCCAAGAAGCGGCTTGGTGAGATCGAACGGATTCTCACTGGGCTTGCGGGATCCAAAGCAGCCATCACGGCCGCCTGACGTCTGACCGACGCCGGGAATCACCACCCAATCCAAAAGCCCCTCGGAGCACGCAGTTCCGAGGGGCTTTCTACATTGCTCGGCCACGCCGGCTCTGTCGCCGAACTCAAACGCACCGCAGAGCATGACTTGCGTCAACGTGGCGGTTGTCAGTTGACGACAAGCTGTTATCGTTCGCATGGGCAAACTGATAATTGGTCGCCTGCCAGGGCGACTGCCAAAAAGAATAATCAGGCAAACGAGGGGTCAAGGTCGTGACGAAACGCAATCCTTGGGTTGTATTGTGGGCACTTGCGCCTGCTCTGTTTCTCAGTGCGTGCGGGGAGGAACCGGAGGAGCGGGAAATCATCCGTCCGATTCGCGCGATCAGGGTCGAAAGCGCCGCCAACCTCATCAATCAATGGTATCCGGGAACCGCCCGGGCCACGCAGGAAACCGATCTGTCCTTCGAGGTTGCCGGGCGACTGATCCAGCGGCCTGTCTTTGTCGGCGACAGGGTCGAGAGCGGCACCATCCTTGCCAAGCTGGATCCGCGGGACTTCGAAAACGACGTTGCCTTCGCCGGCGCCGAGCGCGACCGCGCCAAGGCGCATTTCGAGCGGATCGAAAAAGCCGCCGCGACCGGCGCGGTTGCCCAGCAGGAACTGACCGACGCCGAGGCGCGGCTCAACATGGCATCGGCGCAGTACCGCATTTCGGCGAAAGCGCTGGAGGACTCCGTCATTATCGCGCCGTTCGACGGTACCGTTTCCCGGACCTTTCGCGAAAACTTCGACAACGTCAGGGAGAAGGAGCCGGTCATTCGCCTGGTTGACACATCGCGCGTGGAATTCGTCGTCAACCTGCCGGAGTCGGTCCTGCCGTTCATCGACGACGCCGTCAATATCCGCGTGAGGTTCGATACCTTCCCCGATGTGGAGATCCCCGCCCAAATAAAGGAGGTGGCAACCGAGCCGTCACAAACCACGCGCACCTTCGCCATCGCTCTGATCATGGACCAGCCTGACAACGTGACGATTGTGCCCGGCATGGCGGGGCGCGCCACCGCGGACGCCAGCGAAGAGCTGCGGGAAGACCGGCTGATCGTGCCGGTAACGGCCCTACTGTCACCAAAGGCCGGAGATGCCACTTATGTCTGGGTCATCGATGAGAGCACCGGGGTCGTGTCCCGACGCCAAGTGGAAACCGGACCCTTGGCCGATACCGGTCAGCAGATCATGGGGGGACTCGAGGCCGGTGAGATCATCGCAACAGCGGGCGTGCATTTTCTTGTCGAGGGACAGAGAGTGCGTATCCTCGACGAGCAGGTGGCACAGCAATGAGCATTGCCGCCGCCGCCATTCAAAAGAAAGCCGTCACCTATTTCGGCACGTTCCTGGTCGTCGTTGCCGGGTTTGCCAGCTTCTTCGCGCTTGGTCAGCTTGAAGATCCGGACTTCTCCGTCAAAACCGCCGTCATTCTGACCAGCTATCCGGGCGCAAGCCCGGAGGAGGTCGAGCTCGAGGTCACGGACCGGATCGAGACCAAACTTCAGGAACTCAAACAGCTCAAATGGCTGGAGTCCTATTCCAGACCGGGCCTGTCCTACGTCAAGGTGGAAATCCAATCGAAGTTCTGGGGCGACGAGCTTCAGCCGATCTGGGAGCAGATGCGGCGCAAGATCCGGGAAATCGAGACGCAGCTGCCGCCGGGCACCGGCCGGCCGCTCATCAACGACGATTTCGGCGATGTTTTCGGGTTCCAGCTTGCCTTGACAGGCGACGGATTCAGCTATGCCGATCTGGAGCGGTACGCCAAGGAGATTCGCCGGGAACTGAGCGTGGTGGAGGGCGTGGCCCGGGTGGACCTGTGGGGAGTACAGGAAAAGGTCATCTACATCGACGTCCTGGAAACCCAGCTCAGCCAGGTCGGTCTCAGCGACGAAAGCATGGTCGCAACCTTGCGCAACCAGAACATGGTTGTCGATGCGGGTGAACTGGATCTTCAACGCAAGCGGTTCCGGATTGCCCCGACTGGCGCCTTTCGTTCGCCGCAAGATATCGGCGATCTGACCGTGACGCCGTCGTTCACCGACGCCCTGCAAAGCGAGGAGGCACGCGCGGGCGTCCGGACCGGCGAAAACCTGATCCGGATCAGTGATATCGGCCGCATTCGCCGCGGATATCGCGAGCCGCCGACAAACGTGCTCGACTTCAGCACGCGTTCGCCCGAAGGCAACACTTACTTGAGCCAGCCTGCGATCGGCCTTTCGATCACCAATGTTCCGGGCGCCAATATAGTTCAGGTCGGACGCAACATCGACGCCAGGCTGGACGAGCTTGTGCGGTTTCTGCCGGTCGGCATCAACATGAACAAGGTCCACTGGCAGTCCGACATCGTCGACGAATCGGTAACGGCCTTTCTGATCAACTTTGCCCAGGCCCTTGGAATCGTGCTGGTCGTCCTGACCCTGGCGATGGGCTGGCGCATGGGCGTGATCGTGGGAACGGCCCTGTTCGTCACGGTGCTGGGCACCTTCATCGTCATGGCAATTGCCGAGATCGACCTGCACCGGATCTCGCTCGGCGCCTTGATCATTTCGCTCGGTATGATGGTCGACAACGCGATCGTTGTCGCCGACGGCATGGTCGTGCGCATGCAACAGGGCATGGACCGTGTAAAGGCGGCAGTCGAAGCCGCGACACGGCCTGCCATACCGCTGTTGGGCGCAACCATCATCGCCGTGATGGCCTTTTTTCCCATCTCGGGCTCCCCGGAAGACGTGGGCGAGTATTGTCAGGCGCTGTTCCAGGTGGCGGGAATCTCCCTGCTGATCAGCTGGATCGTCTCGCTGACGATCACACCGCTTCAGTGCGTGGATATGTTGCCCGATCCCAAGGCCGGGAGCGACGATCCATTTGCGGGCGGATTTTATCAGCGCTTCCGAGGGTTGGTGATCAAGTCCATTCGCTTCCGCTGGCTGACCATTGGCACGACCGCCGCACTGCTGGTGGTCGCCGTGATCGGGTTCGGCAATGTGAAGCAGCTGTTCTTCCCGGCTTCCTCGATGCCCAAGTTCATGATCGATTATTTTGCGCCGGAGGGCACACGCATCGAGGATGTCAGGGCCGATCTGAAGCCGCTGGAAGCAAAACTGATCGAGGATCCCAGGGTCGAGGACGTAGCCGCCTATATCGGTTCCGGGCCGCCGCGTTTTTACCTGCCCGTCGAACCGGAAGAAGCCAATCAGGCCTATGGCCAGCTGATCGTCAACGTTGTCGATTCAACTGAAATCCTCGACATTTTCGAGGATCTCGAACCGTGGATCGAAGAGAACATGCCCGAGGCCCTGACACCCTTACGCCTGTACGGTGTCGGTCCCAGCAACACTTGGCAATTTGAGATCCGTCTCAGCGGGCCAGCGGTCGCTGATCCCAGAGTGCTTCGGGAACTGGCCCAGAAGTTCACCGACATCTTGGACGCGGACCCGCTGACGGTTTTGTCCCGCACCGACTGGATGCAGCGTGTCCAAAAGATCGTCCCGGAATACAACACCGAGCGTGGCCGGTTTTCCGGTGTCACCCGTGAGAATATTGCGGTCGCGATGAAGCGGGCCTATGACGGCATCGATGTGGGGTTGTTCAGAGAAGGCGACGACCTGATCCCGATCGTGCTGCGCCACGTGGAAGAGGAACGCAGAAACATCGAAGGCATGCCCGCCTTACAGGTGCGGCCGACCCTGTCGATCGAGACGCTTCCGCTGGCACAGGTCACGGACTCGATTGATACCGAATGGGAGGAGTCCATCGTCCGGCGCCGCGACCGCCGCCGCACCATCAAGATCCAGGCCAACCCGGTTCAAGGCGCAACCATGCCGATGATGCGCGAGGCCGTTCTGGAAAAACTCGAGGCAATCGAGCTGCCGCCGGAGTACAGATGGGAGTGGGACGGCGAATGGGAATCCACCGTCGATGCTCAGGCCTCACTGTTGCCTGGCATGGTCCCTGCGATCATCGTCATCACCTTCCTGCTGGTCTATCTCTACAACGCGTTCCGGCCGCTGATCATCATCTTGCTGACCATTCCGCTGGTCCTCATCGGCATCACACCGGGGCTGCTCATATTCGATGCGCCGTTTGGCTTCATGGCCCTGTTGGGCACCATGAGCCTGGCCGGCATGATGACCAAGAACATCATCGTGCTGCTTGACGAAGCGGAGTCTCAGGTGGCCGATGGCAAATCCCGCTACGACGCCATTCTGATGGCGGCCGTCTCCCGCCTACGCCCCGTCCTGCTGGCCGCAGGTACGACAGTCCTGGGCGTTATTCCGCTGTTGCCCGACGTGTTCTGGGTCGGCATGGCGATCGCCATCATGTCCGGACTCACGGTGGGCACGGTTCTGACAATGATCTTTGTGCCGACGCTTTACGCGGCGATGTACCGCCTGAAACCCGGTGGTGCGGCGGAAGCAGCACCACCATCCGCGGAGCCCGCCCCGGCCTGACATTTGAGGGGTTCTGGATCAATCGGTTGCTGAAGTCGGGAGGCCGGCCCCGATGAATTTCGTGATGGCGCCGTCCGACACGACGGATGTGCTGGTGGCAGCCGGCATCCTGGCGCTCGCCCACGTTTTCGTCACCGAAATGCGCCGCGTGCCGGACCGGATACGCGACACCCTCCTCATGGCCGGTGCGGGCGTATCACTGACCTATGTCCTGCTGCACATCCTGCCGCGGCTCGCCGACAAGCAGCAGGACCTCCTCGCGACCACCGAAACCGGCCTTCTGGGTTTCATGCAGAACCATGCCTACAACATGGCCCTGATCGGGATGGTGGTCATGTTCGGGGTATCCCGCATGGCCGCTAAAGGATCGTCCCGCCAGACGATGCCCGCGCTGGTCACCACGGTCGTCGCCTACAGCGCCTACAACGTCCTGATCGGCTATCTGATCGTGCACCGTTTGAGGGTGGAGTTCTTCACCCTGATCCTGATCACGGTCGCCATGTTCACCTATCTGTTCGTCAGCGACTACGGGCTGCGCAGGAAGTGGTCCGAAGCCTACGACCGCTGGGTTCGATGGGTGCTCGCCGTCTCGGTTCTTGTGGGCGGGATCCTGGGCGTGAGCACCGACATTTCCGGCAATACGATCGCCCTTTGGTTCTCGTTCCTGGCCGGCGTCATGATCATGGACACGATCCGGGAGAAACTGCCGCGCGAGGCGCCCGGCACTTTCAAGGCATTCCTGGCGGGCGTGTTGGGTTACTGCTTGCTGATTGTCGCCTTCCGACTCAGCGCCTGAGCCTCAGATCGACCCGGCTTCCACCATGTAGTTGTTGGCCGTGCACATGGCCGCGTCGTCGGACGCAAGGAATAGCACCATCCGCGCGATGTAGACCGGCTCGATCAGGTCCGGCAGGCACTGGTTCTGGCGATGACGTTCGACCTTCTCAGGCGTCACCCAGAGTTCCTTTTGCCGTTCGGTCATCACCCAACCCGGCACCACCGTGTTGCAGCGGATCCGGTGCGGGCCCAGGTCCCGCGCAAAGGACCGGGTCATGCCGTGCACCGCCGCCTTGGCGGTGGTGTAGACCGGCATGCCGCCGGACGCCTCCCACCAGGAGTTGGAGCCG
>Ga0066187_1000796_pt1 | contig 10333 bp, 3 predicted proteins | sample WorMetexBAHAMAS1_FD_58706 | JGI IMG/M metagenome (GOLD analysis project Ga0066187, IMG submission 58706) | Marine gutless worms symbiont microbial communities from Max Planck institute for Marine Microbiology, Germany - Inanidrilus exumae... | ecosystem: Host-associated > Annelida > Digestive...
CGGCGGCGGCGTGGCCGGTTATTCCTACCAGTGGAGCACATCGCCGGATACGGTGCCCGACGACATCGTGGACACCACCAACACGTCGGTGACGGATATGGCATTGGCCGACGGCGACAGCCACTATTTTCATATCCGCGCCGTGGACACGGCGGGCAACGCCGGGCAAACCGTCACCTTGGGGCCGTTTCTCATCGACACGATCGCTGTCGTGCCGGGCGACCTGGACCTGGCGGAGGCCGATGATACGGGTGTCAGCAACAGCGATGACCTGACGCGGCAGGACACTGGGCTGACCATCAGCGGCACCGGGGAGGACGGCGCAGTCGTCCGTCTAAATGACAACGGCAATCCCATGGACGGCGCTGAAGCGACGGTAGCCGGCGGGATTTTCACCCTCTCTGTCTCTCTTTCAGAGGGCATTCACACTCTTACGGCGGTCCAGACCGACACGGCCGGTAATGTGTCACCGGCTTCCGCAGCCCTGGTGCTAACCATTGACACCACCGTGGGAATCCCGGCCGGCCTGGCCCTATCGGACGCGGATGACTCCGGCATCAGCGATTCGGACAACATCACCCGGCACACGGCCGATCTGACCATCTCGGGAAATGGGGAAAACGGCGCCACCGTGCAGTTGTACAGCGGTGCTGCCCCCATTTCAGATGCCGTGGTAGCGGCGGAGGGGAGATTTTCCATAGACTGTTCCTTGACGGACGGGTTGCATGCCCTCACCGCCGTGCAGACCGATGCGGCCGGCAATGTATCCTCCCCGTCCCCGGTCCTCGCCGTGACGGTGGACACCCTGCCACCCCTGGTAACGCCGGATCCGCCCGCAGGCACTTACAACACGCTTCTGTCCGTTGATTTGTCGACCGGAGATGCTTCTGATCGGATCTACTTCACCACCAACGGCCTGGATCCGCGCGAACACGGCACCTTGTATATCTCCGGCATCAACATCACCCAGTCCAGCCAACTGTCGCATTACGGCATCGATGCGGCCGGCAACGCCTCTCCCGTGGATGACGTTTTTTACATTATCGACCAGGTGCCCCCGGAAAGGCCGGTTATCGATCCCGACGCCAACATCGATCAGGGCAACAACCCACGTCCCACGTTCCGGTGGGAGTCCGTTCCGGATGCTCACCACTATATCCTTCAGTACGCGGACAATGCCGATTTCGATCCCTCTTTCACGGTGGACGAAATCGATGATACACGCTTTTCACCTGCAGAGGACCTGGCGCCCGGCGGTGTGTGGTACTGGCGCGTTCGGGCAGTAGATGAGGCCGGCAACGCCAGCGACTGGCGCACCTATACGTACCACTACGTCGTGGACAATCTGGTGCGCAAAGCGGTGGTGGTTGCCGGCAGCGGCCCCTACCCGGGCAACCATTTGTGGGACACCACGGTTGTCTGTGTGGACTTTGCCTTCGACGTGCTTTGGCACAGGGGGTATTGGACCGAGAACATCCGATATCTGTCCCACGAATCTTCAGCCGAAAACCCGAACGTGGACGGACCGGCAACCCTTGCGTCGTTCCAGGATAGCCTCACCGTGTGGGCCGCCGATGCCGACGAGCTGGTGGTATACCTCAACGGGCACGGGGTACCAGGTGAATTCAGGATGGGGGAGACGGAGTATCTGGACGCCGTCGACCTGGATCAGTGGTTCGATGCACTGCAGTCCCATCGGCCGGCCATGCGGGTGGTTGTGGTCTACGAAGCCTGTCACTCGGGCAGTTTCATGTCGACGCTGAAACCCGTCGAAGGCCAGCACCGGGTGCTCCTTTCCAGCGCGGATGCCGATGAGCGGGCGTGGCTGGTGTCCGGGGGGACCCTGTCGTTTTCCTGGTTTTTCTGGAGCAACACCGATGCCGGTTCGGATTTGAGGGACGCATTTGTGGATGCGAAAAAGGCCACCCAGTACACCTTTCGCTACGAACAGACACCGCTGATCGAAATGAACGGCAACGGCATCGCCAATGAAAAGGACGACTACCTGTTTGCAGAGGACACCTGGATCGGTTTTGCGGCATTGTCCGCAGGCGGCATCCCGGACATCGGCCCGGCCGGCCCGATTCAGTGCATCCGGGGAGCTTCCACAGGGATGATTGCCGTGGAAAGCGTGACCGGGGAAAGCCCTATTGCCAGGGTGTGGGCAACCCTCATCCCGCCGGGTTTTAATCCAGGGGAACCGGATTCGCCGGTTGTCGATCTGCCCGTATTGGATTTCGCCCCTGTCGGCAATGACCGCTACGAGGCAGCCTACACCGGATTCGACACACCGGGCGTTTATTACATCAGCATCCATGCGGAGGATGTCCAGGGGATTCGTGCCGAACCGGTTACAGTTCATGTGGTAAAAGATGCGCGGCCGGGAGATATCAATGGAGACGAAACCGTTTCGTTGTCCGATGCCATACAGACGCTGCAGTTCCAAGCTGTCATATCACCATTCGAAACCAACAGGAACTTCTTCAATACATGCGCGGACGTGGATGGTGACGAAAGGGTGGGCATGGTGGAATTGATCTATATCCTTCAATTCTTGTCCGGGATGAAAAATCCATAGTAGGGCCGGTTTTCTGCGTGAAATGAAAAACAGCCAAACTGTAAACATATGCATTCCTGGTAGGCGGCGTCTGTCGGTTATGCCTTTTCTGTTTCAGGTTTGTCAGAATCTACTAACAAGTCAGGGAAATTTCCGAAATTTCAACTTCGATGACGGAGTTGTCCAAATTATTCATCGAAAAAAGCCATCCTGAAATATCACCTTTGGCCGCACGTGTTATCCATGTAGTTTTCTAATCCGACCAGCAAATTTTGGTTTCGACTTAGGTAATAACAATGCACCAGGTCATATTTTCAAATCCATTCCAATTCATTACCACAATGTGGCTATATAACTATCCTATTTTAAAGGCAATATTGTGTATTTAGCGTGATATTTTTTATGTAATTGTGAAACTAATTACACAATAATGTTCATTCTATTATTTATCGAATAATACTAAATCCGCTTAGCATCTACATTTATAGCTCTGTCTGTTATTTGGCATATTTCTTGCTCATTACGCATTTATCTCTATTACTTGAAATACAATAAATTCTATTGAAAAATGGACTAGTCGAAAGGATCAACATGAAGAAATTATTGTCATACTTTTTGCTTATGGTAATGGCTATAACTGGATCTGCCTATGCTGACACAATTACGTATAAAGACTCTTACACGATTTCTGGAGAGGTTTTAGATGGTCAAATCTTTATGTGGCCAAATGGCGCTGAATATGATGTGATTCAAGCGGATTTGAGCTTACCCACTTTTGATTCTGATTTAGGCAATTTAATCGGGGCGACTATAGGGGCCACGATTGATATCATTGGGGAGGCAGGGACGTCAGATTCATATTCTTTAGGATTAGAGACGAGATTGTGGTGGTCGTGGGGTGAGGGCATGTATGGGCAATCTGTATCAGTTTTCGGATCTTCTAATGATCATTTACAACCTTGGTTTTACGGTGCTCGATATTTTATGTCTGGCTCAGGGAGTGCTACTCAAGATGTTGGTTTAGACATATTAAAAGTAGAAGGAGAAAATTTGCCGATTACATTTGGAGTTTTTCATCGAGCAAGCCTATGGAGTACTAGTAATCCACTGAGTGATCATTGGGCTGAATTTGGTGGTACAACCATTGAGTTTGCGGTTACCTACGACTATGCTCCTATCCCCGAACCCACCACCATGCTCCTACTTGGAACGGGTTTGCTCGGAGTTGCAGTTACCCGGAGAAAATTTAACAAATAGATCATCATAAAGGAGGAGTTGTGAAACCTAATATTGCGATATTATTTCTGGTCTTTATGATGAGCATAGTCCCACCATTAGAGGCTACTCAAGTCATGACCACCGGCAAAGCCGGTGGTCATGACTGAAACAAATCGCAACGGGATCGGGAATGAGAAAGTGGACTCCCTTGGTGCAGATGATGTTTGGATCGGATTTCAAGCGGTTTCGGCAAGTGAGTTCCCGGAAATAGCAAGTGTTTCGCCTATGACGCTTCTATCAGATGAAACCACTGCTGTATTCTATGCAGAGAATGTAACGAGTTCCACCACAATGTCGAGTGTTTGGGCAACCGTTTTGAGGCCCGACTTTGATCCTGGTTCTGTAGATAACCCAGTTACAGAAATGCCAGTGTTCGATCTGACGCATGTCGGAAACGACAGGTATGAGGGAACCTACAGCGAGTTTAACGTTAACGGCGAATATGCCATAAGCATTCATGCAAAAGACTCACAAGATTTTCTTGCGATCACAAAGCAGATACGGGTTCTGAAAAATGTGGTGCTTGGAGATATCGATGGGGACATGGATGTGGACCTGGCAGATTCAATACTTGCACTTAAAATCAGTTGCGGTGTTCTAAACGGAACAGAAAACATAAATATCTCATTGAATGTTAGTGGTGACAGAGATATCGGAATAGAAGAAGTGGTTTATATATTGCAAAGTATATCCAAATTGAGATGAGAGCTTGATGGGGAGCTTATATGGCCGTTAGACGAGACAAGCCTAAATATGTATCTTTTTGTAGGTCTATTATTTCTGCCTTAGTGGTTATTCTGCTTTTTTCCCCGTCAGTTGTCTATTCAGAAGAGAACTATGTGTTTGAAAGGATGTGGCCTACGCTGCACCAACCCTGGTACTTTCAAAATGTTGTCGATATCATTGTGGATATGGACGGCTATGTATATCTTACCGAACAGGATGGCGGCAGGATAAGGAAATTTACCAGGGACGGTCGTTTGATCACAAGCATCGGTAAGCCGTTTAATCAGGATCTTGCCATTCCTATCCAAGATGGGGAACTATCCAGACCCCAGGGCGCCGCTATCGATGGCGAGGGGAACGTTTATATAATTGAAGATTTTTCCAACCGCGTTCAAAAATTTGATAAAGAGGGCAAATTCATTGCTTCCTGGAATACTCTTTTTTCAGGCAACACTCCCCGCTATCGCGGCATCGCCATAGATGATGAAGGAGATATATTTTTGTGTGACCAGGCTAACGATAAAGTCGAAAAATATAGCCCTTCGGGGGAATTGTTGGATGAATGGGGCAGCTCCGGCAGCGGAGACGGTCAGTTCAGCGATCCGAGAAAAATTGCCATTGACCGGGATGGAAACATCTATGTCTACGATGCATCAAATTGGCGCATTCAAAAATTCTCTCCGGATGGTAACTTTATCACAAAATGGGGTAATCAGGGAACGGATGGCGGCGAGTTTTCTTTCAGTTTTACTGGCGACGCTGAAAATTGGCGTTATGGCATCTCTTTTGATAAATTTGGATTCGTCTATGTATCGGATGGGAAGAGGATCCAGAAATTTTCACCTGATGGGGCATTCATTTCAATAGTCGTCGTCAATGACGATCCTGTCTGGGAACTCGGCACATTGGCATTATACGATGACGAGTTGTATATTTATAGAAAGGGCGTGAGGAAATACCGCATCACCGGCGAATGGGTCGAAGAATGGAAAAGCTTTGGCTCCGAAGATGGTCAATTCCTTGCCCCGAGAGGTATCGCATCCGATAGCCAGGGGAATGTCTTTGTCGTTGATAGAACCTCAATCAAGAAGTTCTCTCCAGATGGATCGTTCATAATGAACCTGAACTCAAGCGAAGATAGCAGCCTCGCCGTCGAATTCCCATGGGATATTGATATAGACAGTCAAGATAATCTATATGTTGTCGATCACAGCGGCAACAAGATTGTAAAATTTGACGCTTCCGGCGGCTATGTCATGCAGTGGGGTGTGAACGGCAGTGAAGACGGCCAGTTTTACTACCCCCGTTATATCGCGATAGATCAAGATGACAATATCTATGTCGGGGATTCCTTCAACTACAGAATTCAGGTCTTTTCAAAAGAGGGGCAGTTCATCCGGAAGTTCGGTCAACAGGGGTATGCTGAAGGACAATTCTATAAGGTTTTCGGGTTGGATGTCGATTCGTCTGGAAATGTCTATGTGGTCGAGGGATTCCACATGATCGGTTTTGATCCTGTTGAGGGGCCGAACACCGTGGGTCCGCGAATCCAAGTATTTGACAGTGCCGGCGTTTTTTTGAGGAGTTGGGATTTCTCAGGCAACAATGCCTATGATATCGGCTACGATGTTGCCGTCACCGATGAAGGGAACATTCTGGTATCGAGTGACGAGCATATTCAGGCGTTTACGAATCAGGGGACGTTTCTGAAGTTTATCGCGCTAACCGGTTCGTATCCAGGACAGGTCTATCAACCCAAACACATGCATTTTGGCATCAACAACAAGCTATATATTACTGAACTGGGCCACTACAGGGCACAGATATTGAGAAAAACCAATATTCTGTCGAACAATAAAGCCATTATCGTGTCCGGTGGCGGGCCGATTAACAATCATATCTGGGAGTCCACTCAGGCCAACGCAAACTTTGCCTACCGGTCACTTGTCTTTCAAGGCTTTACCAAAGAGAGCATCAAGTATCTGAGTTCAAACACTGATATGGATCTTGACAGCAACGGAATTGCCGATGATGTTGATGCCGATGCCACGAATCACGATCTTCAACAGGTATTGGCTTCCCCATGGGCATTGGAAGCAGAGAATCTTGTGATCTATCTGGTGGATCATGGCGGTGATGCCAACTTTAAAATGAGCAGCAATGAAACACTTGGCGCCTCCCAATTGGACGCCTGGATTGACGAATTGCAGAGCCAATCATCGTGTAAAGTCATCGTCGTCTATGAGGCCTGCAAATCCGGGTCTTTTATTTCTTTGCTATCCCCTCCAGTTGGATCGGACCGCTTCGTTGTCACCAGTACCTCCCCTGGTGAAGATGCCCACTTCTCGACCCAAGGCGCCATATCTTTTTCCAGCTATTTCTGGACCCATATTTTCAACGGGCTGGACATAAAAGATGCCTTTGTCCTGACGACGGACGCGTTGGGAGTAACCTATCCAAATCAGAATCCACTGATGGATACTGATGGAGATGGAGTCGATAATTCACAGGATGGGTATGAATCCGCACAAGGGGTGTATATCGGGAACGGAACCCACATCGTCGGCCAGGCACCCGAGATCAATGCCGTATCCGAAGAGCAGATCATCAGCGAGGGTAATACGGCTTTGCTTTACGCGGACGGGGTGAATGACGATGACGGCATTGGAAGGGTATGGGCGGTGATTCGGCCCCCGAACTATACCCAGGATCCAACTGGAAATCCGGTACTTGGACTTCCTACCGTTAACTTGATTGGAGTGGATGGTGAAACAGATCGTTTCGAGGTCCATTATTCCGGTTTCAATATCAAAGGAACTTATCATGTTGCGATTTATGCCATGGACAACCTGGGGAATACCTGCGTGCCAAGCCTTACGACAGTGTCCGTGGACAACCCTTTGCGGCAGCGAGCGGTGATTGTCGCTGGAGGGAGCCAGTCTAATGCCATGTGGCCAGCCATTGAGAAAAATACGACGTTAGCCTACGATGCGCTTCGCTTCCAAGGATACAAAGACGATTTTCAAGGAAGCAACGAAGACATCTTTTTCCTGAGCCCTGAAACCTTTTCTGTTGGCGTTGATACCGCACCAAGCCTGAGCAATTTGAAAAATGTGCTGGAAAGCTTCACCGGGCAGGACACAGGTGATGTGGTGTTGTATTTAATTGGCCCAAACCAAAACGGTGCTTTTCAAATCACCCCAACGGAACTACTGTCAGGAGCGGCCTTGGATGAATGGCTGGACGCTCTCCAGGATAGAATCCCGGGTCGAATTACGGTGATCTATGATTCACCCCTTTCAGCAAATTTTATCAGCCAGCTTCTCCCTCCAACGGATAAACAGCGCACCATTATCACCAGCTGCTCCAAAACCCAATCCGCACTTTATTTGTCGGATGGTGATATCTCTTTTTCCAAGTTTTTCTGGCGGCAGGTGCTATGGGGGGCCAACGTAAGAGAAGCATTTCTGATTGGTAAAAAGGTGATTTCATTTATTACACGGGATTTGCCCCGAGGACGAATCACGGCACAATTGGACGACAATGGAAACGGCATTAGCAACGAAAAAGTTGACGGTTTGGAAACGCGCTATTACACCCTTGGCGCGGGTATCCTGCTGGCTGGAGACGAACCTGTCATTGGGTCGGTATCAGGACCTGTCCTTTTGAATGGTGCTGCTTCGGCCGAGATTTGGGCTAAAGATATTACAGCAACCGGTACCTTAGAAAGGGTATGGGCCGTTATTCGGCCGCCGAATTCATCCCTGACTATCCAGAACCCCATCATCAATTTTCCAGAAGTTGATTTGGTCTGGAACGATTCGACCCATCGTTTCGAAGGCGTGTCCGATGAGTTTTCTTTGTTTGGGGCCTATGAAGTTGCCGTTTTCGCCAAAGACACCGGAGACAATATTTCGATGCCTGTCACCACGTATGTCCAACAAATGGTGGGGGCTGACGTTTATGAACAGGATGATGATTATAATTCAGCAGGTGTTTTGATACTGAACGCAACGGAAACCAGGACCCACACCTTTCATGATATAGGAAATGAGGACTGGGTGAAGTTCTACGGCATTGCCGGACAAAGCTATGAAATAGAGACGAACAATCTTGGGACAATTTGCGATACTGTGATTACCCTTTACGATTCCACAGGAACCAATGAGATATTGAAAGTGGACGATGGGTGGCATGGTGAGAGAGAGTTTACATCGTGGGCTTGCCAGGCAAACGGCATTTACTACATTAAGGTCACACAAGCAAACCCAAACGACTGGGGAACTGACACCTCATATGACCTATCAGTTTACAGGCCTATTGCCCCGGTCAGCGCATGGTTCGTCGGCACTGTAACTAACGCCATCACTGGTGCTCCAGTAGACAATGCAATCGTCCAAACCAGCGGATTGGGCTCTGCTATTAGCCAACCCGATTCAGGTTCATACAACATGATACACGATGTAGGTACGAACCTTGAATTGCTAACGGTTGTTGCTGATGGCTACTTGGCATTTTCAGATTCTCTTTCCGTGACGGAAGAAGGAACTATTACACTGAATATCGAGATGATACCAGAGGATCTGACTTTGGCAGTGACAGCACTTAAGATAATATCGGGGATGGAAGCGGTTCCAGGGTCAGAGCATGTGCCGGATGCGAATAATGACGGGAAAGTTGGCATGGAGGATGTAATCTATATTATGCAGAATCTTTCAGGTTTGAGACAATAAATGCAGTTGATCAGCGTCATCTATAATTTCCGCTCATATTGCTTCAAATAAAAACCTTACCTTCCGAACGTTTGCGGATTTCGGACAGACTTGGAAAGAATCCATCGGACCATTAAAAACCCGATCTTCCGTTCCTCTGAATCCTGTGAATCGAACAGTGGCAATGGAGAGCCCTACCACTTCCATTCCCACTATTCACCTCAGGTCCGGTCGGCCGATTTTAACCCGGGTATTGCTCAAGCACTTCGGGTAATTCCTATGGAATAATACCGTTCATTTTCTATCGTCCTTGCCTCATTACCCATGCCCAAGATATTGGGGTCGAGTTGATGCCCTCAACTTGGCTATAAGTGAATATGGAGTTTTTCTACATGCGTTGAAAATAGCTCTAAGATTCGAAAAATTTCTGCCATAGAAGTCCACCTATCATAATTCTGAATTATTGACATAGAAGAAAAATATATTATATAGTTTAATTACAATATGTTAGATGTATAGCAAGCAAATCTCTATCCGGCAGGATCGGGTGATATGTTGCTTTGATGATATGATATATTCTAGTGCATCAAAATAGCCTTCGTTCCCTTAAAATCCCACATATTGTATTTAAGGTCCCCTCAAGATATATTGACATAACCTTGTTGAACCGGCTTTAACGACCGCTTATTCGATTGTTGTTACATCCTAATTTCGAGTTCGTGTTCAGAATGAATAGCTAAGGATACCATTCGTATACTTAAAAAGTAGAAACTCATAACCTAGGGTGCAGATCGACCACTGTCGGAAGGCAGCACACCTGGAATTGGACTAGCCCGCATATTTCATGAAAGCTTGTAAAAGAGCCATAGATAGCTCGAAATTGTATTTGTCGATTTAAAAGTGCTTAACCTGACCGTCTCTTACTGCTGCAGGAGGTTATTTTTCAGTTCCAAGACATGAGGGTACTCACTCGAATACAGATTGACTATCGTTATCCTAGCGACGTGGCACTCGTGCGTCAAACCGGCTTTTGTTTACAACCTAACCATTTTAGGGCACC